>OLOA01001844.1_pt1 | contig 20309 bp, 16 predicted proteins | sample 1672201 | NCBI WGS metagenome assembly OLOA01 (sample SAMEA3136658, study PRJEB25190) | human gut metagenome
GGCCGAGACCAGCCTGAAGGCGGCTATGCCTTTCAGGAAGAGCCGCGACGCCTCTTCGTATACATCGCCCGGGGGCAATGTCCGTACCGAGTCGATGTATTCACGGCACAGCCGCGCGGACTCCTCCGCCCCGGCAACCTGTATCCTGCGTGCCAGCTCCACCATGCGGTAATAAGCCCCGAGCCCCTCCATGCCGCTGCCCTGCATCAGCGGCTCCGCCTGCGCCAGCACCCGGGCGAGCGAATCCCCGGCACCGGGCGAAGAGATGTAATACGAAGCGAGCGACCCCAGCGACGCCCCGACGGCAAATCCGTCCCCGACGGCGGCGGCCTCGTCGAACAGTTTGCGGCTGTAATACAATTCGTCTTCCGACGAGTCGTTCAGGTCTTTCAGGTTCAGCAGGATATCGACCCGTTTGCGGGCATCCGGCTCCGATTGGCAAGCAGATTTCAGCGAATCTACGAGATGCGCCGGAGGTGTCGCGGAAGAAGCGGCCATCCATCCGACAGCCAACAGCGTCCACAGGGATTTTTTCATACAAGTTGGAATTGGCTTCCAAATATAGCTATTTAATTCCCAATATCAAAAAAACGAGGGAGGTTTCCTGGCGGAACCTCCCTCATTTCGAATCCTTTCAGTTTTTTACCTGAACCACTCCTGCAAGTGGTCTTTGGCGTAGAAGTAATACACCGCAAAACCCAGCCAGCTGGTGAGCAGCACCACGATCGAAGCGATCACCTTGCCCGCGGTCGAAATGTTTTTCTTGAAGATGTCCATCACGCACCATATTGCGCAGAAGACACCGATAAGCCAAATAATAGTCCCAATCATAGTCGATAATATTTATTTATTAAAATCAGTAAAATACCTTACGTTCAAACACGTCCGCCGGATAGACCACATCGCTCAGGAAAAGCCCCTGCGCAGGGGCGCCGCCACTCGAGCGCGACAGGTCGCGGCTTTCAACGATCTCGCGGAACTGCTGCGGGGTATAGCGCCCGCGCCCCACGTCGACCAGCGTCCCGACCAGCGACCGCACCATGTTGCGCAGGAAACGGTCGGCACGGATCGTAAAGCAGAGCACGCCCTGCCCGTCGGCCGTCCATGACGCGTGCATGACGCGGCAGATGTTGGTCTTGTTGTTCGAATTGAGCTTGGCGAACGACGTAAAATCGTCGTAGCACAGCAGCCAGGCCGCCGCCTCGTTCATCCGCCCGACATCCAGCGGCACGTAATACTGCCACGTCGTGCCCCGCGTAAAGGGGTTCTTGCGCGGCTCGATGTAGTAGCGGTATTCGCGCTCGCGCGCTGCGAAACGGGCGTGCGCACCGTCGTCCACGGGCGTCATGCTTCCCACGGCAATGTCCCCCGGCAGCAGGAAATTCAGTTTGTAGACCGTCTGCGCCGGATCGGGCACGGGCGCCGCACAATCGAAATGCGCCACATAATAGGAGGCGTTGACACCCGTATCGGTACGCCCCGCCCCTGTCACCTCGATTTTCTCGCGCAACAGGGTAGCGAGCGCCCGCTCGAGCGTCTGCTGCACCGACGGCATGTCGGGCTGCCGCTGCCAGCCGCAATAGGCGGCCCCGTTGTACCTGAGTTCCAGAAAATAGCGCATCGCGATCGGAGTGGTTTGCGCAAAAATACAAAAAAATCGGTTAGCGCCGCGGTTTTATGTCCAGTTTTACGGGATGGATCATATTCTCGGGGCGGAGCACCTCGTCCAGTTCGTCGCGGTTCAGGATGCCGTGTTCGAGCACCAGCTCGTAGACGCCGCGCCCGGTTTCCAGCGCCTCCTTGGCGATCTTCGTGGAGTTCTTGTAGCCGATGATCGGGTTGAGCGCCGTCACCACGCCGATGCTGTTACGGACATATTGCAGGCACTTCTCCTCGTTGGCCGTAATGCCGTCAACGCAGCGGATGCGCAGCGTGTCGAAGCCGTTGATCAGCAGTTCGGCCGACTCGAAACAGCACTGCGCCATCACCGGCTCCATGGCGTTGAGCTCCATCTGCGCCGCCTCGTCGGCCATCGTCACGCACAACTCGTTGCCGATGACCTTGAAGGCGATCTGGTTCATCACCTCGGGAATCACGGGGTTGACCTTGCCGGGCATGATCGACGAACCGGGCTGGCGTGCCGGGAGGTTGAACTCGCCCAGCCCGCAGCGGGGCCCCGACGACAGCAGCCGCAGGTCGTTGCAGATCTTGTTCATCTTCGACGCGATGCGCTTCATCGCCGAGGAGTAGCCGACCATGCAGACCGTGTCGGACGTCGCCCCGACGAGGTCTTCGGCCAGCGTCACGTCCCAGCCGGTGATCTCCCGGATGGCCGCCGTACAGCGCTCGGCATAGCCCGGCTCGGCGCAGATGCCCGTGCCGATGGCCGTGGCGCCCATGTTGATCGACAGGAACTCCTGTGCCGCGTGGTCGAGGTTGTCGACCTCGCCCCGCAGGACGCTCGCAAAACCGTGGAACGTCTGCCCGAGGGTCATGGGTACGGCGTCCTGCAACTGCGTGCGCCCCATCTTGAGCACGCGGGCGAACTCGTCGCCCTTGCGGGCAAAGGCTGCGATCAGCGCTTCGAGGTGCCGGCGCAGTTCGAGGTGCGTGGCGTAGAGCCCGAGGTGGATGGCCGAAGGGTAGGCGTCGTTGGTCGACTGCGAACAGTTGACGTGGTCGTTGGGCGAGCAGTACTGATATTCGCCGCGCGCGTGCCCCATGATCTCCAGCGCACGGTTGGCGATGACCTCGTTGGCGTTCATGTTGGTCGTGGTGCCCGCGCCGCCCTGAATCATATCCACGGGGAAAAACTCGTGGAACCTGCCCGCCATGATTTCGCGGCAGGCCTGCGATATGGCTCCGAAAAGTTCGTCGGAGAGAAGCCCCATCGCGTGGTTGGCGATGGCGGCACCCAGTTTGACGATGGCCAGCCCCTCGATGAAACGCGGGTATTCGCACAGGCGAAATTTGCTGATGGCGAAATTCTCCAGTCCGCGCATGGTCTGCACGCCGTACAATACGTTGTCCGGCACTTCTACGCAACCGAGCAGGTCGCATTCGGTGCGTGTTTTCTTTGATTCGTTTTTCATATCCCTTACAATATAAAAATATTTCGACTTGTTTCTATTTCACATTAAAAGCTGAAAGCAGCAGAAAGTTAACAATTATTTCTCAAATAAAGAAGTATTTCGCATTTTCGTGCCAAAATCGACGGGAAGGACGGAGGAGAAGCAGGGCGGAGGTATGCCGTGCGGGCGCCGATTCCCCCGAAAAATAAACCGCACGGCCACAACCGCCAAATAAATTTGGCAGTCGGCGCAGCTTGTATTATCTTTGCGAACAATAAATTCCCGCTTAGGCAGGCGGCCCCGGCAGCGTGCAGGCAAAGTCTGCACCTGCGCCCGGCTCCGCAGCCCCCGTACGGGATTTGCACGACTTTATAATCCGGAAAAATATGAAAGCAGCTATCATAGGTTACGGCAAGATGGGGCGCGAGATCGAGAAGATACTCCTCGAACGCGGCCACAGCGTAGCGCTCGTGATCGACACGGACAACGCGTCCGACCTGAACGCCGCCAACCTCGCACAGGCGGACGTGGCGCTGGAATTCACCATGCCCACGACCGCCTACGGCAATATCCGCACCTGCATCGAGAACGCCACCCCCGTGGTGAGCGGCACGACGGGCTGGACGGATCGTCTGCCGGAGCTCCAGGAACTGTGCCGCGAGAAGGGCGGGGCGCTGTTCTACGCCTCGAACTACTGCCTGGGGGTAAACCTGATGTTCCGCCTCAACCGCCAACTGGCGGAGATGATCGGCCGCGTGGGCGGCTACGGCGTACGCATCGGGGAGGTACACCACACCCAGAAGAAGGATGCGCCGAGCGGTACGGCCATCACGCTGGCCGAGGGCGTCATCGCCGGCCTGCCCGCCAAGACGGAGTGGGTGAACTACGCCCCGGGGATCGAACACGCCGCGAACCGCATCGGAAGCCCCGCGGAAGCGACGCCGGAACAAGTCGTGATCGGCTCCGTACGCGAGGGCATGGTACCGGGCATACACACCGTGACCTACGAGTCGGAGGACGATATTCTCGAGCTGAAACATACGATTAAGAACCGCCGCACGTTAGCAATGGGGGCCGTAATAGCCGCCGAGTTCCTTTGCGGCAAACAGGGCGTCTACTCGATGGACGACCTGCTGAAATAAGATAAGATTAGGACATGGGAAAGATCAAGGCATTCTTCCGTAACAAATGGGTCGGCTTCACGCTCGCCTCGCTGCTCTACACGCTGTGGTTCGTCGTATGGACGGGCAACCTATGGATGCTGCTGGGGCTGGTGGTGATCTTCGACCTCTACATTTCGAAGTTCTTCTACCGCTACGTGTGGTGCCACAACGTGCGCCTCTGCCAGCGGAGCAAGACCTACAAGACCGTCTACGAATGGATCAACGCCATCATCTTCGCCACGGTGGTGGCGTCGCTGGTGCACATCTTCATCTTCCAGATGTACGTCATCCCCACCTCGTCGATGGAAAAGTCGCTGCTGATCGGCGACTACCTCTACGTGAGCAAGGTGACCTACGGTCCGCAGATGCCCAACACGCCGCTGTCGTTCCCGTTCGTACACCACACGATGCCCTTTTCGCAGACGAAAAAATCGTTTTCCGAGGCGGTCAAGTGGCCCTACCACCGGCTCAAGGGATTGCGCAGGATCAAACGCAACGACGTGGTGGTCTTCAATTTCCCGGCGGGCGACACCGTACTGCTCGAAAACCAGGCCGTGACCTACTACGACGTGCTGCGCGGCTACGAAGAGTCGTTCGGCAAGGAGGAGGGACGCAAGCGCCTCGCGGAGAAGTACACCATCGTCAGCCGCCCGGTGGACAAGCGCGAGAACTACATCAAGCGCTGCGTCGCCATCGCGGGCGATTCGCTCGAAGTGCGCGACGGGCAGGTGTGGGTCAACGGATCGCCGCAGGAGCCGTTCCCCGGCATCCAGTACCAGTATGTCGTACAGGTCACTTCGCCCCTGACGCAATATGCCCTCGACAACCTCGGCATCACCGAATACACGGGCAACGGCTCGATGTACTACATGTTCCTCACGGACGAGGCGGCCGAAAAGGTCAGGGCGCTCGGCAACGTGCTCTCCGTGCGCCGTTATATCTACACGCCCAACACGGACGTGTTCCCGCAGTGGGCGGAACCGCGCTGGAGCCAGGACAACTACGGGCCGATCTGGATTCCGCAGAAGGGCGCCACGGTGCAGCTCACGGCCGAAAACCTGCCCCTGTACCGCCGCATCATCGAAACCTACGAAGGGCATGAGCTCGAAGAACGCGACGGGCGCATCTACATCGACGGCGCCGAGGCCGGCAGTTACACGTTCGGCATGGATTACTACTGGATGATGGGCGACAACCGCCACAACTCGGCCGACTCGCGCTTCTGGGGCTTCGTGCCCGAAGACCACATCGTCGGCAAGGCTTCGTTCGTATGGCTGTCGCTCGACGCGAACAAGTCGTTCCCGTCGAATATCCGCTGGGAGCGCCTCTTCAAGAAAGTACGCTAAAGGGTGGAAGCAGGGGACAGCTATCTGACGATCGCGGCGCCCGCCGAGGCGGCATCGAGGGAGCGGAGCAGCAAATTCCTCGCCTATGCCTATCCCGTGCAGGACGAGGGACAGATACGCGAAATACTCGACGCCCTGCGCAAGAGATACTACGACGCCACACACCATTGCTATGCGTGGAGGCTCGGGCCCGGGGGTGAGCATTTCCGCGCCAATGACGACGGGGAGCCTTCGGGGACGGCCGGGCGGCCGATCCTCGGACAGTTGCTCGCGAACTCGCTGACGGACTGCCTGGTGGTGGTCGTCCGCTATTTCGGCGGCACGAAACTGGGCGTCCCGGGGCTGATCGCAGCCTACCGGGAGTCGGCGGCCGCGGCGATCGGGGCCGCCCGGATCGTGGAGCGCACCGTCGACCGCACCGTCCGCGTGGATTTCCCCTACATCGTCCTGAACAACATCATGCGCGTCGTGAAGGAGCAGCAGCCGAAAATCGTATCGCAGGAGTTCGACAACCTGTGCACGATGGTCTTCGCCATCCGCGAAGGCCGTGCGGCGGAACTGATTGAAAAACTGAAAAAAGCCGGGGGCTCCGTCCCCGAAGAGCAATAAATGGCACACGAAAAATCCATCTATATCAAAGGTGCGCGGGTGCACAACCTCAAGAATATCGAGGTGGAGATCCCGCACGAAAAGCTGGTCGTCGTCACGGGCCTGTCGGGCTCGGGAAAATCGACGCTGGCCTTCGACACGATCTTCGCCGAAGGACAGCGCCGCTATGTCGAGAGCCTCTCGGCCTATGCGCGCCAGTTCCTCGGGAAGATCAGCAAGCCCGACGTGGACATCATCACGGGCATCGCGCCGGCCATCGCCATCGAACAGAAAGTCAACACGCGCAATCCCCGTTCGACAGTGGGTACCACGACCGAAATATACGACTACCTGAAGCTGCTCTACGCCCGCATCGGGCACACTTTTTCGCCCGTGTCGGGGCAGGAGGTGCGCTGTTACAGCGTGGACGACGTGGCGGCCTACATCCAGCAGCAGGGCGAGGGCGGGCGCGTCGTGATCGCGGCGCCGCTCACGCTGGGCAGGGGGCAGGGGATCATCGAGAAACTCACGCTGCTGCTCTCCGACGGCCTGATGCGCGTCTGGACGAAGGGCGAAACGCGGCTCATCGAGGATATCCTGCCCCAGGTCGACGAAAAGACCCGGGCGGAGGAGATCCTCGTGGTCATAGACCGGGCACGCATCGCCGCAGACGACGATACGCAGACCCGCATGCGGGACTCCGTAGCCCGGGCGTTCTCCTACGGCGAGGGGATCTGCACGGTCATCACCGACAAGGGCGCCACGGAGTTCTCGTCGCGCTTCGAGGCCGACGGCATCCAGTTCGAGCACCCCTCGGAACACCTTTTCAGCTTCAACAACCCGCTGGGGGCATGTCCCCGGTGCGAGGGGTACGGCAAGGTGATCGGCATCGACGAAGACCTGGTGATCCCCGACAAGAGCAAGACCATCTACGAGGACGCCGTGGCCTGCTGGCGCGGCGAGACGATGCGCAAGTGGAAGGAGCAGCTGGTGGAGAACGCCTACAAGTTCGATTTCCCGATCCATACGCCGTTCCATGAACTGACGCAGGAGCAGAAACGCCTGTTGTGGCGCGGCAACGAATATTTCCACGGGCTGGACGACTTTTTCGCCTACATCGACTCGGAACGCCGCAAGATTCAGTTCCGCGTAATGAAAGCCCGCTATACGGGCAAGACCACCTGCCCCGAATGCGGCGGCAGCCGCCTGCGCAGGGAGGCGCTCTACGTGAAGGTGGGCGGCAAGACCGTCGCCGACCTGGTGGTGATGCCGGTCGACGAACTGATCGCGTTCTTCGCCGGGCTGGAACTGGACGGGCACGACACGAAGACCGCGGCGCGAATCCTCGTGGAAATCCGCAACCGCCTGCAATACCTGGCCGACGTGGGGCTGGGCTACCTGACGCTCGACCGCCTTTCGTCGACCCTATCGGGCGGCGAAAGCCAGCGCATCAACCTCTCGACGTCGCTGGGCAGCAACCTCACGGGGTCGCTCTACATCCTCGACGAGCCTTCGATCGGCCTGCACCCGCGCGACACGAACCGCCTGATCAAGGTCTTGCAGCAATTGCGCGACCTGGGCAACACGGTGATCGTCGTGGAGCACGAGGAGGAGGTGATCCGCGCCGCCGACTACATCGTCGACATCGGCCCCAAGGCGGGCTACAACGGCGGCGAGGTGGTCTTCAGCGGCACGCTGCCCCAACTGCTCAAAAGCAGGAAGAGCCTCACGGCCGACTACCTGACCGGGCGCCGCGCGATAGCGCCCCCCGCCACCGAACGCGGCTGGAGCAACTCGATCCTCATCGAAGGGGCGCGTGAGAACAACCTGCGCAACATCGACGTGCGGATTCCGCTGGGCGTCATGACCTGCATCACGGGCGTGAGCGGCAGCGGCAAGTCGTCGCTGGCCAAGGGCATCCTTTACCCGGCGCTGCGGCGCCTGCTCTTCGACACGGGCGTCAAGCCCGGCGACTTCGACGGCATCGGCGGCGACGTGCAGCTGCTCAGGTCGGTCGAGATGATCGACCAGAACCCGATCGGCAAGTCATCGCGGTCGAATCCCGTGACCTATATCAAGGCCTATGACGAGATCCGCAAGCTGTTCGCCGACCAGCCCTACGCCCAGCATACGGGACTGGGGGCGTCGTCCTTCTCGTTCAACATCGCGGGAGGCCGCTGCGAAGAGTGCCAGGGCGAGGGGGTCATCAAGGTCTCGATGCAGTTCATGGCCGACGTCGAACTAGTGTGCGAGGCCTGCGGCGGCAAGCGTTTCCGCGACGAGATACTCGAAGTGAAATACCGCGGCAAGTCGATCTACGACGTGCTGGAGATGACCGTCGACGACGCCATCGCGTTTTTCGGCGAGAACAAAAAAGACCCGACCTGCAAACGCATCGTCGAACGGCTCAAACCATTGCAGGACGTGGGGCTGGGATACATCAGGCTCGGGCAGTCGTCGTCGACCCTTTCGGGCGGCGAGAGCCAGCGCGTGAAGCTGGCATCGTTCCTGACCAAGGACAGCGCCCAGGGCGGCGTGATGTTCATTTTCGACGAGCCGACGACGGGGCTGCATTTCCACGACATCAACAAGCTGCTGGCGGCGTTCAACGCCCTAATGGAACGGGGGCACACGATCGTCATCGTGGAGCACAACATGGACGTCATCAAATGCGCCGACTGGGTCGTCGACCTCGGGCCCGAAGCCGGCACGGGCGGCGGCAGGGTCGTATTCGAGGGCACGCCCCGCAACCTGGAGCAATGCCCGGCGAGTTACACGGGAAAATACCTCCGCCTGCGTACGAAATTATAACGAACACCGCCCCTGTAAAGGCGGAAATTCCCCGACAAGCAACAACAATGGAATTCTTCACATACCGACTCCCCAACGGCATCAGGGGCATCCACCGCCAGGTGAAAAGCAACGTGGCGCACTGTGCGCTGGTCATCAACGCCGGCAGCCGCGACGAGCATCCCGACCAGTACGGGCTAGCGCATCTGACCGAACATGCGTTTTTCAAAGGCACGCAGCGCCGCCGTGCCTGGCAGGTCAACTGCCGGCTGGAAAACCTCGGCGGGGAACTCAACGCCTTCACCACCAAGGAGGACACGACCATACACGCCACGACGCTGCGCGGCGACTTCCCCAGGGCGGCCGAACTGATCGCCGACGTAGCCTTCCGCTCGACCTTCCCCGAGCGGGAACTGGAACGCGAAAAGGAGGTGATCGCAGACGAGATAAACACCTACAAGGATTCGCCTGCCGACCTGATCTACGATACGTTCGAGGACATGCTCTTCGCAGGGTCGGAGCTGGGGCACAACATCCTGGGGCGCAAGAATGCGCTCGCACGCTACGACGGGGAGGCGATACGCGCCTTCACGGGCCGCACGCACACCACCGACCAGATGGTATTCTCGTCGATCGGAAACTTCTCGGCCAAAACCGCCGAAGCCGTCGCGGCACGTTATTTCGCCGGGCAGGCGGCTTCGGCACGCGGTTTCGGCAGGGTAGCCCCGGCACCCTGCGCGGCCTTCGAAAAGACGGTCGTGAAGCACACGCACCAGACGCACTGCATCATCGGCAACCGCGCCTACGGCATCGGCGAGGAAAAGCGGCTGCCGCTGGCACTGCTGATTAACATCCTCGGCGGCCCGTGCGCCAACTCGCTACTCAACGTCGTGGTGCGCGAGAAGAACGGGCTGTCGTACAACATCGAAGCCAGCTACACGCCGTACAGCGACTCGGGCATCGTGGCGATCTACTTCAGCTCCGAAAACGGCAATACGGCGCAGTGCATCGACCTGATCGAAGGGGAACTGCACAGGCTGCGCACGACGCCGCTCACCGCACGCCAGCTGTCGATGGCGAAAAAACAGTTCATCGCACAGCTGGCCATATCGAGCGAGAGCAACGAAGGGTACATGCTGGGGGCCGGAAAAAGTTTCCTGACGCACGACGACGTGGATACCATGGAACAGGTCTACGCCAAAGTGCGCGCACTGACCGCCGCACAGCTCACCGAGGTCGCCGAAGAGGTTTTCTCCGGCATGTCGAGACTCATCTATAAATAGAGATATGGAAAAGGAGATCGTATTCGTCCTGCTCGACGATTTCGCAGACTGGGAGGCGGCATTCCTCGCCCCGGCGCTGCGGGCGGGCACGATGCCGGGACGCCCGGCATCCTACGGCGTGAAATACATGACCCCCGACGGCCGGCCCGTCCGGTCGATCGGCGGGTTGCGGGCCGCGGCCGACTGCGACGCCTCGGCGCTGCCCGAAGCGTGCGCAGGGCTGATCCTCGTCGGGGGTATGCAGTGGCAGTCGGAGGCGGCGCAACGGATCGTGCCGCTCGTGGGCGAGGCGCTGGCACGCGGGATCGTCGTCGGCGCCATCTGCAATGCCGTGTCGTTCATGGCCGCACACGGCTTCCTGAACGGTATCCGGCACACGGGCAACACCCTCGGAATGCTGCAAAAGTGGGGCGGGGCAAACTATACGGGCGAAGCGCTCTACGAGGAGCGGCAGGCCGTGCGCGACGGCAACGTCGTAACGGCCAACGGCACCGGACAACTGGAATTCACCTGCGAATGCCTGCTCGCCCTCGCGGCCGACACCCCTGAGGCCATCGAAGCGTCGTACAAGTTCAACAAGGAAGGGTTCTGCAAGCAGTAATGGACGCGCTCGAACAATACATCCACGACCACACCTCGCCCGAAGAGGAGTTGCTGCACGAGCTCGACCGTGAGGCCAACCTGCGGGTCGTACAGCCCCGCATGTTGTCGGGCCATATACAGGGGCGCCTGCTGGAGATGCTCGTGCGGATGCTCCGGCCACGGCGCATCCTCGAGATCGGCACCTTCACGGGGTATTCGGCGCTCTCGATGGCCGCAGGGCTCGAAGAGGGCGGGGAACTGCACACCATCGAGGTGGAGGACGAGCTGGAAGAGCTGGCGCAATCCTTTTTCGACCGCAGCCCGCACGGCGCGAAGATCCGGCTGCACATCGGCTCGGCACTCGACATCGCCCCGGCGCTGGGCATGGAATTCGACCTGGTATTCATCGACGGGGATAAACGCGAGTATCCGGACTACTACCGGATGCTGATGGGGGACGGCGGCACCGCCCCCCTGGTTCACAGCGGCTCGGTGCTGATCGCGGACAACATCCTCTGGTCGGGCAAGGTCGTGCAGCCCATAGCCCGCAGCGACCGCCACACGCAGGCCGTGGTGGAGTTCAACCGCATGGTCTCCGAAGATCCGCGGGTCGAAAACGTGATCATCCCCCTGCGCGACGGGCTGAACCTGATACGGGTAAAATAAGCCGGGAAATAGCAGGGAGCGGGATTTTTTCGTACCTTTCGGGAAAAATCAGCAACGATGGAACTGAGTGAATTGCAGCAACGGGTAGACGCATGGATCAGGCAGTACGGCGTGCGCTACTTCAGCGAGTTGACGAACATGACCGTGCTCACCGAAGAGGTGGGGGAGCTGGCACGCATCATGGCACGCAAATACGGCGACCAGTCGTTCAAGGAGGGGGAGAAATGCAACCTCGCCGATGAAATGGCCGATGTGTTATGGGTACTGGTATGCCTTGCGAACCAGACGGGTGTAGACCTCACGGCGGCAGTGGAGGCGAATTTCGCCAAGAAAACCTCGCGCGACAAAGAGCGGCACCTGCACAATCCGAAGCTCTGACCCCGAAAAACCGCCTGTCCCAGGAGTCATTCCGAAACCACGGCCGCACCGCGGCACAAAACACCCCGCGCAAGGCCAAGGGCTCCGTACGGGGTGTCCGCTTATGGTAAATCGGTAAACCGGCCGTTGTCAGCCGTGCGTTGGCTGGCGTCGGTCTGGGGTGGCGATCCGGAATAACGGAGGACGGAAAGCGGTCTGCCGGCGGTCTGAGGCGGCGATCCGGCATAACGGATGCCGGGCGGCTGGTGTCCGTCTGACGCGGCGATCCGGGGTGCCGGATACCGAACACCGGCCAACTGCCAACTGCCAACCGGCGGCGGTGGGGTGTCCAACTACCGGGAAACGTGGGGTTCGGCTTCGGAAATCTTCAGCGGAACGGCCCGCATGACCACCTGGCGCTGGGCATCGGAAAGCTCCCCGTAAGGCTTCCCGAACTGCCGCTGCGCCAAGTGGGTACGGATATCGTCGAATGCCTGCGCAATGCGATTCTGAACATCGAGATAACTGTCGAACGGGGTGTCGCTCGCCGTCTGCAACGATACGATCCCCTGGCTCACGGGGTATTCCATCTTTCCGCCGCCCGGTAGGTCGAATTCCGTCACCACCTTCTCGGCCAGCCCGGGGTCGTCGGACACATTGCGTACAAACGCCCCAACGCGCGACGTGAGCTCACGGGGGTCGATGAGCTCCAATGCGTCAGCCGTCCCGACCATCATCTTCCCGTTCCCGTTTAGCAGCACCAGAAAAACATTGCGCTCCCTGACCCGGATCTCAGACCGTACCGTAGAGCTATCTTCCCCCGCGGCACTGCCGGGCACGACCGCCAGCACGTCGGCAACCACATTTACGCCCGGGGAAGAGGCGGAGCGGGGCGGCAGCATACGCATAACCATGCGTTCATCGGTTCCGTTATACATGACCCGCAGGATATTGGCAGCACGCAAAGCTTGTTTTATGTCGGTCACAACGCCCATCTTCGCCTCTTTCCCTGCTATAATCCAGGCACCGACATCGGCGGGCGAACGCTCGCCACGCCAAGCCACGAGTTTCGGCTCCAGCTCGGCAACGGATACGGGGCCTCCGTTCAGCAGGATATTGCCGTCGGGCAATACCTGTATCAGGGCGGTATTCAGCGATGTTTCCATAACATTTTCCATCTCGCGGCTCCAGCCGAGGCCGGAATCGTCGGCCAGGAAACGATACCATTTACCGAAGGAAAGCATGGAAGCATTGCTGAAACCGGCATCGAAGCACTCGAAGTTCCGGCCGGCAGGGTTCACGACCAGGCTGTCGCAGCGTATTTCCGTAAGCACCTCCTTCAAGGCCGGGTCGGGCGTTCCATCCCGGAAGCGGGCTTGTACGTTACCGGCGAATATCATTGTCCGGACATCCGACGGATAGGCCCTGTCAGAGCGGAGCACCTCCAGTTGCCCCGCGGCACCGAAGGTCACGGTCTTGCCGACGGCAGCAGCAGGGCTGCCGGATGCGTCGGACGTCAGGAGCACCTGCATGTCCGCACGGTCGGACTCGGAAAGTTTGGCGCGTTCGGCCGCGACATAGCCCGCCAGTCGGTCGATGGATACGGGACGCCCGTTGAACGTCACCGTCCCGTCGGCGGAGATATGGATGCGGGAGGCAGTGCCCGGCTCGGAAGATCCGGAGGTTTTGGTCGTAAAACTGCAAAGCATCATCATCCCGGCCACCACGGGGATGGCCGCTCCGAAGCGCACGAATGCGAACCGGCGCTTTGTGAATTGTGTCATCATGGCAAATCGGTTTTTTGTGAGTGAACGATTCAACCCGCAGACTATATCCGGATTATAACCGAAGAGTTGACGGAAAATGATCGTCCTGTATTCCGTGAGGCCGTACCCCGCATCGAGCACGTCGCGGTCGGCCTCCCACTCCTGCACCTCCGAAAGCCAGCGCCCGGCGATCCAGACAAAGGGATTGAACCAGAAGAGGCTGCGCACCAGTTCGAGCGCGATGCGTTCGGCGGAGTGGCGGTGGCGCACATGGCTCGCCTCGTGGCAGACCACGATCTCGCGGCGGCGGCCTTCGTAACCCTCGCCCAGAAATACCGTCCGCAGAAACGAAAAGGGCGTCCCGACGCGAGGATTTTCCGCCACGGCATATGCGCCGCAATCGGTGATCCGCGAACGGCGGCGCAGACGTCTGATCCCGAGGATGCGCACGGCAAGGATCGCAAGCGACACCGCGGCGGTCAGCAGGTACAATGCGGCCGCGGCGATGCGTGCCACGCGTCCCCAGTCCGTGGCAAGGGCCGTTGTGCGCACAACGGCGGCCGGCTGACCCGCCTCCGCGACGAAAGGTTCTTCGGCAGGCGGGACGGCCTGTGAGGCAACCAGCGGCAGCGGATCGGCTTCCGTACGGGCGGGGTAGAGGGGGATATCGAGCGCGGGGATCGCCACCGAAAGCAGCATTGCCGCCACAAGATAACGGCGACAGGCCGCGAAAGAGACTTTGCGGACGAGCAGCAGCCGGTAGAATGCCAGCAGCAGGCCGCTGCAAAAGAGCACTTCGAGCAGATAGAAGGCGGGGGATTTCATCACTTACGGTTTTTGAGCATGTCCAGAATGGCATCGGTCTCCTCCAGCGAAATGGCCTTGTGTTCGGAGAAGAACGAAACCAGCCGGCTGACGGAACCGCCGAAAAAGTTATTCAGCACGGTATCCATGTAGCGGCGCGCATAGTCGTCCTTCGAGACGAGGGGGTAGTATTCATGGGTCTTGCCATAGGCCTTGTGTGCGACGAAGCCTTTTTTTTCGAGAATGCGGACGATGGTCGAAACGGTATTGTAGGCTGGTTTGGGTTCGTCCATCTCGTCGAGGATGCCGTGTACGACGGCAGCACCCCTGTTCCACAATACCTGCATGATCTCCAGCTCGGCACGGGTCAGTTCCTGCGGTCGGTTCTTTACTATTTCAGCCATAACTATACTTTTAGTTGATTTGCCTGCAACGAAGATAAAACTAATATTTTAGTTATACAACTATTTTTTTAATTATTTTGCCGGAAAACAAAAAAACTGCCCGCAATGCAATGCGGACAGAGTATCGGGCGAAGGGCAGCCCCGGGGCTATTCAGCCAACTCGACGCAGATCGCACCGTATTTACCCGCCAGCCCGTAGATTTGCACGGCCTCGACGGGCAGCATGTAGAAATAACGCATGGGCACTGCGGCATCTACCGAAAAGGCATCGGTATGGCAGATTTTCAGCCACGATTCGATCGTCGAGGGCTGGCCGCCGAAGACCACCAGGGGTATCCGGTCGGGGTATACATCCCCGATGACAACCCCCTGGTCGGTATCGTAACGTGCCATTGTCCCGGGGTCGGTATGGACTTCGAGCGTACGCAGGAACAGCCCGTCGATAAACTGGAAGACGCTGCCCGGGACACGTACCCCGTCGAGCACATAGACGGCTTTAGGAGACAACCGTCGCCACAGCTCCTCGGGCACCTGGAACATGGACACATCACCGCCGGCTCGACGTACCGAATCATACTCGTCGCGCAGGGTATAGGTCGCAATGTGCTTGGGCACCGTGCGCCGTGTCCGCGCGGTTTCGTCATAGATGCGGTTAGACCAGGTATACCCCGCGACATTGCTGCTGGAGACGGACCGCAAGGTTTCCGACATTGCCCAGCAGGTGGGGGCGGGCGCCCTTTTTCCGGTCGCGCTCGGTAAAAAATTTCAGCAGCCGCACCTTTTCGCGCCGGGTGGAGTCGGTAAGTTTCATGCGGCGATCCCGGATTTTGACCTTGCGGACGTTCCACAGGGTCACGGCGTCGTAAGCCGCGGCCTCCGTAGTGCGTTTCCGGTTGAGTTTATAGGCAAAGGGGCGGCCTGCGACGGCAGAATCTACGGCGACGGCGGGGAAGGGCTCATCGGCAAGTTCCTCGCGCTGCGCCTGGTCGAAGCGCAGCTCCGCCTCGTGCTTCTGCGGCTCCTGCGCCGACACGCCATGTACGGCCATCGCGGCGCCCAACAGGGCGACCAGCCGGATAAACAGATTTTTCATGCTACGGTCGCTTTACGCTACTAAAATTTTAGTAAAAATAAAACTAAAAATTTAGAAATACAAATTTTCGGGGCAAATAACGGCCTGGGAATAGTTGGAAATGGCCATGAAAAAGCCCCGGCAAAATTGCCGGGGCCTTATGCAGCAGGGTACGCGGCTACTCCAGCTTGAGGTCTCTCTTGATGCCTTCGATCTTGGCGTCGAGCTCGGCCTGCACCTCATCGAAATCGGCAACCGACGCCAGGGGAGCCTTCACGCCGAAGTAGAACTTGATCTTGGGCTCCGTGCCCGACGGACGCACCGACACGGTCGTGCCGTCCTCGGTGAACCACTGGAGCACGTTGCTGCGATCCTGCACGATCGGGGTCATGGCGCCGCTCTTCACGTCGGTCGTTTCGAGCGTCAGGAAATCGTTGATCTTCACGACGGGCGATCCCAGGATCGTCTTGGGCGGGTTCGCGCGGAATTCGACCATCATCTTCTGGATCAGTTCGGCTCCCTCCTTGCCCTTGCGGACGACCGACACAAGCCCTTCGCGGTAGAAACCGTATTTCACGTAAAGCTCCTGCAGCCACTCGTAGAGCGTCAGACCCATCGTATCCATGGCCCATGCGGCGGCTTCGGCAGCCAGCGAGCAGGCCGACACGGCATCCTTGTCACGCACGTAATCGCCGGCAAGGTAGCCGAACGACTCTTCGCCGCCGCCGATATACTTGGCCTTGCCCTCGTTCTCGCGGATGATCTTGGCGATATACTTGAACCCCGTGAGGCAGTCGTAGCACTTCACCTTGAAATAGTCGGCCACGGCATTAGCCATCTGCGAGGTGACGATGGTCTTCACGACGTACTGGTTCCCGTCCAGCTCGCCGCGCTCGGCCCAGCGGGTCAGCTGGTAGCTCATCAGCAGCACCAACGTCTGGTTGCCGTTCAGCAGCACGTACTCGCCCTTCTTGTTGCGCAGCGCGACGCCGATACGGTCGGAGTCGGGGTCGGTAGCCAGGACGAGGTCGGCCCCCTCCCTGGCCGCGAGGTCGATAGCCATCGACATGGTCTTGCGCTCCTCGGGGTTGGGCGACTCGACGGTGGGGAAGTTCCCGTCGATGACGGCCTGCTCCTTCACCATGATGATGTTCGTGAAGCCGAATTTCCGCAGCGACGCGGGCACCAGGCGGACGCCTGCGCCGTGCATCGGGGAGTAGACGATCTTCATGTCGCGGTGCTTCTTCACGCTTTCGGGCGAAAGCGACAATTCGTGCACCTTATTTAAATAAATCTCGTCGAATTTCTCGTCGAGGATCGTGATGTTTTCGGGATTCTTACCCGTGAGTATCATGTCCACGTCGGTGATCTTCTCCACCTCGGCGATGATGTTCTTGTCGTGCGGCTCGGTAACCTGCGCGCCGTCCGTCCAGTAGGCCTTGTAACCGTTGTATTCCTTGGGGTTGTGCGAGGCGGTCACGACCACGCCCGAATGGCATTTCAGCTCGCGGATGGCGAAGCTCAGCTCGGGCGTCGGGCGCAGCGTATCGAACAGGAAAACGGTGAATCCGTTCGAGGCGAAAATGTCTGCCACATGCTCGGCGAACATGCGCGAATTGTTGCGGCTGTCGTGGCCGATCGCAACCCGGATCTGCTCGCCCGCGAAGTTCTTCTTGAGATAGTTCGAAAGCCCCTGTGTAGCAGCCCCCACCGTATAGACGTTCATGCGGTTGGTACCCACGCCCATGATGCCGCGCAAGCCGCCCGTACCGAATTCGAGGTCTTTGTAGAAACTCTCGGTGAGTTCTTTCATATCGTTATCGATCAGGTATTTAACCTGCTTTTTGGTAGCTTCATCGTAGTGGCCGTCAAGCCATGCCTGCGCTTTTTTCAGCACCAATTGTTCCAGTTCGTTAGCCATAAGTTTTATTGGTTTTATTTATAACTTGATTATAGGACTGCCTAAAAAATTGATATGCAAATATACGAAATTTATTTCTATTATTCACTATCAGGGAGTTAAAATTGAATGCCCGGAAACCGTTGTTTTTCTATATATAAAAAAAGTGAAAATACAACACCTTTTTGGAAATCTTTTTGCAAAATTATTCACAACTTTGTCACATCAAAAACAGTGCAACCCTTATCATGTTAAACAACACGCAGACATATAGCGATATGTGGCAGAACTGCCTTGACCGGATCAAGGCACAGACCTCCGAAGAGGAGTTCGTGAAGTGGTTCCAGCCGATCGTACCGCTGGAGTTCGACGGCACCAACCTGCGCCTGCGTGTTCCCAACGAGAGCTACGTACACCAGATCGAAAAGAACTACATCCCGTTCCTGCGTCCGATCATCTCGCAGCTCTACGGACAGCAGACCCGGCTGCACTATGCCGTGCCGCGTTCGACACCCCCGGCCGTACCCGTTACCGCCGATGCCGACACCACGGCCATTTCGCGTTTCAACACGCAGACCAACACCGCAAATATAAAGAATCCCTTCGTAATTCCGGGGCTCAAGAAGATAATCATCGACCCGCAGCTGAATCCGGGGCTCACGTTCGCGACCTTCATCGAGGGCGAATGCAACCGCCTGGCACGTTCGGCGGGCATGTCCGTGGCCGTAAACCCGGGCAACAACCCCTTCAACCCCCTATATATATATGGGGACTCGGGACTGGGCAAGACGCACATCGTACAGGCCATCGGCCACGAGGTACGCCAGCGCCATCCCGAGTTGCAGGTGCTGTATGTCTCGATGAACAAATTCCAGGCGCAGTTCCAGACCGCGTACAAGAACGGCGAAATCCCCGATTTCATCCATTTCTACCAGATGATCGACGTACTGATCATCGACGACATCCAGGAACTGACCGGGAAGACGGGCACGCAGAATGCGTTCTTCAACATCTTCAACCACCTACAGCTGGCGGGCAAACAGCTGATTCTCACCTCGGACAAGCCGCCCGTGGAGCTGAAAGACATCGAACAGCGCCTGCTGACGCGCTTCAAGTGGGGATTGTCGGCACAGCTCAACACGCCCGACTACGACACGAAGCTCAAGATCATCCGCGTAAAGGCGCAGAAGTTCGGGGCGCAGATTTCGGACGACGTGGTGGCCTACCTGGCGGACAACATCTCGGCCAACGTGCGTGAGATCGAGGGAGCGCTCTCGTCGCTGGTGGCCAACGCCTCGTTCCTCGGGCGCAAGATCACCACGTCGCTGGCCAAGGAGATCCTGAAGGTCTACGTGCAGCTCTACCAGAAGGAGATCACGCTCGACCACATCATCGAAGTGGTGTGCGAATACTTGAACCTCGATTTCGCTCGCTTCAACTCCACGGAGCGGACGCGCGAGATCGCCCAGGCACGGCAGATCGCCATGTACCTCGCCAAACAGCACACCAAGGCACCGCTCACGACCATCGGGGCCGCCATCGGAGGCCGCAACCACGCCACGGTGCTCCACTCGTGCAAGGCCGTATCGAACCTGATCGAGACCGACAAGGCGTTCCGCCGACAGGTCGAGGAGATCGAAAAGCAGGTGTTGGCGTAACGCCCGCCCGACATATTATGCTACGGAAAACGCGACCTCGGGTCACGTTTTCCCGTTTCAGTTCCCGAACAAGCATGGACCAACCCAAACTCGAACGGCTGCTGCGGCTGATGAAGATGCTCACGGCCAACACCGAATACACGATCGACGACCTGGCTGAGCGGCTCATGATGTCGCGCCGCACCGTCTACCGCTATATCGACACCTTCCGCGAAGCGGGTTTCGTCATCAAGAAGAGCGGCGAACACATCCGGCTGGACAAGGAGTCGCCGCACTTCAAGGATATTTCGCAACTGATCCATTTCACCGAGGAGGAGGCCGTGATCCTCAAAAGCGCCATCGAAAACATCGACGACGACAACCTTCTGAAACAGAACCTCAAACGCAAACTCTACTCGGTCTACGACAACCGCACGCTGGCCGACACGATCGTCAAGGGCCGGTTGTCGGGCATCGTTCACAACCTGGTCGGAGCGATCGCCGAAAAACGGCAGGTAGTGCTGCAAGCCTACCGCTCGGCACGCGGAGCCGCCGTGCGCGACCGCAGGGTAGAGCCGTTCGCCTTCACCACCAACTACGTCAACATCTGGTGCTACGACACGGAAGACGGCCTCTGCAAGCTCTTCAAAACCTCTCGCATCGGCGCCGTACTGCCGCTCGGCGACGAATGGGCGCACGAAGCGGAACACCGCGAAGGTTTCATGGACGTCTTCCGCATGAACGGCCACGACCGGCACCGCATCCGCCTGCGGCTGGGGATGCTGGCGCACAACCTGCTCGTCGAGGAGTATCCGCTCGCCGAACGCAACCTCGCGCCCGACGGCGAGAGCCACTGGCTGCTGGAGACCGAAGTGGCGGG
>OLOA01001848.1_pt1 | contig 20256 bp, 15 predicted proteins | sample 1672201 | NCBI WGS metagenome assembly OLOA01 (sample SAMEA3136658, study PRJEB25190) | human gut metagenome
AAACGAGCTGGAGCTGCTGAAGAAGGCGAAGAACAAGGAGACGCTGCAGGCGGAGCGCAACGGCCTGCAGAGCAAGCTGGATAAGCTGATAGAGGATGCGGACAAGGCCGCCGGGTACAAAGACCCGGTAACCCCCGGTTTTGTCACCGTGGAGGGCAATCTTGGCAACACCAAGGATAAGCCCCTGTACTACATCTACACCGGCACACTGACACTGGATCAGACCACGCTGGAAACGCTGCTGGCAGAGAAAACGGAAGCCTATATCGTTGCCTTCAAGCGGGAGGGCGACATCGCCGGCGGCGCCATTACAGAGAGCTGGGGCCTGCACCTGAAGCTGGTAAACGCAGCTCCCGACCCCACCCCTGGCGGTGAGACCGGCGGCAATACCAGCTCCGGCGAGGACACCGGTTCCGGTCAGACCACCGTCACCGTACTGACCAACGAAGGCAATGGCAGCGACAACAACGACAAGCCCGCCGCAGCTGAGAAGAAAATTTCCCTGGAACTGCTGAATGGTATGCCCGACTATCCCGAAAAGGCACGGGAATACAACACCAAGGAAATCCAGGACCTGCAGAAGAAGATCGCCCAGATCGACGAGCTGCTGGAGTCCTCCATGACCCAGCTGGATCTGAACAAGGCCATTCTGGAGAAGGCTCAGGCGGTAAAGGAGCAGGAGGTCAACCTGAAGGTGGCGAAGCTGAAGCTGGACAAGAAGCTGGCGGAGCTGGGCGACGGCAACGTGTACGCGGAGTTCGACGGCACGGTGAAGACCGTGCGGGACCCGGACGAGGCCTATAACAACAGCGAGGCCGTGGTGGAGCTGTCCGGCGGCGGCGGATATTACGTCACCGGCACCCTCAGCGAGATGGATCTGGGCAGCGTGCAGGTGGGCGACAGCGTATCCATCAGCAGCTGGATGACCGGAGCGGCCTGCGAGGGCACCATCGTGTCCATCGACGACTATCCCACCAGCAACGGCAACAACTGGGGCGACGGCAACAGTAACGTGTCCTACTACCCCTTCAAGGTGTTTGTCACCGAGGACGCGAATTTGCAGCCCAATGACTATGTGGATATACAGTACCAGAAGGACACCAGCGCGGAAGAAAGCGGCAGCTCACTGTATCTGCAGAGTATGTTCATCCGGACCGACAACGGCAAGAGCTATGTGATGGCCCGGGGCGAGGACGGCAGACTGGAGCAGCGGTGGGTACAGACCGGCCGGGATCTGTGGGGCAGCTACACCCAGATACGGGGCGGGCTGACCATCGACGACTATGTGGCGTTCCCCTATGGGCGCGACGTGGTGGAGGGTGCCCACACCCAGGAGGCCACGACCGACCAGCTGTACAACTACGGCATATAAAGGAGGCGGGATAACCATATGTTGGAAAATATAAATCTCGCCTTTCAGGGCGTGTGGAGCCACAAGCTGCGGTCGTTTCTGACCATGCTGGGCATTATTATCGGTATCGCCGCGATCATCACCATCGTGTCCACCATTCAGGGCACCAACGAGCAGATCAAGCAGAACCTGATCGGCGCGGGCAACAACGTGGTGCGGGTGACCATCGGCGCCACGGACAGCCAAAACTATTTCGACCTGAACTACTCGGCGCTGCCGGAGGGTATCGACCCAGTGACCCGGGAGATGCGGGATGAGATGGAGAAGCTGGGCAGCGTGTCGCTGGTGAGTATGTACTACTCCCGGGATTGGTGCGACAACGTGTACGTGGGCAATACGGCGTTCAGCGGGTCGCTGTACGGCGTGGACGACCACTATCTGACGGCCGTGGACTACGCGGTGAACTACGGACGCTCCTTCACGGCGGCGGACTATGAGAACCGGCGGAATGTGGCGCTGATCGACGCGAAGTCGGCAAAGTCGCTGTTCCAGGGCGAGAACCCCATCGGCGGCACCATCGAGATCAACGGGATGCCGTTCACCGTGGTGGGTGTGGTGTCCTCCCGGTCCAGCAGCGGACCGGTGATCAACAACTTTAAGGATTATCAGATGTACGCCGGCAGCACAGCGGGGACCATTTTCATCCCGGACGTGTGCTGGTCTGTGCCGTACCGGTATGATGAACCCCAGTACGCGGCGGTGCGGGCCACCAGCACCAACGACATGACCGCCGCCGGCGACAATGTGGCCAAGTACCTGAATGAGAACGCCATCCGGACCACGAAGTACAAGTACGAGTCCAAGGACCTTCTGCAGCAGGCCAGCGATCTGCAGAGCCTGTCGGAGAGCACCAACAAGCAGCTGATATGGATCGCGGCTATCTCGCTGGTAGTGGGCGGCATCGGCGTGATGAACATCATGCTGGTGTCCGTCACCGAGCGCACCCGCGAGATCGGATTGAAGATCGCCATCGGCGCGCAGCAGAGCCGCATCCTCTGGCAATTCCTGACGGAGGCGGCGGTGCTGACCAGCATGGGCGGCATACTGGGCGTGGCTACGGGCATCGGCCTGGCGGAGATGATGTCCCACATCATGGGGACACCGGTGGCCATCAGCGTACCGGCGTGCATCATCGCCGTGGCCTTCTCCATGGTCATCGGCGTGGTGTTCGGCCTGGTGCCGGCCATGAAGGCATCGAAGCTGAACCCCATCGAAGCCCTGCGGAGAGAATGATACGCAGAAAGAAAAGACCGGCTTTCGCCGGTCTTTTTCTCTGTCTGCTCCCGGCGAAGACACAGCGAAAGCAGAAAACAGCCCCCGGCAGGGGGCTGTTTCTTTATTTACTGCGGCAGCTCGCCGGGGGCGACCAGGATGATCTTGTCGGCCCGGTCATAGTCGCTGTACGCCTCCTTGGTGCTGCGGAGGAGCGTACCGTCGCCGGCGTAGACGTTGCGGTAGGTCTGGACGGCGTAGCCGTTGTGGCCGTACTGCTCCACCTCGGTGGTGCCGGGGGCCACGGACTCGGACTCCTGATAGACCGTCTTGCGCTCGGAGTAGGAGAGGAACTGGTTGGTCATCTCCACATAGTGGTCGTCGGTCTTGGTGCCCAGCAGGGTGATGGTCAGCTGGTTGGTCTCGTCGTTGTAGCTGGTGGTGATCTTGATGGGATAGTCCGTGCTGTTGCGGAAGGCAAAGTCCGGGCCGCCCCAGCTGACCGTGGCATCACAGCCCGTGACGGGCATATAGCCGGGGTCGAACATATGGGCGTAGCGCAAGACGATCTGCAGGTCCGCCATGAGGGCGGAATAGTACAGCGTGGAGGATACCTGGCAGATACCGCCGCCGATGGAGGTAACGGTCTTGCCGCCGGAGTAGGCGGCGGCGGGCTGGAAGCCCCGGGCCTCGGTGCGCTGGCCCACAGTGGCGTTGTACCAGAACTCCTCGCCGGGGTTATAGATACGGCCGTTGATGGCGGCGGAGGCCAGCTTGATGTTCTGGCGGCGGCCCCAGGGGCCGGCGCAGGTGGTGGTGCAGGTGCCGATCACGTCCCGGAACATGGCCTGCTCCAACTCCTCGGTGGCGGCGGGCGGAAACTGCACCTGGGCGTCAGCCAGGAATTCCTCGCCCGGCTGGGCGGCGTCCAGTTGCTTTTGCACCGTCTCCACATCGAACTGTACGCCCACGCGGGACTGGGTGGGCTTGCCGGTGGATTTGTCGCAGATGGCGGCGGCCATGGTGCCGGCGATCTCGTCGTGGAGCGCCTGCACGTCCATGGGCGCGGCGGTGTGGGCCGCGAACACACATTCCACGGACCGGGCTGCCGCGGACAGATCGCGGCTCTCGAAGCGCTGCGCCAACTCGGCGCGCAGCGCCGCCGCGTCCAGCTTCTCGCCGTCCTGCGGCTTGGTGATGTACAGGCCCTCACCCTCCGCCAGCCGGTAGCCGCCGTCCGTTACGGTGCAGCCCACGGTGTCGGACAGCTGTTCACAGGCGGCGGTAAGCTTCGCCTCGTCCACGTCCAGCTGGGGCGTGACATCCACGGCCCTGAACCAGCTCTCGATAAAGCGCCAGCCGCCGCGGAGGAACGCGGTCACATCGCTGCCCCAGCCCCGGTCCTGCACGTCGCAGCCGGCAGCCTTGGAGACATAGACGGGCAGAACGGTGACGCCCAGGTCGGAAAGGGTGGTGCTGCCGATCTCCTGCCCGTCACGGGTCAGGCGGATGGTCATGCCGTCCAGCAGGGCACTCCCCTGCTCCGTCCAGCGCTGCTCGGCCTCCTGCGCCGACAGGCCGGACATATCCATGCCCAGCACGGAGGTGTTGGGAAACGCCGTGTGGGAATACAGCGCGTTGGCGGCCACACAGCAGCCCGCGTAGGCCAGCACCAGCACCGCCGCGGCGATGCCGATGATCAGTCCGGCTCTTTTGCCGGGGGTCTTGGGCGGCTTTTCTTCCGGGGCCGCGCGCTTGCCGGCCGTCTCCGGCGCAGGATCGGCGGTAACAGAGGACATATTCAACTCGTCGCTCATGGTGTCCCCTCCTTTGTATCATCAGGTTTGGGCAATACCGGCAAAATGCCGTGCCGTTACTGCATTGTATCACGGTTTGTCAAGGAATGGGTTACAAAAGCGTTACGACACATCTTTCTGCGGCTTTGCGCGGGGAATGGTGACGGTGATGCAGATGGCGTCCTCCGTGTCCCGGCGGGAGACTTTGGCGCCGACGCCGGCGGTCTGCATGAGTCTGACGCCCCGGTCCACGCTGTTGAGGAACAGCCGGACGTCTTTTAGGATATACGCGCTGCGGCGGCGGATCGGCGTGGTCTGGTTCTGTGTGACCAGACGGTCTATGTAACCTTCGGCATCGGCGACGTTCAGCTGGTTTTTGCCGATATGCTCGACGGCGGCAAGGCGCTGCTCCGGGTCCTCCAGACGCAGGAGGGCACGGGCGTGGCGCTCGGTCAGGCCGTAGTGGTGCAGAGCCTCCGCCACCGGCTCCTCCAGCCGCAGCAGACGCAGCTTGTTGGCCACGGCGGACTGGCTGCGGCCCAGCCTTTCCGCCGCCTGCTGCTGACTGAGCCCGTAGCGGCGGAGCAGGCGAGCGATGGCAGCCGCCTCCTCCATGTAGTCCAGGTCGCGGCGCTGGAGGTTCTCGATCAGGGCCAGCAGGGCGGCGTCCTCCTCATCCACCCGGGCCAGCAGACAGGGCACCTGCCGCAGCCCGGCGATCCGTGCCGCCCGCCAGCGGCGCTCGCCGGCCACCAGCTCGTAGACTGCGCCCTGCTGCCGGACGGTGAGCGGCTGCAGAATGCCGTAGGCGGCGATGCTGGCCGCCATCTCCTGTAAACTCTCCGGGTCAAAGCGGCGGCGGGGCTGCTGGGGATTGGGACGGATATCGTTGATGGGTATGTATCGCACACGGGTAGAGAGGAAATCGGTCTTCTGGTCTTTTTTCATGGCGGTCGCCTCCTTTTTTCGCCTATTGTACGGCGGGAGGCCTGTCGAAAGCGGGCGAAGACCGTCGGGAAATAAAAAAATGCACCCGCCCCTGTCGGGACGGGTGCGGCGGTCACTGCTTTGTGCGGATATCCTCGCCGAAGAAGGGCAGGATCTGGTAGGCACCCTCGATACGGGAGAGGATGGGCGCGCCGTAGCGATGGCCCAGCTCCTCCGGGGCCAGGTTGGTGCTGATGATGGTGGACCTGCCGGAGAGCATACGGCCGTTGACGATCTGATAGAGGGCGCTCTGGACAAAGGCGGTGGTCATCTCGGTGCCCAGGTCGTCCAGGATCAGCAGGTCGCAGCTCTCGCAGCGGCGGACGTCGGCATCGCTGACCTCGTCGGGGCGGAATTTGGCGTCCTCATAGCGGGAGAAAACGCTGATCGCGGTGTCGTAGACCACGGAGAAGCCGGCGTCGCTGACCTCCCGGGCGATGCAGGCGGAGAGGAACGTCTTGCCCAGGCCGGTGCCGCCGGAGAGCAGCAGGCTGCCGCTGCCCCGGGAGAACTGGCGGGCAAAGTCCCGGCAGACATCGAAGTTGCGCTCCATGTTGGCCCGGGGCGAAACGCCGTAGCTGTCCCACACGGCGCTGTCGTACAGGTCGAAGCGAAAGGTGTCGAACCGGGCCTCGCCCAAGGGAAGAAGCCGGGAGAGCTCCGCCAGCTGTTCGCGGGCGTAGTACTGCTTCAGGCAGGCGCAGACGCCGGACCGGGTGTAGCCGGTGTCGCCGCAGAGGGGACAGGCGGGCTTGTCCTCCAAGTAGTCGGCGGGATAGCCCATGTCCTCCAGCAGGGTGGCGCGCTCGCGCTGCAAGGAGAGATTTTCGTCCCGCAGGACCCGCAGGGCGGGCAGCGGGTCCTCGCCCTTTTTGGCGGCGGCGGCCACGATGCGGCTCATGGTGGTGCGGAGGGTGCGGTCGATGTCCCGCAGGCGAGGCTGGCGGGCAAAGACCTCCCGGCGGCGCTGGTCCAGCTCGGCCTCCCGACGCTGGCGGGCCTGGTCAAAGCGGGCAATGGCCCGCTGCATGATGATACCGTCGTATGACATACTCTCACCTCTTGATATAGCGGCGCATCCAGGCGTCCTTGTCCCCGGCGGGGGCGGCGGACTTACCGGCGGCAGCGGGCCGCTTGCCGGCCGCCTCGCCCTGCTCCACCTGGTGGGGCGTGTGCCAGCCGGCGTCGTGCCAGCGGCGCAGGATGCCGTTAAGATAGCGCCAGTTCAGGTCCTTCTTGTAGAACACCGTGCGCTCATAGGCCAGAGCCACCGTCTCCGGCGGGAAGCCCATGTCCATCCACTGGTCGATGTAGCGGCGTTCGGCCTCCACCGGCGGCCTGTTAAGAATTCGTAAATTCGACAAATAGGAAGTGTACTTCCTGTTGCGCTCTGCCCATTTTTTCAGGTATACCGCAGCAGAATTCTGGTCAAATATGCCAAGCTGTGCCCAGCGATAGCCCTCTTTTTCCACCTGGCGCATGGTTGGTCGTCTGCCCTCGCCCCACTGGCTGCGGGCCCGTTCGACACAGTGACACACCAGCAGATAGATCACGTCGGCGGGCATACCCAGGTCATCGTAAAGACCGGCCAATATCTGCAAGTCGGCGGTGCGGAGCTTCTTGCCCAGCTGCTGCTCCGTCTGTGGCACCAGCAGGCGGAAGCCCTCGTTGTCCGTCAGCAGTCCGGCGATGTCCTGAGCGGTGTAGACCGGGCGTTCGTCCGCCGGATCGGGCGGTGCCTGGCGGGCCGGTCGAGGCAGCAGGTCCAGATCCTGAAGGATCCGCTCCGCCGCGTCGATCCGCAGGCGGCTGATGGGCAGGACCTTTTCCAGCTCCTCCGGCGTGACGCCCCGGCCGAAGCGGCGCAGGGCCAGATACAGCAGGGCGGCGTCGCCCTGCCCGCTTTGCAGCAGCTTGTCGGCCGCATCGGCGGGCAGCGTCAGCTGCTCCTGCCTGTTCCGAAGTATATAGCCGTCCATGGCGATGACCTCCCCTCTCATTCGTGCTCTCCATTCTACACGAAAAAGGGGTCGGCGTAAAGCGGGGCGGGACAACTTTTTACAAATTTCCGCTTTTCGCCAAAATAGACTTTTCTCCGGCGGGTTTTGTGGTATAATGCTATTTGTATAAGTATATATACCCAACGAAATGAATTAAGGAGGGTTTTGGCATGGCGAACCGGGTAACGATGTCTATCTGCGGCACGGAGTATATCCTCGTAGCGGAGGAGGACGCCGCCTACATGGAGAAGATCGGCAACATGGTGGATGCGGAGATGCAGAAGCTGATGGACAGCGCCCACATGAGCCGTGACGCGGCGGCGGTGCTGGCGGCGGTCAATCTGGCGGACCAGCTCACCAAGGCGCAGGAGGGCGCGGAAAATCTGCGCCGGCAGGTAAAGACCTATCTGGACGAGGCCAGCCGCGCCAAGAACGAGGCGGCGGAGCTGCGCCGGAAGTTGCAGAACGCCCAGAACCAGAATAACCGCCGGTGATGATGGAGCTTTTGGCCCCCGCGGGGGGATATGAGGCACTGACCGCCGCGGTGCAGAACGGCGCGGACGCGGTGTATATGGGCTTCGGTGCGTTCAACGCGCGGCGGAGCGCGAAAAACTTTACCGACGAGGAATTCGCGTCGGCGGTGCGGTATTGCCATCTGCGGGGCGTGCGGGTCTTTTTGACCCTGAACACCCTGCTGACCGACCGGGAGCTGCCCGGGGCGGCCGCGGCGCTGCGGAAGGCCAGCGCCATGGGCGTGGACGCGGTGCTGGTGCAGGACTGGGGCCTGCTGACCCTGGCAAAGGAGATCGTGCCGGACCTGCCTCTTCACGCCAGCACGCAGATGAGCCTGTTCACGCTGGGCGGCGCCAATGCGGCCGCGGCGTTGGGCATGGAGCGCGTGGTGCTGGCCCGGGAGCTGGACCGGGACGAGGTACGGGAGATCTGCGCCGGCTGCGGCGCGGAGATCGAGGTGTTTGGCCACGGGGCGCTGTGTATGTGCTACTCCGGCCAGTGCGAGATGAGCGCCGTGCTGGGACAGCGCAGCGGCAACCGGGGCGCCTGCGCCCAGCCCTGCCGTCTGCCCTACGGCGTGAACGGCCCCTGCCGGGACGCGCATCCCCTGAGCCTGAAGGACGCCAACCTGTCCGCCTATTTGCAGGACATGGAGCGCATGGGCGTGGCCTGCCTGAAGCTGGAGGGACGGCTGAAGCGGCCGGAATACGTGGCCGTGGTAACGGGCATCTACCGCCGCCTGCTGGACGAAAGGCGGCTGCCCACGGCGGAGGAGTCCCGGGCGCTGGAGCAAGCCTTCTCCCGCAGCGGCTTTACGGACGGCTATTGGCTGGGCAGGAAGGGCAAGGCCATGTTCGGCACCCGGCCGGAGAACGTACCGGAGCCAAAGGAGCTGTTCGCCCGCGCCCGCGAGACATACGAAAACGGAAAAGAGAACCGGAAAATACCGGTGAACCTGCGGCTGACGGTGCGCCGGGGCGAACCGGTGCGGCTGGGCGGCGCGTGCGCCGTCCCGGGCGGCGTCACCATAGTCATGGCCACGGGCGATATGCCGGAGGAGGCGCGAAACCGCGCCGTGACGGAGGAGGAACTGCGGCAGCGGCTGACCAAGACCGGCGGCACGGTGTTCGCGGCGGATCAGATCGAAATAGAGCTGGACGAGGGGCTGATGGTGTCCGCCAGCGCGGTGAACGCGCTGCGGCGGGAGCTGCTGGACGAGCTGGCGGATCGGCGGATGGACACTCCGAAGCGCCGTGAACTGCCCGCCTCTCCCCTGCCGGAGGCCCCGGCGGGCGCGGCGGAGCTGGACTTTACCGTGTCCATCAGCAGGCCCGATCAGCTGACGGCCGAGCTGCTGGCGGAACGCCCCGCCATCGTGTATATCCCGGCGGAGCTGCTGGATAAGATGGACCTGATGCCCTATATCGGGCAGGCGGAGTTCTGCGCGGTGCTGCCCCGGGTATTCCGCACGGCGGACGAACCGGTGTTCCGGGATATTCTGCAGCGGCACCCGGAGGTCGCCTCCGCGGCCATCGGCAACCTGGGCCATCTGGCCATCGTGAAGGGACTGGGCAAAACGCTCCGCGGCGACTTCGGCCTGAACGTGTACAACAGCCGGGCGGTGCGCTTCTGGCAGGAGCAGGGGCTGTCGTCCGTGACGGCCAGCTTTGAGCTGCGGTGGCAGCAGGTGCGGGACCTGGGAAAATATGCGGACTGTGAGGCCCTTGTCTATGGCCGCCTGCCGCTGATGATCACCGAAAACTGCGTGACGAAGAACAGCGTGGGCTGCGCCCATGGGGCGGGCAGCGTGCTGACCGACCGGCGGGGCGAGCAGTTCCCGGTGCTGTGCGCCTACGGGTGCCGGTGCGAGATCGAGAACGGAAAGACACTGGTGCTGGCGGACAAGCCGGAGGTGTTCCGGTGCGGCCTGCGGTACGGACGCCTGCGGTTTACCACAGAGACGGCGGCGGAGTGCGCGGCGCTTCTCCGCGCCCACAGGGCCGGGACCGTCACCGCCGACGACAACAGCACACGCGGGCTGTTCTACCGGGGCGCAGAGTAAAACAAATAGTATAACACTCGTTATAATTTACAAACCGTATTCAATTTCAGGAGAAAAAGGTGTTACTATGGAGCTGAAGATCAAAGCCCTGTCCCCCAAGATCGGGACGGAGATACCCCTCCCCCGCTTTGCCACCGCCGGCGCGGCCTGCATGGACCTGTGTGCCTGCATCGACGAGGCGGTGACGCTGGCAGCCGGGGAACGGCGGCTGGTGCCCACGGGCATCGCCATCGCCCTGCCGTCGGCGGACTACGCGGCGCTGGTGTTCGCCCGCAGCGGGCTGGGCATCAAGAAGGGCGTGTGCCTTTCCAACGGCGTGGGCGTCATCGACAGCGACTACCGGGGCGAGATCGGCGTGGGGCTGGTAAACCTGGGAAGCGAACCGTACACGGTGCAGCCCGGGGACCGGATCGCCCAGCTGATGGTGGTGCCGGTGGTGCAGCCCACGGTGACGGTGGCGGAGGACCTGGACGAGACGGACCGGGGCGCCGGCGGCTTCGGCTCCACAGGCAGGTGACGTATATGGCAAAGATCGTGCTGGCCTCCGGGTCCCCCCGGCGGCAGGAGCTTTTGCGTCGGATGGGCATCACCGACTTTACCGTCCGGGTGCCGGAGGTGGAGGAATACTTCCCCGCCGGGCTGACGCCGGAGGAGACGGTGTGCTACATCTCCCGGGAGAAATCCCAGGCGGTGGCGTCCGACGCGGACGAGATCGTCATCACGGCGGATACGATGGTGTTTCTGGACGACAAGAAGCTGGGCAAGCCCGCCGACGAGGCGGAGGCCCTGCAAATGCTGACGGCCCTGCAGGGTCGGCGCCACACCGTCTGTACCGGTGTGACGGTGCGGCAGGGGGAGAAAGCCCTGACCCGCGCCCAGCACACGGACGTGTATTTCCGTCCGGCCACACAGCGGGAGCTGAAGGCCTACATCGCCGGGGGCGAGCCCATGGACAAGGCCGGGGCCTACGGCGTACAGGGGCAGGGCGCGCTGCTGGTGGAGCGCATCGACGGCGACTTTTTCAACGTGATGGGGCTGCCGGTGGTGCTGCTGGCGGAGATGCTGGGCGAATTCGGGATACAGCTGCTGGGATAATGCCCCTTTCGCTCCCTCTGAGAGGGTGCGCTGCCGCCTCCCCTGCCGGGGGAGACTTCAGAGAGGAACAAACGACACATGAAGCGATTTTTTACGAAAACGGGAATATGGCTGCTGGCCGCGGCGGCCACCATCGCGGTGGTGCTGTGCGTGGTGTCGGCCCTGAGCTCCGGAACGGGGCTGCTGCACAACGCCCTGGGCGTGATCGCCTCGCCCTTCCGGGCGGCGGGTTCCGCCGTGGCGGGCTGGGTCGGCGGCATTAGCCAGCGGTTTGAGGACGTGGAGACCCTGCAGCAGGAGAACGACGAGCTGCGGCAGCAGATCGCGGAGCTGGAGGAACAGCTGCGGCAGATGGAGCCGGCGGCGACCGAGAATAAAGAGCTGCGCCAGCTGCTGGGCCTGCGGCAGCAGCGCAGTGACCTGGTGTTCGAGGCGGCCCGCGTCACCCAGCGCGACGTGTCCAACTGGGCCAGCACGCTGGTGCTGGACCGGGGCAGTCAGCACGGTGTGGCCATAGGCGACTGCGCGGTGGACAGCGCCGGGAACCTGGTGGGTGTGGTCACAGACGTGGGCCTGAACTGGTGCCGGCTGTCCACGGTGCTGGACACGGACTCCCAGTTCGGCGCGCGGGTATTCCGCACCGGCGAGACGGCGGTGGCCGGCGGTGACCTGGCCCTGATGTCCGAGGGCCGGCTGCGGCTGCAATACCTCAGCGACAGCGCGAACCTGATCAAGGGCGATGTGATCGTCACGTCCGGGCTGGGCGGCTACTATCCCGCCGGGCTGGTCATCGGCACGGTGGAGTCCGTGCAGACGGATGACGGCGGGCTGGCGCGGTACGCGGTGCTCTCGCCCAAGTGCGATGTGGCGGCGATACAGGAGATGTTTATCATCACGGATTTTGACGTGATCCAATGACGGAGGACGGCTATGACACGGCGGGCGATACTGCTGAAGTGGATATTGTACTGTCTGTGCGCGCTGGCGCTGGCACTGCTGCAGGGGCTGGTGCTGGTATACGTGCGGGTATGGGGCGTACACCCGTTCCTGCTGCCGGCCATCGCGGTGATACCGGCCACGCTGGAGCGCAACGAGCAGGCGCTGCTGTATGCGGTATTTTTCGGGCTGGCGTGCGACCTTCTCTCGCCGGTGGCGGGCCTGCCGTGCTTTTACGCGCTGGCGTTCCTGCTTGGCGCGGCGGCAGCGTGGCTGCTGAGCGGGCAGGTCATCATGGCGGGCGTGGTGTGTTCGCTGGTGGTGACAGGCGTATGTATGCTGCTCTGCGGACTGCTGCACATGGCGGTGCTGGCGGGACACAGCGGCGCAGGGCTGACCGCGGCGGGCCTGCTGCTGGGCAGGGAGCTTTTGGTATCGCTGCCCTTCGCGGCGGCGGCGCACCCGCTGTTCCGGTGGGCACAGCGGCGGACACTGAGCGAATGACCATAGGAGAACCAAACTATGATGAAAAATCCTCACCCCTCCCGGCGGCGGGTATATGTGCTGCTGGGGTTTTTCTGTGCGTTTCTGGTGCTGTTTTTTGCGGTGCTGTATGACGCACAGGTGGTACACGGCAGCGAAAATCGGGCCAGATCCATCACCAGCAACACCGCCAGCGAAACGGTGACCGCCTCCCGGGGCATCATCACCGACCGGAATGGCAAGGTGCTGGTGAGCAACCGGCTGGCCTATACGCTGGTGGTAGACAAGAGCAGCTTCGGCAAGGACGAGGCCGCGCTGAACGACGCCATCTGGCAGCTGATACAGCTGTGTCAGGAGCAGGGCGTCACATGGAACGACACCCTGCCCATGACCACAGGGTCCTCTCCCCAGCTGACCAGCAAAAGCCTGACCGAGAGCTTCCGGGAGTATCTGGACGACAACAAGCTGCCCACGGACGGCGGCAGCGCGGAAGTGCTGGCCGCCATGCGGAAGCTCTACAAGGTCGATAACAGCTATACCGACGCGCAGGCGCGTCTGATCGTGGGCGTGCGGTATGAATTGGACGGGCGCAGCAGCTATACCTTTGCCGAGGATGTATCCACGGAGTTGCTGGGCCGCATCACCGACGGAAAGTACCGGGGCGTGACCATCAAGACAGCGGCGGCGCGGGTGTACAACACCAAGCTGGCGGCGCACATTCTGGGCACCGTGGGCGCCATATGGCAGGAGGAGTGGCGCAGCGACGAGAGTACCGGCTATGTGGGCTACGCCGACAAGGGCTACAATATGAATGACCTGGTGGGCAAGGACGGCGTGGAGAAGGCCTTTGAGGAATATCTCCACGGCAATGACGGCAAGCGGCTCATCACCACCGACGAGAACGGCAAGATCACCGGCGAGCTGTACACCCGGGAGCCCCAGCCCGGCGGCACCGTGGCGCTGACCATCGACATCGACCTGCAGCAGGTGGTGGAGGACACGCTGGCCAGTACCATTCAGGGCATGATCGACAAGGACAGCAACGAGCGCGGCGGCGCGGCGGCGGTCATTCAGGTCGGCACCGGCGAGGTACTGGCCATGGCCAGCTACCCCACCTACGATCTGGAGACGTTCAACCAGGACTATGATGAGCTGGTGAAGGACGAACGCCTGCCCATGTTTAACCGGGCCACCCAGGGCGTGTACGCCCCCGGCTCCACCTTCAAGCTGTGCACGTCCGTGGCGGCGCTGGAGGAGGGCATCATCACCCCCAGTACGATCATTGAGGACAAGGGTATCTACACCTACTATGTGGACCCGCAGCCCATGTGCTGGATCTGGCGGCAGGCCCACACCACCCACGGGCGCATCAACGTCAGTCAGGCCATCGTGGACTCCTGCAACTACTTCTACTACGAGGTGGGCCGGCTGACAGGCATCAAGAAGCTGGACGAGTACGCCACAGCCTTCGGCCTGGGGCAGTCCACGGGCATTGAGATCGGCGACGTCAGCGGCGTGCTGGCCTCCCCGGAGTGGGCGGAGGCCCACGACCGGGAGTGGACCGACGGCCAGACCATCACGGCGGCCATCGGCCAGTCCTACAACCTGTTCACCCCCCTGCAGCTGGCCAACTATGTGGCTACGCTGGTATCCGGCGGCGAGCACTATGAGGCACATCTTCTGAAAAACGTAAAATCTTATGATAATTCACGAGTTATCGGCGTATATGGCAAGGGGCCGCTGAACGACCTGAACATCTCGGACAGCACCATGGCGGCGGTGACCAAGGGTATGCACGATCTGACCTACGACTCCCTGCGGAGCGCCTTTTCCCGCTGTGTGGTGGAGGCCGGCGCCAAGACCGGCTCGGCCCAGGTGGGTACGGATATCGCCAACGGCACCTTTGTGGCCTACGCCCCCTATGACGATCCGGAGATCGCCATCGCCATCGTGGTGGAGAAGGGCGGCAGCGGCAGTCTGCTGGCCAATGCGGCCGTGGACATCATCAACGCCTGGTTCACCCGGGATGGCACCGGCGCCACCGCCGCCGGCGAGGACGCGCTGATGCGGTAAATCTGTTATAGAGACAAGAGGCACACATGGGACCCTATTTCAATTCGAGAGACAAACATTATAAAGACCCCTTCGGCGCCGTCCCCTGCGGCGCCGAAGTGCGCTTTGCGCTGGCGGACGACACCTACTACGGCTGCGAGCTGCTGGTGCTCCGGGAGTTCGCAGGCACGGAGGACACGTGCGCCCTGCCGCCGGCGGAGGGCGGCTTCGCCGGCACATACACCGCGCCGGCTGGCGGTGAGCTGTGCTGGTACTGCTTCCGCCTGACGGACGTGGACGGGCGCTGCGTGTGGTACGGCAAAAATGGCGTGCAGGACGCGCCGGAGAAGGCGGCACGCTGGCAGCTGACGGTATACGAGCCCTCCCCCGCCCCGAACTGGTTCGGGCGCGGCGTGACGTACCAGATCTTCCCGGATCGGTTCCGCCGTGTATCCATGCCGGACGTGAGCCATATGCCCGGGCACCGGTGGCTGCACCGCGGCTGGAACGAGCAGCCGGTGTTCCTTCCGGACGAGCACGGGCAGATCACCAACCGCGACTTCTTCGGCGGCTCGCTGCAGGGCATCACGGAGAAGCTGGACTATCTGGCGGGCCTGGGTGTGACGACACTGTATCTGAACCCCATTTTTGAGGCCGCCAGCAACCACCGCTACGACACCGGCGACTATCGGGCCATCGACCCGCTGCTGGGCACAGAGGCTGACTTCCGCGCCCTGTGCACCGCCGCCCATCAGCGTGGGATGCGTGTGATACTGGACGGCGTGTTCAACCATACCGGCAGCAACAGCCGGTACTTCAACGCCGAGGGCTACTATCCGGAGCCGGGGGCAGCCCAGAGCCAGAATTCAGAGTATTACAACTGGTACAGCTTCCACCCGTGGCCGTCGGACTACGACGCCTGGTGGGGCGTGAAGACTCTGCCCGCCGTCAATGAGGCGCAGCCGGCTTACCGTGACTTCATCTTCGGCGATGAGGACAGCGTGGTCCGGCATTGGCTGCGCTGCGGCGCGGACGGCTGGCGGCTGGATGTGGCCGACGAGCTGCCCGGCGACTTTATCGAGGGCATCCGCTCGGCCATCGACGCGGAAAAGCCCGGGGCTTACCTGCTGGGTGAGGTCTGGGAGGACGGCAGCAACAAGATCGCCTACTCCCAACGGCGCAGATACCTACTGGGCCGCCAGGTCCACGGCCTGATGAACTACCCCTTCCGCACGGCCCTGCTGAACTGGCTGGCCGGCGGCGACGCCGCGGTCTTCCGCGACAGCATGGAGACGATTCGTGAGAACTACCCGCCCTTCGCCTTCTATGGCGCCATGAACTTCCTGGGCACCCACGACACAGCGCGCATTCTGACGCTGCTGGGCGCGGAGGGCACACCGAAAACCAAGGCGGAGCGTGCGGCGTACCGCCTCTCCCCCACTGAGCTGGCCCGGGGCCTGGCAAAGCTCCGTCTGGCGGGAATGCTGCTCTACAGCTTCCCCGGCTCTCCCACCCTCTTCTACGGCGATGAGGCCGGCGTGCAGGGCTTCGAGGATCCGCTGAACCGGGGCGCCTTCCCCTGGGGCAGCAAGGACGCGGCGCTGACGGACTTCTTCCGCACTCTGGGACAGCTGCGGCGAACGCGGGAGAGCCTGCGCTCGGGCGCCCTGCGCTATCTGCTGGCCCGAGGCGGCGCTCTGGCCATCGAGCGTGAGCGCGGAGGCGAGCGCACGGTAACGGCGCTGAACGCCGGGGACGCGCCGGCAGACCTGACGCTGGCCTGGGACGCGCCCACCGCGCAGGACGCGGTGACCGGGCAGCGATTTCTGGTCATCGACGGGAAAGCGCACCTGACATTGCCGCCGCTGAACGGCGTGATACTGGTATAAGGAACGGGGCGGTTGTTTCACGTGAAACAGCCGCCCTGTTTTTGTCCCGTTATGTTTCACGTGAAACAAAAGGGCGAAAATTTGCATTTTCCCTCTTGAAACCCACCATGCAGGTGGTATATACTATCATAATGAACTCAGACAGAAAGAGGAATTTGCTGTGGCGAAAATCATTGCGATCGTAAATCAGAAGGGCGGCGTGGGCAAGACCACCACCTGCGTAAACCTGGCCGCTGCCGTAAAAGCCGCTGGCAAGCGGGTGCTGCTGTGCGATTTTGACCCCCAGGCCAACGCCACCAGCGGCATGGGCGTGGACAAGACCACCAGCAACGGCGTCTACGATGCGCTCATCAACGGCGCAGAGACGGCCCAGCTGATCGTGACCACGCCCTATGGCGACGTGCTGCCAAGCAGCAAGGCGCTGGCCGGCGCCGGCGTGGAGATGATCAACATGGACGACCGGCAGTTCCTGCTGAAGGCCGCGCTGCGGCAGGTGGCGGACAGCTATGATTTCATCTTCATCGACTGTCCGCCCTCGCTGGAGCTGCTGACGCTGAACGCGCTGTGCGCCGCCAACAGTCTGCTGGTCCCGGTGCAGGGCGAGTACTACGCGCTGGAGGGACTCAGCGACCTGATGAACACCGTGCGTATCGTGCGGCGCAGCATGAACCCGGGGCTGGACATCGAGGGCGTGCTGCTGACCATGTTCGATGGCCGCACCAACCTGTCCATTCAGGTGGCCCAGGAGCTGAAGCGGTTTTTTGCCGGGAAGGTGTACAGCACCGTGATCCCGCGGAACGTACGGCTCAGCGAGGCGCCCAGCCACGGCAAGCCCATCACCGCCTATGACAAGACCTGCCGGGGCGCGGACGCATACACGGCGCTGGCGGCGGAATTTTTGCGGAAGAACAACTGCTGAAAGGAGACGCGGTATGGCGAACACAAAAGGTCTGGGCAAGGGACTGAGCGCACTGCTTGGTGACGACGTCATCGCCGCCAAGGACGAGCGCGCCTCCTCCCTGCTGCTGCCCATCAGCCAGGTGGAGAGCTGCTCCACCCAGCCCAGAAAGAGCTTTGAGCCGGAGGCCCTTAGCGACCTGGCGGACTCCATCCGGATACACGGCATCATCCAGCCGCTGACCGTGCGGAAGCTGCAATCCGGCTACTATCAGATCATCGCCGGTGAACGGCGGTGGCGGGCGGCGCGGATGGCCGGGCTGACACAGGTGCCCGTGGTGGTCATCGAGGCCGACGACCGCAAGGCCATGGAGCTGGCCATGATCGAAAACCTCCAGCGAGAGGACCTGAATCCTATCGAAGAGGCCGAGGGCTACCGGGTGCTGACGGAGCAGTACGGCATGACCCAGGATGAGTGCGCGCAGCGGGTGGGAAAGTCCCGCCCCACCGTGGCCAACGCCCTGCGCCTGCTGGGGCTGACCGAGCCGGTGCGGGCCATGGTAGAGGACGGACGGCTGTCCGCCGGACACGCCCGCGCCCTGTTGACGCTGGGCAGCAAGCAGCAGCAGGCCGCCGCGGAGACCGTGGTCAAGGACGCCCTCTCCGTCCGCCAGACGGAACTGCTGGTGAAAAAACTCACCGCCGAGAAAAAAGAAAAGCCCCAAAAGGACGCGCTTTCCGTCAATTATGTTGAGGAGGCCGCCCGTGAGCTGGGCGAAAAGCTGGGCCGCCCCTGCCGCATCGTCAACGGCAAGAAAAAGGGCCGCATCGAGCTGGAATACTACGGCACCGAGGACCTGAACGCCCTGCTGGAGGCTCTGGAGAAGCTGGGAAAGCGATAAGCGTTTCACGTGAAACATCATCGAATAGAGGTATAGAATATGCTTGACATCAAGTTTATCCGGGAGAACCCGGACCTGGTAAAGGAGAATATCCGCAAGAAGTTCCAGAACGCCAAGCTGCCCCTGGTGGACGAGGTCATCGCCCTGGACAGCGAGCGCCGCGAGGCCATCAACGAGGGCGAGGCCCTGAAGGCCGAGCGCAACAAGATCTCCAAGGCCAACGGCCCCCTGTTCGGCAGGCTGAAAAAGTGCGCCGACGAGGCGGAGAAGGCCGCCCTTCAGGCGGAGATCGATGCCAACAACGCCGCCGTAAAGGCCAACGCCGAGCGCATGACCCGTCTGGAGGAGAAGAAGGCCAACGCCGAGGCGGCCATGAACAAGCTGCTGCTGGTCATCCCCCAGATGATCGACGAGTCCGTGCCCATCGGTCCGGACGACAGCTGCAACGTAGAGGTGGAGCGCTTCGGCGAGCCCAAGACCCCGGACTTCCCCATCCCCTACCACACGGAGATCATGGAGCGCTTTGACGGCGTGGATATGGACGCTGCCGCCCGTGTATCCGGCAACGGCTTCTATTACCTGATGGGCGACATCGCACGGCTGCACTCCGCCGTCACCGCCTATGGCCGTGACTTTATGATCGACAAGGGCTTCACCTACTGCATCCCGCCGTTTATGATCCACGGCAACGTGGTCGAGGGCGTCATGAGCCAGAACGACATGGACGCCATGATGTACAAGATCGAGGGCGAGGACCTCTACCTCATCGGCACGAGCGAGCATTCGATGGTCGGCCGCTTCATCGGCGAAATTCTGCCCGAGAGCAGCCTTCCTCAGACGCTCACGTCCTACTCCCCCTGCTTCCGCAAGGAGAAGGGCTCGCACGGCATCGAGGAGCGCGGCGTTTACCGCATCCACCAGTTCGAAAAGCAGGAGATGATCGTCGTCTGCAAGCCCGAGGACAGCATGGACTGGTACAACAGAATGTGGAAGTGGAGCGTCGAGCTGTTCCGCTCGATGGACATCCCCGTCCGTCAGCTTGAATGCTGCTCCGGCGACCTCGCCGACCTGAAGGTCAAGAGCTGCGACATCGAGGCCTGGTCCCCGCGCCAGAAGAAGTATTTCGAGGTCTGCTCCTGCTCGAACCTCGGCGACGCGCAGGCCCGCCGCCTGTCCATCCGCGTCAAGGGCGCCGACGGCAAGATGTATCTGGCTCACACGCTCAACAACACCTGCGTCGCGCCCCCGCGCATGCTCATCGCGTTCCTGGAAAACCACCTCCAGAAAGACGGCTCCGTCACCATCCCCGAATGCCTCCAGCCCTACATGGGCGGCAAGGAAGTGCTGATCCCGAAGCACTGATAAGCTCCGAACGATATGCGCCAAAAGCCTTCCCCTATGAGGGGAAGGTGGCACGGCGAAGCCGTGACGGATGAGGTGGAGGCACTTGCGTCTATGTGACACTGTCCACCTCATCAGTCGCCTTCGGCGACAGCTTCCCCTCATAGGGGAAGCCATTGTCCGCTGCGGCGGAATCTTTTACACCTTTGCGTCGCGCGCGAGCAGGGCTGCGCCGACCATGCCGGCCTCGTTGCCGAGCACCGCCGGGACCAGCTTGCCGCGGGTCGCGTAGAAACATTTTTTGCTGACCTTCTCCTGCAGCGGGTCAAACAGGAACGGGCCCGCCGCGCTCAGTCCGCCGCCGATGGCGAGGACCTCAGGGTCCAGAATGTTGTAGACCGACGCGCACGCGGAGCTCAGATGCTCGATATACGTGTCGAACACGGCCTTCGCCGCCGCGTCGCCCGCCTTTGCGCAGTCGGTGACGAGCTTCGGGGTGATCTTGCCGGGGTCGCCGCCGGTCTGTTCGGCCAGCATGCTCTCGGGGTGCGCCTGCATGGCGCGGCGGCCGTCTCTTGTGAGGGCGGAGGCAGCGCAGTAGGCCTCCATGCAGCCGAGATTGCCGCAGGTGCACGGCTCGCCGCCGTCGACCAGATACGCATGCCCCAGCTCCACGCCGT
>OLOA01001859.1_pt1 | contig 20150 bp, 17 predicted proteins | sample 1672201 | NCBI WGS metagenome assembly OLOA01 (sample SAMEA3136658, study PRJEB25190) | human gut metagenome
CATGTAATTCCCAGAGTTCCGGATACCGTCCGATTCTCCTTGCCGCATGGACATCAGAAACATCAAAAACATATTTCAGGCGCTTTCCATGTGCATCATCCTCATCCAAAAGTGCAATACCCTTTGCACCTTTGTTTACCCAGCAATGCATCCGCTCATTCCACAGCTCTATGGAAGCACACGCTGTTGCATCCGGTCTTTGTGCATAGATTAAAAGCTGTTCCCGGAACGGATACTTATATAATCTCGCCGCTGTAGTAAGGTATTTCATCCATTCCTCACGATTTTTGACAACCTCGGCTGCTGTCTCCTTTGCCAGAGCCGATATAAAATCATATTTTCTCACGCAGTTCTCCTTCCTGTCATAGATACGACAAAAAGGCAGCCACATACACTACATGACTGCCTTTCCTTTATTTCCCGTTACATTCCTATTCTGTTGTACCAAAGCTGAAAGTCTTACTCTCAGCCGTTTTCTTAGGCGTAAACCTTGCCTTAATTTCCGCAACCCTCCCCTCTAATGCCTGAAACATCACATCTACCTGTTCCTGTGTATATTCGTAGGAACCTCGATTTGCAAGATTCTCCAGTCTGCCAATAGCATCAACCGCCTTATTCATGCGGTACTCGCCAATACGGATAAACTTCTCCGCCTTTGTCTCATTTTCCTTTGCTGCAGGTTCACCCTGCATTTCCTCTGCTGTCATTGTTGCATTTGTTTCTTCCATGTGTTTTTCCTCCATTTTTTGACAAAAAATTAGAGCGTATAGTTTCCCATACGCTCTGACGCTGTGTTGTTATTAGTTGTGTGTGATACTAGCATTGCCTCGGCAAACCAGAATCTATCAAGACATCGATTATCTTATCCACCTAAATATAAATAAAAAATTATAACAGGGAATTGCTGTACGCTTCTTCAAAAATATCATTATATAAAAAAATATTTTCTGGATATCCAATAAGTTGATAAAAGAAAGATTCTGGGAAAAAGTCTTGTGTACTAAGTATATTTCCAAACTTTCCTTCCATTCCTTCTTCTGCTAACATTTCTTTAACGATTTTTATAGTATCTGAATAAATATGTGTTGACCGTAACTTTCCAATACATCTTTCTAATTGAAATTCAATTATTCTCGGCTTTCCTTTACTATTTGTATCATGCATCCACTTATTAAAACTTTTTGATTCAGCCATTAATTCATGTATGGCATTTGTCGCAACTACACCACACCATGCGTCACTTAATGTCCTATATTGTCTATTTTTATGTTGAGCCTCAACAATATACGTAAACAATCTTGTCATTAAAATCAAGTTTCTATGCGCATTTACTGGAATAAATGTTCCTAAAACTGAAATAGCTCCATTACGAATAAACATATCTGCTATGTTAACAGCCCCCATTCCTCTTGGACTAGAATGACACGCACTTAATATCACTATTGGAGGTACCATAATATCCTCAGAAGCCATCCAAAATTCTTCACCAACCATTATTCCAGCCATATTCTTTTTGATATTATAATATCCATGAGCTGAAATGTATAATATATCTGCATCCTGATTGTTCTTAATAAATTTAAGTATACTTTCAACGCTATAAGTTTGTTGATAAATAACTGAAAAACCATCATATTTTTTTGTCATATCAATCAAAGTACTACGCACCAAATCACTCATTTGATATACATATTTGTTCTCATCATTATTGATAATGCATTCCGCTATAGCAACTTTACATTTTTTCCCTAAATAGACTTGGTTTTTTTTAAGTAATTCCAATTGCAATTGTCTAGTTAATGGGGTCAACGGTCTATAAGAAATATTTTTATAACATTGCAATGGGACTTCATCATTTTCTAAAATTGCTAATCCTATTGGAAAATCAGAAAATATAGTAATATCTTTTGCTCTTTTTAGCACTTCTATTTGAAAACTATTAAAACAACAACCCAGTAACTTTCCTAAATCGCTAAATGTCTTCCAAATATATTTGTTATTTGTTCCATCCTTACATCTTTGTTCAAGCTCTCCATATTTTTTATACAGTTCTTCTTTTACACATGATAATTCCATTAAAATTCCACCACGTGCAATTGCTCTATGCACTCCCATTATCCTAATAGCTCGTTTTTCATTTTCAGATAAAATACTAGCAGATAAACCATACTTTTTTTGTGATTTAGGAATGCCAGGGAAAGTTATCACAACACTAATATCAAATTTATACATTTGCTTAACAATTTCATCATCATATACTTTATTAGCCTTATCATCCCAACAAGTTATGCCTTTTTTTTTCATTGAAATCAAGGTGTTAAGGTGCGATATGTTTTTCCATTGCATGTCAATACACTTTTTCTCTACCTCACTACAATTGAATATTTCTAACAATAAATTATTTGTTTCTCCAAATTGTCGACTAAGATAAAGCGCCGGTAATGCTTTTAGTTTTTCTCCTTCTAACCTAAAGTGAATGTTAATATCCTTAACTGCATCAAATTCAAAATCATTTTTTCTTTTAAGCAACCAAATTTTTTCCCATTGCTTTTTGATCAATTCCTGGTTTAACTCATGAGTATAGTATGTTCCTAACAATGGATTTCTTTTCTCACAGTTACTTTTTATATCTTTACTGCAATCTTCAGTTAATATAAATATGGTGGGGGCAATGTTATCTATATTTTGATTAACAAGTATATAATCTGGAACAAGAACAATTTGATGCGGTGTATCATATGATAATGCCATAAATTCTTCATCTAAATCATATATATCAAATACATTCCTAGGCAAATGCATTATATACTCTATTGCACCTAATGTTCCATTCAAATCATCATCTAACAAATGCATTGTCCCATTATTATTCTTTTTTATGGATTCTGAATTTCCAAATAAAACTATAGGTCCGCTAAAACCATTGTCATTACTTTTGAATACTATAAAATATGTAAAATAATATTCCATGTATATCCTCCATGTTTCTATACTGCAAATGTCGCAAAGTTCAATTTATCTTTACAAAACTATATCACAATAACAGTTACATTCCTACCCCTGCTTTCCCTTCGTCTGTGGAAATTCCATCTTAAATTTATACTGAAACCCCTTGATTTCTTTACCATCTTTCGTATAGGAAAATTCCTCTACACTCTCTGGAATCAGGTACGCATCATAACTGCCCTTCTTTCCTTTCAGACCTTTTACAAGTATCTTTTTTCCTTGAAGTAGGCTCCTGACCTGAGAATCTGAAAGTGTTACCCCAAATGCCTTGCCAACATTCATGCCACATTTCCCGGTACAGTACGCTCCAAATTTTCCCTTGACTACATCAGCACCACATTTCGGGCATTTACCTAGCACTTCCTGTTCACCCTTGCCTGTGCCAAACATGGCTTTCTGCTCATCACTAACGCTGTGATAGGTCTTTACAAGATCAGTTACCATTGCTTCAATACCAGACATAAACTGCTCTGCAGCAACTTCTCCTTTGGATACAAGTGTAAGCTCATTTTCCCAGTCAGCAGTCAGTTTCGGAGATTTTACTACATCCGGAAGTATCGTGATCAGCTTCATTCCGTCCTCTGTCGGAATCATCTGCTTTTTCTCACGCTTTACGAATCCGTCTTTTACCAGTTTTTCAATAATGTCAGCTCTGGTGGCAGGTGTGCCAAGTCCTTTTCTCTCCACTTCATCGCCCATATCCTCTGCTCCGGCTCTCTCCATGGCGGACAGCAGGCTGTCCTCAGTGTAATGTTTTGGCGGCTGTGTGAAATGCTCGGAAACCTTTGTCTGCTCCACTGCAATCATCATGCCCTCACGAAGCTCCGGCAGCTTCTTTTCTTCCTCTGCATCCGATTTATCCTCTGCGGTTTTATAGGAATTTTTGAAGAAATCCTCAAATTCCTTCCATCCATTTTTCCACACTTCCTTGCCAGATACCTTAAATACAGTATTGTTGCAGGTAATCACTGCCTTTGTGGAATTATAAATGTGCTTCTCCCCGGTCGCACACAGCAGACGGTTTGCACAAAGGGAAAGTATCTTCATTTCGCTCTCCGGGATTGCCTTTAAGTTCTGCTTGATGATCTCCATGGTAGGAATGATTGCGTGGTGGTCCGTCACTTTCTTGCTGTTCAAAATTCTTTTAATATCTGGATTGAACATGATATTCTGCTCAAATAACAGAGAATTGAAAATCGCTTCGATCACATTTTTTGCAGTACCTTCCATGTCATCGGAAAGATACTGGCTGTCTGTTCTTGGATAAGTCACTAACTTTTTCTCATAAAGGCTCTGCGTATATTCCAATGTCTGCTTGGCAGTAAAACCAAACAGACGGTTTGCATCCCTCTGGAGTGTTGTAAGGTCATAGAGTTTCGGCGGTGCTACCCACTTTTCTTCCTTTACCACGGAAGTGACAAGAGCCTGTCCGTTTTCACAAGTTTCTGCAATTCTATCTGCTTCCGTTTTATCACTGATATGCTCTGATACCGCATCCAGACCATTTCCCATGATGTGAGCCATATAATAGGCTTCTTTCTTGAAATTCATGATTTTACTTTCACGATCCACCAGCATGGCAAGTGTCGGTGTCTGCACTCTGCCAACCTTCAATGCCTTACCGCCATATAATACCGTAAAAAGTCTTGTCCCATTGATACCCACAAGCCAGTCTGCTTCCTGCCTGCATAATGCTGAATGATACAAGTTATCATAGTCGCTACCTGGGCGAAGATTATGGAAGCCGTCACGGATAGCGCTCTCCTCCATGGAAGAAATCCATAACCGCTTCATCGGTTTTCTGCACCCTGCCATGTTGTAGGTCAGGCGGAAAATCAATTCTCCCTCCCTTCCGGCATCGGTAGCACATACAACGGCATCTACCCTGTCATCATGCATGAGCTTTTTCAAAATCTGATACTGTGCTTTTGTATCACTTTTCACTTCATGCTGCCATTCCTGCGGAATGATTGGAAGGCTCTCATAGCTCCATTTCTTCCATGCTTCCTCATAGCTTTCCGGCTGTGCCAGTTCTACCAGATGTCCCACGCACCATGATACCAGATAGTCATTGCCTTCCAAATATCCGTCCTTACGCTGTGTGGCACCAAGAACTGCCGCAATGCTCTGTGCCACACTCGGCTTCTCTGCAATTACAAGCTCCATCTCTATTCCTCCCCATTTTCTTCATCATTCTCGTTGTTGTTATCTTCATTGTCATTCTCGTCTGTGTCTACTGATTCTGTATCATCACCACCATTTATGAATGCTTCGTCGGAATCCTGCTCGGTTTCTTCCTCGTCATCATAATCGTAGTCCTCGTCAAGCTCGTCCTCATCAATGAAGTTTTCCTTTTTCTTCTTGGATTTCACAACATATACCACTCCGATCACAGCTACCGCAGCAATGCCCATTAAAATATATGTAAAGCCGGAACCATCTGCCTTTGCGGTATCCTCTTTCGGCTCACTTGTATCTTCCGTGCTATCTTCGGTGCTGTCCTCAACACTTTCTGCTCCCTGTGTTTTATCTCCTGTGGTATCAGCATTATTGTTTGATAATGCGCTGTCTTTGGTAGGGATTGCAGATTCCAATGCCGCTGAATTTTTCGGAAGTGTCTCGCTGTTATCCGTTGTGGTATTCAGCAGGTCGTTTTCACTGACTTCTGTAAGGAAATACACCTTTTCATCTTCCCCATCACGATCAATCACAAGATAAAATACCTTTTCTGATGCAGTCTGGATTGTGTAAAATTCCTTGCCTTTTTCTGTGGTCTGGCTGACACTGCTCTGGTCTGCATCCTTGGAAGTATCTCCCGTACTTGGAGACTGCTTTGCTGTTGCGGAACTGCTTGAAGTTGTTCCACTGCCTGTCTGGGAAACTGTATTTCCATTCACATCCGTTTTTGTATGCTCTGTGACCTGTGCGGTTGCAGAGCTTGGCTTGGTTGCCGACGCATCCACCGGAAGCTGCTGTGCCGGATCTTTTTCACTGCTGTCCTTATTCTCCGGATCGGTGTAATACGGATTGGCTGTTTTATAGATTTCAGAGGTATTTCCTGCATTATCCATGGCAGAAATCGTGAAATACTGATACCCTGCATCGAACTGTTGCAGACGGATATTCAAGGCTCCATTCGTATGCTCTGTAAACTCATAGCCATTGACATAGATTGCCTTGATACCGGAATCCGTATCATGTGCCTGAATGCTCAAAAGACCGTCGCTGACTGCCGCATTTAAGGTAGGCTTGGTAAAATCAAAACACTTGATATAACGGTTTTTCTCGTAGGTCTTGCCCTTCTGGTCTGTGACCTGCACATAAATGGTGCTGTTCTCGGAAATCTCTATGTGCATATCCTCGGTAATGTCCGTCCAGCTTCCATTCTGTCCGACTTTTGCCTTTACTGTCTGAATGGTAAAATTACCGGAAACTATCGTATCTTCCACCTTGACAGTTACCTTAGTGGTATCATTATGCCATCCAGACGGTGTATTGATTGTGATTTTTACACTCGGATTGATATAGGCACATTCCTTGTAATCCTTTGCACACACCTCACAATCTTCATCTACTGCATACTGACTGCATTTTTCCTTGCAGGTGCATTTTGCGGCAGGCTGTGTCTCCTCAGTTGTGCCTTCTGTGGAATTTTCTGTTGTATTCTCCGTGGACTGCTCTGTATGATTTTCTCCACTACCGGAACTGTCCTTGTTATCAGTGCCGGACGCTGTGCTTTCTGCACTGCCTTCTTCTGCCGCACTCTCTGTTTTCTGCTCTGCGGTATCCTCCGCATGAACCTCCACAGTATTTGCCCTGTTGGCAAAAAATGCCCCAATCGGCATACAAAAAAGTATTGCCGATAGCATAAGGGACACCACTGCCCTAGCCGATAATCTCCTGTTTTTCATTAGTCGAATCCTCCTTTTCCTGTTCCCGTTTCTGTAATAAATTTCTGACTTCATCCTCACTGAGCTTATTAAGCATCTGCAATCGCTCGGATGAGATTTTATATTTTCGTATGATCTTCATGGCTTCGGCATCCTCCGCCATCTGTTTCTGCTCTGCAAGGTCTTTTTCCTTTGCCTGTAGCTGTGCTATCTGTTCTCTGACCTTTTTAAGCTGTGCATTGATTCTTTCTACTGACAACTGATCTTCCTCCCTTCGCTAATTTAATCTTCCAAAACCATAAAAATGGCTCTGCCAGTAAGAGGTATTGATTGAGGTATACTGGATTGGATCACCACAATGCACCATCGTACCGTTTCCACAATAAATACCAACATGTGTGACGGTTCGCCCTGCATTATAAGTTTTTGTAAAAAATATGAGATCTCCTGCCTTTGCTTCCGATGCGGATACCGAAGTACACTGGTCATAAATGCCCTGTGCTGTGGTTCTTGGCAGGTTATGTACGCCGCTGTTTGAAAATACCCAGCATACAAAACCGGAACAGTCAAAACTCGCCGGAGCTGTTCCTCCAAAAGTATATGGCATACCCAGATACCTGTTTGCTTCACGCATAAGCGTCTGTACGGTTGCATCATCATAAGATTCCGGTGGTATCACATTGCCGGTTCCTCCTCCGGTGCCGCCCGGTGTTTCTCCATAAATGGTCTGCTCTCCTGCTTCAAAGTAAAATAACGGGTTATAATACTCCCCGTTATACAAACATTCGATATGAAGGTGGCTTCCGGTACTGCTTCCTGTATTTCCGCTTTTGCCTATATCGTCACCCTTTTTGACACTCTGCCCTGCGGACACATTTAAGCTGTCCATGTGGGCATATTTTGTGGTATATCCCTTACTGTCCGTAATCACCACATAATTCCCATAATAGGAATCGTAAGCCGCTTCCATAACCGTTCCGTCATGCGCCGCATAGACAACTGTACCTGTCGGCACTGCAATGTCCACGCCCCTGTGAAGCTCCTCTGCTCCGGTGTTCGGATTCTTCCGGTATCCATAATAACTGCTGATATAGTAGTACCAGTAGTAATCCACGGGTGTTCCAAATACCTGTAACCCGCCTTTTGTCTCCGTGTAGGCGGCAAAGATTTCTGCCTGTTCCGTATCCATGCGTCCAGCAACAATGCTCTCAAGAGGTGTGACCGTTAAAGTGACTCGAAGGATTGTTACGATATATTCTTCTTCCTCCTCATACTCGTATTCCTCGGTACTGATGCTTCCATCTGCATTTGTAACTGTTCTGGTTCCGGTCTTTGTGACTGTCCTTGTCCGTGTCTCCTCCACTTCCTCAGTAGTAAGGGAATACATGGCATCAAATAATTCCTGAATTTCACTCTCCATTTCTGCGGCAGTAAATTCCGTATGGACTGCGGAAAGATAACTGATCAGTGTATATGGATCATGCCCGATTGCACCAAGGTTATAATCGTATTCATCATATCCCGGGTAATCAGTTTCAATCCGGTCAATCTTGTTTTGCAGCTCCATTTCCTTTTCTGTAAAAGATAAATCTGCTGCATCAATCTCTGCCGGAAGGCTAAGATATGTGCTTGCCATCGTTGTTGTCACAGTTCCGGTAAACATGGAACCGCAGCTTGATAATGCCGACATGATCATAATAAGCAGAAGAGCAAAAATACCCACTGTGATAATCAGTGTTTTATTTTTTGTGGCAATCTCCTGTAACTTCTTTGCAATGCCGGTTGCAGCATTGGTTGTCTTTGTAAATGTTTCCTTTGCAGTCTTGGCTTCTGCTCCTGCCCGCCTTGCCTTGGCATACTCACGCTTGATACGCTGTTTCTGTAGCTGCCTTTGCAACTGCTTCTTTGGACTGTTGCCTTTTAAATGTGGATTTTCGCTCAGGAATTTCTCATATTCCAGCTTCATATCTGCTGTGACCTGCTTTTTCTGCAATCGCTCTAGGCGGTCACGCTTTCTCTGTGCCTTGCTCTTGCGGTGATACTTCATATAGTGATAAATGTCCTCGGCACGCTGTTCCGTCTTGTGCGCACCCTCAACCGCAGAATTGTCCTTTTCTGTTTCTGCAATCTTACGATGCACAAAATACATATTTTCCGTTTGGAACTTATGAACCGCAGTCTTTCCAAGACCATCCTGCTTAAATGGCTTCTCCACATCCACCGGAACAACGATATATTTTGCTTTTCCGTTCTGTTCATCAAAGACACGTTTCATCTCATACTGCCGCTTTTTCGGCATCTTGTCCTTTGCTTTCTGCAACTTCTGACGACTCTTTTCCGACTTATCAAAAGCCTTCTGTACTTTTTTGTCGGTAAATTCTTCCGCCTGCCCCTGCGAAAATGTGGCGTCCTTTATCTGAAGATCTCCATAATCGGACTGCTTTGCATTTTCTGACTTTGCACGCTCTCTGTGTGCGTGTTCCCTCTGCACACGCCCTTTGTGATATTTTCCTTTTTCCTCAGACCGTTGGTAGGTGTCCCTGACATGAACCTCATTTTCCATCGTGCTGTCAGAATCCCCCGGCTGTTCCTCCTGCATGAAACTGTTTTCCTTTAAGAATGCCTTTTCCGCATCGGCTTCTGACTTCTGGACATTGTGACCAGAAGTGTTCTGTTGCTGTTGCAACTGACGGTAATATTTCTTTTTATTGCCCGTTTTTCTCTCTGCTCCAGTTTCCGACTTTTGGACATTGTGACCAGAAGTTACATTTTTTGTATCACTGCCATGGTTCGCATCCCGTGGCAGATTGCTCACAGGCTTCTCATTGGCATGAAAATGATTTTCCGTAGGAAAGGTGTTATCCTGCCTGTGTTCTGTGTGTTTTGCTCCAGTCACTTCCTTATCCTTGGAAAATGTCTCTTTTTCAAATGCCTTTACTGCCTGCTTCTTCTGTCTTTTTTCTGCCATTTTATACTGCGTCCTCCTTCTGCACCGATTCCTCCGGCTTGGTATTCATAATTCTGTAAGTCTTGGTGTCTGTCGGATATTTGTCTACAAATGGAATTACCACATTGTCAAACAGTATCAGACCACTTCCCGGCTCGGAGTTGGTGACATAGGAAAGCTGCTTATCAGAAAGTCCCAGTTTATCAGCGAGAATTGCCTGATCTTTGGCATTCTGATTTAACAGATACACAAAATCGCTGTTACCCAAAATACCTTCAATCTCCTCAGAACGAAGAAAATCGCCCACGTTCTGCGTCAAACCTGTCGGAATACCGCCCCATTTTCTGAAACGCTTCCAGATTTCCACGGAATAAATAGCTGTCTGCTTCTCCTTCAGAAGAAGGTGGAACTCATCACAGTAATAACGGGTAGCAATCTTTCGCTCCCTGTTCTGCGATACCCTGTTCCAAACCGCATCCTGCACGATTAACATACCCAGCTCTTTCAACTGATTTCCCAAGTCTCTGATGTCAAAGCACATGATACGATTGCCGCTGTCTACGTTGGTATGGTGGTTGAAGTAATTCTGGGAACCATGCACATACAGCACAAGGCTGTTTGCGATACGCTCCGCCTTTGGATTTTTGTGTGCTAACAGGGCATCATATAAATCTTCCAGCAGCGGCATATTTTCCGGCACCGGATTTTCAAAATACTTATCATAAATATGACGGATACACTCGTCGATGATACCTTTTTCATCGTTCTGCAATCCATCCTTGCCGCCTGCAATCAGGTCACACAGAGTAATAATAAAATCGGATTTCAGCTTTAACGCTTCCTTATCCCCCTTATGGGATAACTGTATATCCATAGGGTTCAGATAGTCTTTGGAATTGGTGGCAAGTTTTACCACCTGTCCATGCAGTGCTGCCACAAGAGCAAAATACTCGCCCTCCGGATCGCAGATGATAATATCGTCCTTTGTGATAAGAAAACAGCTTAAAATCTCACGTTTTGCACTGAAGCTCTTACCGCTTCCCGGTGTTCCAAGTATGACTCCGTTTGGTGTACGAAGCCTTTTCCGGTCTGCCATGATCATGTTGTTGCTGAGTGCATTTAAGCCGTAATAGATTGCCGGAGCAGGCATAAATAATTCCTGTGTGCAGAATGGAACTAAGATAGCGGTACTCTTCGTGGCAAGAGTACGTTCTATCCCCGTTTCATTACAGCCAATCGGTGCAGATGCCATAAGTCCCTGTTCCTGCAAATACTGTAAACAGCGCAGGTCACAGTTTGCCTGCTGTATGATGCCGGACACCCTCTGCATCAGGCTCTCCAGTTCCCTCTTTGTTCTTCCATAACAGGTAATGAGAAATGTCATGTTGATCATCTTCTGATTGCTTGTGTTCAAATCGTCCAGAAACTCCAGTGTATCCTTTTCATAAGTCACAATATCCGTCGGTAAAATATCCATGTCATAGCCGCTTCGTACTGCTTTTTTCTGCTCCTCAATCTTCATTTTCTGGATATTGGAAATAACAGCTTTCAGCTTCTTGATTGCCTTTACCGGATCTTCCGTCTGCATATGCATGGAAATGGTAAGGTTTGCATCAATGTCAAGAAGCTGCTTGATCAGCTCGTCCGTAAACTTCGGTGTGATAATATCCAGATAGGATACACAGCCATACATATTTCCCGACTTAAAGCGGTTCGGATAGCGGAAATCAAATCCCGGCGGTGCAATATAGTCCTTGACCGACTTACCGGATTCTGCCAAATCCTTAAATGAAAAACGGAAAGGCTCCATGGTATCCTGATTAAAATATTCATGCAGGATGCGCAGTCTTTCCTTTCCGTCCAGTCCCCTCGCAAGGGTTCCTATGTTGTTTAAGTTCCGTATGACATCTTTTTCAATGTTGTTAAGGCGGCTCTTGGCTTCCTTGTAGCCGTTGCTTTCTACACCAAAAATCAGATATTTTGATTTGATGATACCGTTGTTGCCCTTTGCCGCCTGCTTCTTTAACATTTCCGTATATTCCTCACGAATATCGTTAAAATCATCCTCCTGCCACGGAATGTCAAACTGTTCCGTAAGCATCTGCTCGTTGACCTGCCTGTTGAAAAGCATCAGTTCAAACTTCACAGACGGATCAAAATAATTGATGAGCTTGCTGTACTGTGCCAGTATGTCCGCCTGGTCATCCACTTCCAGAAGCTCATAGTTTATATCAAAAAATTCCACCATCTTTGTATAATAACGGTGGCTGACCTGACAGATACCGTCACGGAACATCTTTTCAAAAGTGATCGTCCTTTGTGCGGTAGTCGGCTTTTCTTTCTCAATGCTCTTTCCCGATAAAATATGCTTTAACTGTATAAGACGCTTCTTTTCTGAAAAGGTAAGACCGCCACTTTTACTGTTGTTCCTGCTATTGCCTTTATAACTGCTTTTTCTGCGGCTTTCCGGTTCTGCCTTTTGCTTTTTCTTCAAGATAACGAACCTCCCTTCGTAATTTTTCTTTTTCTTCCAACTGCTTGTATAAGTTCTCTGACCGGTATGGTCTTATGCCCGGTGTGAGTATCTTCTGCCGGAGCATAAAATACAAAATCTTCTCCGCCGGAAACCCGTTTTTCTCATACATCGCAAAAAAGAAGAACGGAAGCATTGCTCCCATCATAAGAAGTGATGCGGCTGATGTTCCGATCAGTCCCTTGGTTAAAAAATACAAGGGTATACCGGCTACTGCCGCACCGCTGAAACAAATGATCTGTCTCTTTGTCAAGTTCAGTGCCACTTTTGTCTTGATACCGGACAAATCCTTTGGCACCTGCACGGATATTGCCATATCGTTCCTCCCTTAGTGCGCATTCCAGATAGATTTCGATAATGAACCAGTCTTAAAGAGTGAAAAGCATAAAATAACGGTATATGCTGCCACCGACCAGAGTGCCGTATGCAGGTTGTCGGACACTGCCACACCAGCCACAAGCACCGCATAGATTGCAACGCATACCATCATAAAAAATCCCTGAAATGCAAGGGCACAAAGCCCCTTAAAATAATTCGTTCCTATCGTTCCCCATTCCCGGTTGGTTACGGTTGCACAGGGAACAGGTGCTACTGATACATAAAGGTATATTTCAATCATTCGCCCATAAAGAATGACGGTGATAAGGACTGACATGATTTTCATACATAAACTGACGATCATGGTCTCCATCCCCAGTCCTAACAGCTCGCCTATGCTCATCTCCGAGAACTGCTCATTGAACATCGTCTGCAACGTGCTTGAAACATCAATACTGGTTTCCCCGCTGATTGTTGCCGCTGCTGAATTGACTATGTGGCTTCCCACATCAAAGACAGCCATGACAATGTCAAAAGTCTTGCTTAACAGCATGACTGCAATACACGCTTTCATAAAAAAGCGGATAAAAATTGCCGTATTGAAGTCATGCAGATTATTCTTGTCAATAACCATGGAAATAAGCTCGTAGACGAGTACAAAACTGATGATCATGCCCGCTATGGGAATCATCACGTTATCGGACAGGGTTTTTATCATGTCAAAAATACCGGAGTTCCAAGTGCTGGGAGTTTTGCTGACCTCCCCTGCAATCGTGCCTACCTTGTCATTAACATCGGTAAACATGGTTTCAAAGTTGGTCAGAACCCACCCCTGCAACAGTTCCTTTATGAATTCAGTAATCTTATCAATGATCCCGCCCATGAATTATGAGAACAGTGTGGTAAGCTGTGGAATTACCGTCTGTGCCACAATGATGATGCCACCGCCACTCATAAGCTGTTTGATACCCTGTGATTTTGCACCGGGATTATCGTTACCATATCCTTCCAGAAGATTGATAACTCCCCATACGCCGACACCTGCGCCGATTGCGGTTACTACTGTTTTAAGTCCTGTTACTGATGTTGTAAAAAAGCCCATTTGTTTGTCTCCTTTTTCTTGAAAAATGAAATAAAAAAGGGAGCTGTTCTGATTTGTGATTTTTCAGAAAAACTCCCATAACAATAGTTCCAATATTTAGTTGTAAAGTCACTTCTGGACATTGTGACCAGAAGTTAAGCCGTGATCTCTCCGACATCGCATACCTCGTCCACCACATCATTCTGCTTGAACCGCAGCTTGTTAAGGTTTTTAACGTATTTTTCAATGTCAAATTCATTCTTTTTGTCATAATCGGATAACATCGGGTATTGCTTATGCTTCGTTATATCAAACTTATCTGAGAAAAATGGTCTCACACCTCTAAGCTGCATGATACATTTGCTGCCATCCATGACTGCAATCTCGTCCTGACTCATTAACTCCTTTCCAGTCTTTTGATAATTCAGACCGTAGGACTGGCTCGTACCTCTTGTATCCGAGATATTATAAAGGTCAATCGTTTCTTTACCCAATACTTCCGCTAACTCTTTTAACGTGGTCTTTTCCTTTCCTCCAAGGAATAAGGTGGTATCACAGTTGCCCTCTATGGTGTCTGCATTGTCCTTATAAATCGCCTTGAGCTGGGATTTTGACTGCAAAATAATAGAAGCTGATATTTCACGGCTACGGATTGTAGCAATCAGCTTCTCAAACTGTGGAATCTGCCCGATGTTCGCAAACTCATCAAGGAGCATACGCACATGAACCGGGAGCCTTCCGTTATAAACATCATCTGCTTTATCACAAAGCAGATTAAAGAGCCGTGAATACATGATTGATACCACAAAATTAAATGTGGCATCGGTATCGGAAATAATAACGAATAATGCTGTCTTTTCCTCTCCCAGAGTATCAAGCTCCAGCTCGTCATATTCCATAAGGTCACGCAGCTCCTTAATATCAAATGGTGCTAACCTCGCACCACAGCTAATCAAGATTGATTTCGCTGTCTTTCCTGAAACGAAATGTCAAGGACTTTTTAGTATCCCTACAATTCACTGCATGAGAAAAGCCACTGTAGATTTTACTCTACAATGGCTCTTAAGCACTTATAATTAATTCTTTTCATTTGCAAACTCGTGTCTAAACTGAAATGTATACTTGCTTACCAAATCCCTTTTCCATCTCCAAGCAAAATATTCTTTATATTCTCATTTATCTCAATCTCAGATAATCCTCGTTGGATTAGAGGTTGAATTACTTCTCTGCTTTCTCTTGTATGCGGAAGTTCCGAAGCCAGCCTATTAGCTTTATCTTCATATCCAGCTTTCAAATACAAAAAGCATAATGTGGCACGCATGGTTGATTTCTGTTTTTCGTTAATGGAAATAGGCAATCCTCTTTCCATTAACTCAATCGCTTCATCCGTATTTCCCTTTAACGCGAGCGTACTTGCAAGCCCTAGAATCATACCCGGCTTATTAGGATAAATCAACAATGCCTCTCGATATGTTTTTTCTGCTGAATCATAATCTCCTTTCCTTTGATACTCGACAGCTTTCTTATGAATATTGTATCTCGTTTCTTCTGCTCGAATCGTGTCCATCCCCACTAACAGATCAATACTTGTTTCAAAAATGTTTGCCAATGCAGGCAATAACGTTATATCCGGATATGACTCTCCACGTTCCCACTTAGAAACACTTTGCGGAGTAATTCGCAAATATTCAGCTACATCCTCTTGTGTAAGATTCTTCAAAATGCGATACTTCTTTAAATTTTCTGGTAAATATAACATAGCACCCTCCTGATGATTTATTTTAATAAAATCATATCACGAGCACTTATAAATTCAATGACGCAGTAGTTGTCCTCGACTCAACCATATGATTAACAAATGTATAGACTATTGAAGCAAAAATGTTTCAATAGTATCAATAATTTTTCTAAAAAAAGAACTCGTATCACTAATATTTTTAAGGAACGGTATATGTATAAACACAATCTTTGTTTTCATATCACATTTTGAAATATATCTCAACACCTTTTCAATTCCTGCAATCACAGAATCCATGCTAATATGCTGATATCCCATCTGCTTCGCTATCATCTGTGAAACAGTACTTTTTCCAGCACGAGGTACACCTGCTATGATAATATATTTTTTCATATTTCACCTCTTCTAAATACCCCAAACTTCAAATTTACGCTCTCATTTCGGACTGCGCATCGGCGCTCAAAGCGCAGAACGCATCCGTGCTCGTCGCCCGCGCTCACGCGGTAACGGCGGAGCTTTCCGCGGCGAAGAAGGAGATCGACGCTTTGAACGCAAAGCTCGCCGGAGGCAAGCTCGATGAGATCATCGGCAGCGCCGAAAATCTCGGAGGCGTGCGTTTTGCGTGCGCCGACCTCGGCGAGACCTCGATCGATTCCGTCCGTTCTCTCGGAGACAAGATCAAGGAGCAGTACCCCGACACGGCGGCGATATTTGCCGTCCGGCTCGGCGGAAAGCTCAATCTTCTGGCGTTCTGCGGCAAAGCCGCGGTGTCCTCGGGCGCTCACGCCGGAAATATCGTAAAAGCCGCAGCGGCAGTCTGCGGAGGACGCGGTGGCGGACGTCCCGACAGCGCTCAGGCTGGCGCATCGGACAGCTCAAAGCTCACCGAAGCATTTGAAGAGGCTAAAAACATTCTCACCGAAGCCGTTAAATAAATAAAAGCTATTGACAAATCGCGCGCTTTCGGATATAATATTAAGGCAAGCGGATACGAGAAGGCCCCGCTTGCTACGGAGAAGTACTCAAGAGGCCGAAGAGGCGCCCCTGCTAAGGGTGTAGGTCGGGTAACCGGCGCGAGAGTTCAAATCTCTCCTTCTCCGCCACAAGCTCACCGTAATTCTATTAAAATTACGGTGAGCTTTTATTATTGTCAAAGGTTTTATTTTATGATATAATCGACTTGATAAAATGGATTTTGGCGGAGGGTACGGATATGAAAAGAGTGCTTATATTAAACGGCAATGGTACAGGGTTGGAAAGCTTCGCTATTCGAAGCGTTCTTGAATATTTTGGGTACATTGTAATTATGTACAACATAGGCAGACCGCAGGATTACTTTGATATATTCAGCGGGAAACAAAATTTTAACTATGACTATTTAATTATCGGGTGTCACGGTGACGACGGAAAGATAATCGTTCCGATTTTAGGAGAGAATGTCTATTATCAGAATGAGTGCAGGAATAATATCGGTTATGAAGAATTACAGGGATTAGTAAACATCACGGATAAAACCGTTATATGCACCGGATGCACCACGGGTGCAGGAGAACTGTACAAGGAGTTTAATCGAAATAACAATACCTTTGTCGCGCCGACGGATTACATCGAGGGCAGCAGCAGTCTATTGTTTATTGTGAATTTATTTTATCATTTGTCAAGCGGATCGAGTTTTAAAGACAGCTTTACCCGTGCCGGCAGTATCGACGGTGAAACCGAATTGTATGCCTTTTATTCTTAATGCTTTTTATTGCAAGGATGACATCTTCCTCTTCGCGGACGCTCGGCGCTACATTAAAGCTATCTCCCGACGTAATATTTGATTTTGCCTGCTTTATCCCACCGAAAAAAGCACCTGCAATTGCAGGTGCTTTTTTTGTTATCGTGTGATGCCTTCGGCGTGATCCGTTATCTGAAGTTGAACCAGACGCACATATTGCTTTCGCCTCTGTTTGCAAAAGACGCAAACGGGATCATTTTCAGCGTGAAATCTTCAAAATTTCCGGGATACTTTGAGTAAAGCGCGTCGTCGTCGGTTCTTCGGAATGCCTTTACTTTCACCGTGAATCCGTCGAATCTGTCGGAATACTCGTACTCTGCCGAGAAATTCTCATCGATAAAGATCGTGTGCAGATCTTCGGTGTTGTCGATCGCTTCCGCCGCGCATACATACGGTCCGCAGCAAACGGCGAGCTTGCCGCAGTCGGCATCCACGCGGGAGTTGCTCTGTACGGCAAACGGAGTTATCTCAAACTTGACCGTTATCTCCCCTTCGGGATTCTCGATCACGGCGTATCCGTTCTCGACGGTAAAGTCCGCATCTATATCGAATGATGCGCACCAGCCCGGAATTCTTACGCAGAGCTTTTTCACATTTTCCGCGCTCAGCCGGATCACATTGCTTTTCGGGAAATCCGTCGTTTGCGATATGCGCATATCACCTATTTTCGCCTCTGAGCCCGCAAACTGATTGACATATACGGTATCACCCTCGTAGCCGTAGATATAGTCTCCGAGCGATGCGAGAACTCTGTTCAGGTTCGGCGGGCAGCAGGAGCATGAGAATACGGCGACACGGGTCGTGATGGCATAATTATACCCGGAGAGCTTACGGCGTTCAAGATTTATTTCAAGCGGATTTTCGTAGAAGAAGGATTTTCCGTCAAGCGACAGTCCGGAGATCATGCTGTTGTACAGGATTCTCTCTATTACGTCGGCGTACACGGGATCGTTTTCAAAGCGCATCATGCGGTGAGCGAAGAACATCAGGGCAATGGCAGCACAGGTTTCGGCATAAGCCAGGTCGTTGCTCAGATCGTATGCATACGAAAAAGATTCTCCGGAACGTGCCGCACCGATTCCGCCGGTCACATACATTTTTCTGCCGACAATATCGTTGAAAAGAGCCTTGCAGGTATTATACAGCTCCTTGTCGTTTGTTTCATATGCGAAATCCGCCATTGCGGAATACAGATAGCAGGCTCTTACGCAGTGCCCTACGGCACCGGACTGCTCTCTTACGGGCAGATGGCTCTGATTGTACGGGGTTCCGTCACTGTCGAGAACACTTCTGCCGTTTATAAAGAACGCCGCAAGATCAAGGAATTTCTTTTTGCCGGTCGCGCGGTACATGCGGATCAGCGCAAGCTCGATCTCCTCATGACCGGGGGTTGAAAATGCGGCGGATTTTTCATCGACGAAAATCTTCTTTATGAAGTCCGCATATTTCTCCATAAGGAGCAGGAACCTGTCTTTTCCGGTGGCTTCGTAATAAGCAACTGCGGCTTCAAACAGATGCCCCGCGCAGTAAAGCTCGTGCCAATCTCTGTTCGAGAAACGCTTGTCCGGCTCGCATACGGTGAAGTAGATGTTGAAATATCCGCTGTCCTCCTGATGCGCCTCGATATCGTCGATGAGGCTTTCTACCTTCGCTTCAAGCTCCGGATCGCGCTCCTTCTGCAGTATGTAAGCCGCGCCCTCCATCCACTTTGCGACATCCGAATCCCAGAAGAAATGCGGCTGATCGGGCATTCCCGGTTTCCAGTCGAAGCGAAACGCGCCGATTCTTCCGGTTTCGCTGAACCTGTCATATACGGCATCCATGGTGGCGTTTCTGTTGAGCAGCTGCTTTTCGTACAAAAATCCGCTTTTTAACGTGACATCCCTGTAGCTCACGGTTTGCATATTTTCATCCTCCGTTTTGCCTATTGACACAGGCTTTTTTATATAATATACTAAAACAGAGACGAAAAAACAAGTGAAAACAAATCGGAATAAAGTGAGAATTTCAGACATGATAACCTTGAACGAAAACGAAACGCTGAAATATGTTTCCTTGGGGCTCTTTCAGTCCGACGGAAGCTGGATACACCCGCGTGTGACAATCGAAACATATGAAATTATTTTTATGTACGAAGGAACTGCCTATATCTGCGAGGACGGGACGGAATATATCCTGCACCCGGACGATGTTCTCATCCTTGATCCCGACAGGGAGCATTACGGATTTCGCGTATCGGAGGAGTACGTTTCTTTTTCGTGGCTTCACTTCAAAACTTCATGTGACAGATATAAAAATCTTCCGAAGCATTTTCATTCATCAAATCCCGCAATGCCGAAAACACTGTTCTCGCAGTGCATGCACATTGCGAATACTCCCGGATACGACCCGGTCTGCACCGACCTGTACACGGCGCTTTACATTGAAGAGATAATATGCAACGGCAGCGCCGTGTCCATTTCAAAGAACCACCTTGCCGCGCAGGTGAAGGAATATGTAAATCTGAATATCGAAAAGGATTTGACGGTGCGCCTCGTTTCCGAGCATTTCGGATATCACGAAAACTATATCAGCAAGGTTTTCAAAGCGGCTTACGGCGTTCTGCTCAGCAGATATATCGTAAATCAGAGGCTCGCATATGCGCGCGCACTTCTCAATACCACGCTTTACACGGTGAATCAGATTTCCCGTCAGCTCTCCTTTAAAAGTGAAAATCACTTTGTAAAATTCTTCAAATATCACACGCACATTACGCCGTCGGAATACAGGAATTCGTACACGAACATCCATATAAACAAGGCGTAGCGCGCCGTGCGGCAGAAACGCCCGCGTCGGTTTGGGGGCGTTTTACGGCAGG
>OLOA01001864.1_pt1 | contig 20116 bp, 19 predicted proteins | sample 1672201 | NCBI WGS metagenome assembly OLOA01 (sample SAMEA3136658, study PRJEB25190) | human gut metagenome
TTGTAGTAAATCTTGGAATACAGTATTCTATTTTTTTATATATTAGTGCTCATTGTTTTCATCCACCTTATTATTTTTGAGTATCATATGTTGCATATTTAGCACAATCTCATTGAATGCTTGTTGATATGCTGCTTGTTCCTGCTGTTGCCGTATCATTCCATCTGGAATATATGGATTTTGAATGGTTTCCCAAGTAACCTTATCCTTATATCCCAAAGATTTTGCTATTGTTTCCAACAATTTATATTGAGCGTTCTGAATTTTTTTGAGTTGCAATTCATCTGGGTCCTTAACGCAATATTTGTCATATAAATCTTTCCAGGCATTACGGACTTTTTTATCATCTGAAAATACAATATCAATAATATTAAGGCAATGTACACTTTCCTGGGTCCAGCCATATATTCGAGAAGTCATAAGCACTTTGAAGATGTGCATTTTATCTTTTCTTATTTCTGCTCTATTTTGCAAATGTTGTCCAATCAAGACGGCAACTATAGGAATTACAATTATAGCTATTAAATTTAAAATGTCTTTACACTCCATTTTCTCGTCCTCCAAATTACATCCATTCGCCATCAGCGACAGACCATTTTTCAGTAAACTCTTTGCCTTCTTCCGCTTTCGGCAGCCTTATTTTTCAGTCGTGCAAGTACGGATGCGGCAATATCAGCCATTGAGCAGCACCTCCATTACATTCATAAGTTTCGTATAAACGCCCATATCCTTTGCGTATTTAGAAAGATTTGCGAGATTCTTTTTCGGATCTGCTACATAAGCGTTGATTGCTTTGTTGAATATTTCACTATCAAGCTTTGAACGATACTTAAAGCAATCACAGATTGTTCGCTCTCGGTCATAAACTTTTAATTCAACACCATTAAAGTCACCTACAGTAGCACCGTAATGGTAAAACTCGTTTTGAACATAATAAGCTTTGACAGGGACTTCCTGCATTGCTTTAATTGCTCTTGAAAAGGAACGGGGGACTGCAACTGTCCATTCACGAGGAGCAAAGTCGCTGTACCCATAATAAAACAGAGCAGACTCCACACAAACAATCCCTTGTGGCAGGAGTTTAGAAATCAGAGCTTCTTCTTTTGGTTCTTCAGCGTTAGGCAGCTTGTAAAAGCCATTGCGAATACGCTCTATATAACCTTGGTTGCAAAGGGAAACAACATCATAGTTTTTCAGTCCGGCGGCAACAAAGTCTGCTGTCTTCGCAATGCTTCCTACTTTATTAAAAACATCAATTGCTATTTCGTGTTTATTCAATAGTTCACCGACTTTCTGCACGCATTTTCTATTATTTGCGTGCTTATAGTATAGCCTTAATCGATAAAATTTACAACTATTTTTACACGATTAGCAAAAAATATGCGTGCAAAAAATTGAAAAGTTGTTGCACGGTATATTACTTTGTGCTATGTAACCGGTAAACCACCCGTTGTATTTGTCAACCGAAAAATCGGTCAATCGCTCATTGAAAGCTAGGTCTCTCCCTTTGTTAAATGAGTGACTCTCGATGATAAATCAACACGATATTTGAATCGCTTTCTCCAATTCTTCTCATCCATGTTTTTCATACCCTCTCTAAAATATCGTTTCTTCAATCTGACTTTTTAAATCCACCAAATATTTATATAATAAATTTTTGCAAGAAAAATAATCCATATTAAACGCTTTTTCTGTTAATCCTTTTAAAACGTCTTTCTCATTAATTTCTATTTCTTCCAAAAATTGTCCTAACCCATAATGCGCAAAGCAATTACGTAATGACCTATTTTTCAATGTTTTATCTATATAATAATTTGTTTTATTTGCACTATTCAATTCTTCTATAAAATCACATATGTAATAATATTGTAAATATGCATATTTAAATTTTTGAGGTATTTCTTCAACAAAATATTTATCAAGGAACTCTATTATATAATTGATGTTACACAAAATACAAAAAAAGAACAAATCCTAAATTATTTTTCAACTTGATTGGGCTATTTCTAAAAAAATGATAATCTCGATATTTGACAATATTATTCCTGGCATCATAACTAAATGGCTCTAAATTTGTATCCAAGAAATAGTCCGCAAGCTCCCCAGTAACAATGCTCAAATCTCTGATCTTAGGACCTATTTTTTCATCTTCTAAAGTATTAAACGGCATATACATTGCACATAAAATAGTATTGCCACAAACTGCTCCATTACAATAATCCGTTCCCACATTATAATAACCAATTATCTTTTCAAGTAAGCTTCGAATATTGTAAAAATACTCATCACTTTCATGAAATTTATCCAATAGTAATGTTTCATATTCTTCATATGACATTTCAAACAATTTGTGAGCTTGTCTTAATTTTACATAGTATTCTTTTTCTTCATCATTAAATCTCGGTGCATTTAGTCCAATTTTTTTGCACCATTGTTCCGCACCATCCGCAAAAATTCCTATATACGGTATGCTCATCATTATATAATTACTATTAATATTTTTAGCGTTATTTTGCATATCAACTAACGTATGTATAAATCGTGCATCTGATTGAATCAAATCAAATGCCGCTTTTTGTACTTTATTTAGCATATCCTACACCTTCTTACTTACCTTTTATTAAATAAACATAGCATTTTGAATATTTACAATCAATATTTTTCTAAAGAAAAAGAACAAATACACATCTAAATTGTAAGCGCCTAATGACAGGGTGTCATACACATATAAAAATGTGACCATTTTACTGTATGTTTAATGGCCACATTTTCCGCAAGTCTCTTGAACATCTTTATTCCACGGTGCCAGAAGCGACAATTCTTCATCTGTCATTTCAGTGCTTGGTCTATGCTCAAGAATGCATTCAATATATTTCTGCCGATTTAGGCCATGGAGTTTTGCCATCTCAATAATTGTATAGATGTTCATGCTCGCTTCAGCTCCATCTACCGATGAACTGAACAGCCAGTTCTTGCGACCTACAGTTACCGGACGGATTGAGTTTTCGCTCCAGTTGTTTGAAAGACTGCAATGTCCATCTTCAAGATACGTCATTAAATCATTTCGTCTGTTTTTAAAATATGTCAGAGCTTTTGAAAACTTGCTGTTTCCGGTCACTACCTGTTTATCTGACATCTCCGCTTCCATCATGGACTTAATGGTGCCTCCCATCAAATCCCGAAGGGCATCCTGAATGTCCTCGGCTGTTTCAATATCATATTCGTCAATCAGAGCCGATATGATATTCTTCTTTCCTTCTGTCAGTGGTTTTACGTGATAAACTTCTTTTTCTTCCGTGCCATAACAAAACCTCCTATGGTACTTAACTAATACTACCATAAGAGGTTCGTTTTTACAGCTCCCGTTCTTTGCGACGCAATCCGGGGGTGCGGACAATCTCTTGGTTTTTAGACTGTCCAAGAAATTGTCCACACACACCCCCGCCCTCAGACGAACACGTGGCTCACTTTCTAGTTGACCTTCATACTTAAATATCATAGAATTCTTTTAAAACGGATGTTCCATTTTCTAAGATCTTTTTTGTATTTTTATAATAATTATCCGCAGTATTTTCTACATAATAGGGATTTACTATTTCTTCGTTTTTTCCGGCAATCGCTTTCATTGCCAAACCAATTATACTACTATCACAGGGAACATCAATAACACTATTGCCATGTACTCGTCCCCGTTGTCTATCTCCAATATTAATTGTATATCTTCCCAGTGACGGTGTTTCAATAATTCCAGATGACGAATTTCCTATTAATGCCATAGAATTTTTTACTAAATATAAAAACGAATCTACATTCAGGTTTTCATAATAATACGCATTTTCATGTTCGTCCACATAATTAAGCCATGAAGAACGTATAATATCAGATTCTGTATCTGCATTCGTCCCCATAAAAATAACGCTCATTTCACCCAGATTTTCCTGCAATGCAGTCAATACTTCCTTCACCTGGGCTTCCATTTTCACATCAGTTAGCGTTTCTGGATGGAAAGCTACAACCCAATATTTCTGCGGAATAAGTTCTTTTACTTTTTCAACTACTTTTTCTTCATCTATCTTACTACAATTTTCTGCACCCAAAGCCCCAAGATAAAATACTCTTTGAGGATTTTCTCCCAGCTGTATTACACGTTTTCTATATACTTCTGTACTGGTAAAATGATACTGACTCATCTTGGTAATAGAATGGCGTATAAATTCATCATAATTGCTATATGTAACTTCTCCACCATGTAAATGCAAAATTGGGATTCTTTGCATAGCAGCTGCAATCGCAACCGCCATCATTTCGTATCTATCTCCAAGTATAATTAACAAGTCAAATTTATTATTTTCAAAATAATTTCCAAAACAATCCAAAGCTATTGCCATGCAATGAATCACATTCGCATTACTGTCATTCTCTATATTCAGCGGAATCTCCAAATCAATTTTAAATCCATCCTGCCGTATTATATCTACAGAGTGACCAAACTTATCTTCCAAATGTGAGCCTGTAACCAATACTGAAAACTCAATATCTTTGTCATTATCTAATAATCTTAAAAAATTTTTTACTATTCCATAATCTGCCCTTGAACCAGTCGCATACGCTACTCTATACTTTCCCATATTAACCTTCTTTTACTGATTTACAATAGTTTCGGCAATTTTAAAATCAAGTTCTGTATCTATATCTATACTGCGCTCTGCAGGCATTTTATACGCGTAACAACCCTCTCTATACAGATTTGTATTTTCCAAAAAAGCCTTCACATCTGCCATATAAATTGCCCCATTTATCCTATAAAACGTTTCTAACTTCTGTCTTTGTTTATTATTGTCTGCCCGCAAAAATCCAGATAACGAATTATTTTCTGGTAAAGTATTGCTCCACAATGGTGAATGCTCCATTTCACAAACTGATACAACCGCTATTGCATCTTTCTCTTTAAATAATTCATAAGCTTTTTTTATATCTTCGTACTTTCTCAATGGAGATGTTGGCTGTAAAAGCGTAAATGTATCAAATTCAATTCCCATCTCCTGATATTTTTTCAATACTTCTTTTACAACATCCCATGATGACGCCACATCTGATGCATTTTCTTCTGAACGATAAAAAGGTACTTCTGCTCCATATTGTATCGCAATCTCACCATACCTTTCAGAATCCGTAGAAACCAATATATGTGAGTAAATTCCTGATTTCTTCGCTGCTTCTATGCTATATGCAATTAACGGTTTTCCATTTAATAATTTTATATTTTTATCTTTCAAGCCTTTTGAACCGCTTCTTGCAGGTATTATTGCTAAATTATTCATCTTCTCTATTCACTCCTTTACAAGAAATCAATTCATCTATTTCAAAATCTTTTTCAGCTTCCTTCCCTAACACTTCATACCAATGAATCGGAGAAATTCCATTTCCAGGTCTTTTACATGTGATATTCTCTTCGGAAAACATTTCACCTCTCATGATTTTTCTTTTTGCCACAATAGATTTTCTTGCAACAAAAATATTGCTTCGTTCAGATTCTGTTACTTCTTTCGTTTCATTTCCAAGCATAATTTCAGCTTTATGTACACCTACACACAATTCTTTTAGTTCTTCCGGTGTAATAGACGCTTTATGATCAGGCCCTGGCATAGCTTTATCTAAAGTAAAATGTTTTTCAATAAATTTAGCTCCCAATCCAACAGCTACAAGAGAAGCAACAATTCCCTCTGAATGATCTGAAAGTCCAATTTTCCAATCTGGTGCTACTTCTTGAAGCTTATTCATAGCACGCAAATTCATGTCTTCCGGATCTGTTGGATATTGTGTGTTACAATGTAATACCGTAAAACTTGTGTCTTTACTTTGTTGCAAAACATTTACTGCATATTTAACTTCATCAATTGTAGACATTCCTGTTGATAGAATTACTTGTTTATTTTGACATTCAATTGCTGCTACCTTCTGTAAATAAGGAAGATTTGTAATCTCTCCTGATGGCACTTTCCATATATTCTGACCGATTTTTTGCAAAAATGAAAAAGATTCAAAGTCAAATGGCGTAGAAAAAATCTGAATATCTAAAGTAGCAGCATACTGTACCAATTCCAAATATTCAGTTTCCGTTAATGCCAATTTTTTTAACATATCTAGCTGTGAACCATTTCCATCATTTTTTTTCTGATATTCGGCTTTAGGTGCATATCTTGAAACAAGATTTTCTGGCACAAAACTTTGAAATTTAACTGCATCTGCTCCAGCGTCTTTCGCTTCTTTCATCATTTTTTTGCCAATTCAACACTTCCATTGTGATTACAACCAATCTCTGCAACAATTTGAATATCACTCATTTCTAATCTCTCCTCTTTATAACTCTGGCAGGTACACCTACTACGGTTACATTCTCCGGCACATCTTTTATAATCACACTACCTGAACCAATAATTGCATTGGAACCGATTTTCAATTGTCCATTACACACAGATGAACTTCCCAAAAAAACACTATTTCCTACAATTACATTTCCATTTATAACAGAATTAGTTGATAAATGATTATGATCGCCTACTTTACATTCGTGTTCAATCAAAGCCTTTGTATTTATAACATTATTATTTCCTATCTCTGCATCAGTATTTATTACTGCCATTTTACCTACAAAATTCCCTATTCCCATTTTTACACCGGACGATATAATTGCAGAAGAATCAATAATATTGATTATGTTCAATCTTCGTTCTCTAATTCTGTCAAACCATAACTTACGGTATCCAACATCTCCAATAGAAATAAAATAACTATATTTTTCACAATTTAGAATATCTTCAAGTCCCTCACCCAAGATTGGTAGTCCCATATGCATACCTTTCTTGTTGCTATCTATGAATCCACATAATTCATATTCTGATTTATTAATTGAATCTGCAACTGACTTTGCATGTCCGCCAGCTCCTATTAAAATCAGTTTTTTCATCTAAAATCACCTCAATCTATTTTCTAAGATGCTCTCTCAGTTTATTCCAATTTTTTATACTTTTTTTAACAAATGATGACTCTATTCTTTTATTCATTTTTTACATATGTATATGTGGCTATCAATATAAACGTTTCCATTTAATCCACTCACTTTTATTCTATAAAATCGTTCTTTACTTTATCAAAAATTTCCTTACCCTCAAGACAAGATTGTGAAAAACAAATTTGTGAAACAAATACCATACCATATCTCATTTCCAAAATATTTTTTATATCTCTTATCCTTTTTGATACAGCTTTACTATCCTCAATCATGTATTCTGGTTCATCTAACGTAAACTGTATAAGTTTTCCTGCTTTATTAAGCTTTATACCCCCCACGAATAATGGACTCTGTAATCTATATCTGTGTACACTTTTTATATTAACCATTAAATCCAATTCGGATAATTTTTCATTTTCAGGCACAATACAACAAAAAGTATCTCCCGTTTCAATTAACCATTCTTGTATTTGTAAATATGCATTATAGACTTTTTTCAAAAAATCTGTCGATATTTTCTTTTGTAAATACCAATCCAAATTACTTGGATTTTTGCTTTTTCTTTTCAAAACTCGAACATTTATTTTATGTTGATCTGTGTATAAATTCATCCCCATTCTATGATTACCATCGAGAAGCCTCATATCCTCATCCACTATAAATAAAGAACTCGGATCATATCCTTTGCTTTGATATGATGTAATTAGTTTTGAGAAAGCTATGTTCCCCTCTTCCTTCCGATGTTTATTACCATATGCTGCCCTACTAATCGTATTTTGCCATACAAATGTTTGTTTATTATATTTTACATAATCCTTTATATCCAAATACCTCGTAGTTGCTAGGAACTGATTATGTTCTACATTTCTTCTTAAATTCATTATATCTCCAATAGAAGCGCTACATGACTGAGCCGTTCTACTATCATATAAATCTACCAACATCTTTTTTATACTAAACATTTTAATTTTCTTCTCCCAATACTTTCCATTTCATACGATTCAAAATAGTTGGTTTTGCATACTTTTCTGTCCAGAAGTGAATATTCGCATCTGACTTTTCTAGTTTCTTTTCAAAGCTCTTCTGAAAAGCGTTTCTTGGCGCTGGTAATATAATTCTTGGATTATTACGAATTATTTCTTGGCTATCTACATTTCTAATTAAAAAATATTTTTCTATTTCATTAAAAAATTTTTTTCCTTTTTCAGTCAACACTAATACAGCCGAACACCCAAGACTATCTGTAAATTCGGGAAATACTTTTTCTATTCCCCATGCATCTCCTATCAATAGATCACTCATAATATTCTGTCCCTTATATTCGCAGCTCAAACATCTATTTCTTTCAAACAAACCATCTGTAAAGCATTTCAAAAAGTAACCATCATTTTTTCTAAACGTTATATGTTCAGTTCCATTCTCAAATTGAAACTTCAATCCATAATTTAAGCATCCTTTTGTTTTATCTCTCATAGACACTTTAATAATAGAACTTTCACTCATTCTTTCTTCTTCAGCTAAATATTTTTTCCATATTTTACGTTCTATAGATCCATGACATACAACTGACAGCGTAATTAATTTATCACTTTTAACACATTTTTTTACCGCTGCAATTTGACATGGGACTCCTGAAAAAAGTACTATTTCCCCCTTTTCTACAATCTGCTTTATTTTCACTATGCAATCATTTAAGTCACTTTTCACATATTTTGATCCCATCATTTCTTTGCACACTTCAATCTCATTAGAAACAATATGTTTGGGCATAAACTTGTCATCATATATACAACCACAAACATATCCGTCCATTTCTAATACTTTTTGTGCTATTTGAAAAAATACACCACCTGACGAACTTTCTTTTCTGATTTCATTGTTTTTGTTTTTAACTATATACCCCTCAATACAATTCAGTTCTTTTATATCTTCAGGCTTATTTAATTCAATACATACTCTTTCACATCTATTGCAATTAATGCACTTTTGCAAATCAATTTCTGGATGTATGTTTTTATCAAATGATATCGCTTTAGTTGGACAAACGCTTGCGCAGGCTGAACAAGAATAACACTTTTCTTTAAAATCAAAATTTATCATACTATTTAAAACACTCACTTAAAGGAACTATTTCTGCACCATCTTCAATTACATAATTATATATTTGTTTAATTAGCTTTTTTGCTTTCTCATCTTTGTTTAATTGCCAATAATGAGTATATATAACAAATGGTACTTTCCTTTCTTTACAAATATGGTACTCATAAATCAGCCGTTCATAATTATCTATTGTATATGCGTTCAGTTCCTTGTGCTTCTCATAATTCATAATACCTGGATACTGTACTTTTTTTATTATCCTAAATCCCCAGCGAATTATAAAATTATGTATATATCTTAAATTTATTCTTCTATCTCTTATCCCAATAATGCCTGAGTAGTGCATTTGAAGATTTTCTAATACAGAAATAGCTTTTTTATCAATGCTATTATTAGGTGCAACAAATACCGATATATTCATCCCTAACAATTTCTCCAAATGTTTTTTTCCTTTCGGTATTTCCTCCTTTAATTGATTACTGCTTTTCCATTTCATTTCAGCGAGCCATTTTTTTCCTTTTAGCTGATATTCATGTGAATACCCATGTAATAATATGTCAACTTTTCCCCGCTTGTATTTTTCCTTTAAAAAGTCTAATAGTTCTGTATTGTGAGCAATATCATAATATCCCATTTCATTTTCTTTTCCATATGGAAACACATCATCTCTGTGAACTGGAACCGTATATGGCACAACAGAAAGCGATATACAGTCATCCTCTTTTACAAAGTCATATGCGCTTTGCAAATCTTTTGGTTTGGTAAAATAGGATGTATCATCATCTCGAATAGCAACTTTCATCTTTTATCCTTTCGTTATTTCGCATAACATGTTCTCTAAATATTCAATCGAAGATCTTCTCTGTTCCTCTAAAATCGGAATAACACTCTTGTAATCTATAGAAATATCTTTCTCAGTCAAATTATCTATATTATGAATAATCCTATTTGATAATCCAAAGATATTTAATGCACTATATAATCTGGAATTTTCAGACGCTTCCTCTGAATCACTGCTTTTACAAAAAGCGAAAAAGTTCTTTTGAAAATTTATTGAAAACATAGTTCCATGGAATGAATCTGTGCAAATTAAAGCAGCCCCTCTTATCAATGATAGAAATTCACTAGGGCCTCCCCATACTTTTTTACAATCATTATTCCCCATTTCTAAATATGATACTGGAAGACTTACTATTTTCCAATTTGTTATTTTGTGTAGCTTTTCTACCGCTTTTCTATGTTCTAGTTTCTCTCCTAAAAAATAAATCAAAATATATGGCTCTTTAGGTATTTCATACTTGCAGTACTTTCCCCACTCTTTATCAGATAATAACAATGTTGGATCTAAAACACATTTAACTTCTTTCTGTGTAATACGGCTTAATAGCTGTGCGCCGTCCTGCTCTCTGCATGACAGAAAAGCAAAACTAGATAGTTTCTTTCTATATTCCTTTTCTTTCTTATCAGATAAGGTTCTTATCGCTAAACTCGGTCCATAACTTCCTTTTTTTGATTTGTTTTCAACAAATGGTAAGAAAAATGCTTCTGGAGAATTCGCAACATAAGGATTCCAAGTCTGATCACTACCAACTACATAGCCATCATATACTGGCGGATTTTCTATTAGCTGCTGTGTGGTCGTATATTTCTTTTTCCCAACATGCAAGTATTCTTCATAAAAATTTTCAAACAAGTCATTTTTATCTTTAATCTTTCCTCTCGATTCTGCCAGTACTTGATACTTTTTTCTTTCTTTAATATATACTGGCATCCTTCTCATTCTTAATTTAAGCATTTCACATCTTGATAGAGAATTATCTTGTTTAAAATCTATCAACTCTGCCTGATATCCTAATTGTTCTACCTTTTTCTGCAAGGCAAGAGCCTGTAGCATTGTGCCGTAATTATAATAATGGTGATATGTAATTATTCCTATCGTTTTCATATTTTATTTCCTCCTAATGGCGCAAATATTTTGCCAACATTGTTTTGCTTTTTCTCATTATAATAATTATTAGTTTTCTATTAGTCATGACCAATGCAACAAGGATGATTGATTGCATTATTATTGGCACTACCGTAAATCCGCCTAAGCAGACTATGAATTGCACAAATAACAAAAAATACATTGCTGTATGTTTTAAGTAATTAACTCGTATATGTATATATCTTTTGCTTCTTTGTAGTCTAACTAACCAAATAATGACATTAGATACAAGTGTTGCAATCGCAGCACCCATTACACCAATATAGGGCACTAACACAAAATTTAGAATTGTATTTATAACGGCTCCTATCATGGTTGAATATGAGAATATTCTTGTATCTTTTACTGCTGTGAAAATACTCCCTAAAAACCCTGCTAAACCTCCAAAGACAAAAGAAATCATCAACGGCGGAACGTATTTCCACGCTACAAAAAAATTCTTTGCGTATAGAATGTGTGCAAATGGAATCGTTAGTATAATCAACATCGAACAACATAAAACCAGAAAACCATTATACGCCTCATACATATCAGCAACAAAATGATCACTATCTTCTGAATCAAAATCTTTTATGGCTGATAACTGCCATGCCTGCGTAAATATATCACTACATGCAGTCAGCATAGTTGGAATTTTATATGCTACAGTGTAAATTCCATTTGCAGTTGCACCCAAAAGCCATGTAACAATATATCTATCCGACGAACTATTAATCCACCAACCAATTTTATTAAATATTAATGGAAAGCCAAATTTTTGCAATTCTTGGACTGTTGTTTTTTTAACTTTATTAAATTTAACATGTTTATGAATTTTCAGTCTTACAGATCCCCATGCTACTGCCATAAAAGTTCCCGAATAATTAGATATTAAGAATCCATTTAGGCCACACTTCAGCACTACCAGTAAAACAACATTCAGTATACAGGATGCTATTGTAGTTATTAAACTCATTTCAACCATATACTGCACTTTATCAATACCTCTAGCGTAATTTGTCAACACATTATATAAACCTGTTGACAATACCATTAAATAAAATGCAACTAGATAGGATGTATTAACTCTAATAAAAGGAATTATTCCCCCTACAACAGTACAAATAGCGCATACTACCATTCCTTTTAGACAAACAAATAACCCACTTGATATTACTTCATCCGGGTCATAATCCTTATCAAAACAAAACCTTAATACTGCGCTTTCAATGCAAAGTATAACAATTGGTAACACCAAACTGGCAGAAGTACTTACTATGTCTCCAATTCCATAATCTGCTGTGGATAAACAATTAGTGTATAACGGAACCATAAGGAATGCGATTATCTTAGGGCCAAAACTACTTATTCCAAATAGAATAAAATTTTTTGATAAATACTTATATTTCTTATTCATATGAGTTGCTCGTCATTACTCTTCCAAATGTTACTCTAATAAATGATGTCCTTTTCACAGAGCACAACATCACTGCAAATTGCGTTACGAAAAGACTGTTCCAAAATACTGATTGACCAAATATTGAAATTATACACGTAAGAACATAACACTTATTGTGCAAATCAGATTCTTTCCATATATTCCAAAAAAGTTTCAAGTATAAAAACAATCCAAACACACCGTATATTAGCATGCAATTTCCAATAGCATTAACAAATCCTAAATATGAAAGATTAAGACTTAATTTATATTTACTTAACGCCACCTCTCCAGAACGCATATAATTCTCAACATTTATATAGGGCACCCCTAATACTTTGTAAATGAAAGGCGCAGCCCAAAACAATTGAAATCCGAGAACAAGCCTAACTGCATTGGATGTATTTGTAATGCTAATATTTGTCAATTTATTAAATGCTACTGAAAAAACACTTAAATTCGAAAATGCACCTATGCCTATTATCAAAACGCCAACTATCATCAATGAATTAAAATATTTGCCTTCGTTTCGGGCACTTATAAATGCATAAAACAGCCATATCACTCCGGTCATTAAGATTCCCGTTGAAGATGTTGATAATAAAATGCTTATCGAGATAAATATCATCCAAATATGTTTTTTTCTTTTCATACACATGCATAAAAAGGGTAACATCCATGTACAGTATGCTGCTGGTTCTAAAAAGAAAGAATGTGGTCTATCGTAACTCAATAAGTAGTTCTCGCTACTCGACTGCAAAAATGGGAATATGTTAATCGTGGATACTGATTGCCCCAATATGTATACCTGGAAAGATTGAAAAAAAATCCCAAGCATAGCAATAGTCCCTATAATCTTCCACGCTCTAAATAGATTTTCTTCATCGACTTTGGTACATATGCACGATAATACAAATAAGTAGAAAACTCTTTCAACCCAGAGGCCTGCGTTAAACCCTGTTATAAACATTCTGAAACAATCATGTAATATCATAAATAGGAACAGTGCAAATAACGGTTTATACAAATAAATCTCTCTGTATTTAATAAAATAAATGCCCACAACTGCAATAACACTAATTAATCCTAAATGAAGACCTGCAATTTCATACTGATTGATAAGGCAGAACAACGGGATAAAAATCTCCATCAAATTTATTTTCTTTTTTCGTCTATTATTTATTTCTTCATTCATTGTTTTCCTCACATCAATAACCGTACTAATGTTTTGACTGCACGATAACTTCTTTGTACCAATTAATATATTTTTTAGATATGATATCAATCGAGAACATATTACCGACATCAACAATCTCTTTACAATCCCAATTCTTATCTAATCCAATCTTTAGTGCATTGGTAACTGCATTATTGCTTCTGTCTTTTATTTTCAACATTGATTCTGGATAATATAAATCCTGTGTTGCATCTAAATCCTCAAAGGTAACACAAGGTATTCCATGCATGTATCCTTCTATAATAGGTAAGCCGAACCCATCATTTAAGCTCAAAAATAAATTCAAATCACAGAATTTCCAAAAACTAGCCAATTGATCATTAAAGCCACCTAGAATTATATTCTTTTGCAATTGATACTCTACAATTTTTTTTCGAACTTTCCCATTGTCTACTTCTCTTCCCCAGAGCACCAGCAAAGTGTTTCTAAATAAATTTTTATTTTTTAATATTTCTACTGCCTGCATTTGATTCTTGTTTTTGGTTATGTTTCCCACAAAAAAGAGAATCTTCCTACCTTTTTTTTTGCTGTATTCTAAGTATTCATATGTATCGATTAATTCTGGATATAAATCATTCTGTTCTAAGCATTTGTTATAACATCTCTGATACCTTTCTTGTGATAGAGTACTTCTTGCTGGAATAACCTTTATAGATTTTTCGTCAATCTTTTTTGTTCCATTCACAATAACAGTAATATTATTTGCTTTCTTTCCTAAATAATTCTCTTCTATCCTGGATTTCATACCACTACTAATCACACTAATTGGTATATTATTTTTTTCTGCTTTTATCAAAAAATCGCGTTCTATCTGCTTTTCATATGCCGGTACTGAAATTGATTCATTCAATCCAATTAGACCATGTAGCGTAACTGTGTACTGAGCTTTCACTTCCTCACAAATTCTAATGTAGCTCTCTGTAATAGTTCCTATACCATGAATATGAACTATGTCTGGTTTCTCTATCTGAATCTGTTTTCTTACATAACCACCATCCACTTCATAAAAAACATGTCTAACTCTATCCTTTACTGCAGCACGGTTTGAAAAAAATGCTTTTATTCCTGTTAACCAATCCTTTAATTTCGCACCAGAAAAAAACTGTCTCCATGTATGAGAAAGAATTCTATAGTTCTTTTCATTTTTACCTTCTGTAATAACTCGTGTCAATAAAACAACATCTTCTAATTCTGCCACTGAACTTACTATACTTTGAACCATTATTCCAAATCCAGTCTTATTTTTAGTAAATTCAGCTATTTTGTCATCGTATATATATGGAGCAATAATCATTACCTTCATTTATACTTTCACCTAAAAAAACTTGTTTTCTTGTTTTAACTCATAATAATGTTCTTCATTTCTCATTTTAAATACTTTTGCGGGATGTCCTCCTGCAATCGAGCACGCGGGAATATCCGATACAACAACACTTCCCGCTTGAATAATCGCCCCTTCACCAATTTTAACGCTTTGTAAGATCGTAACATTTTGTCCAAGCCAAACATTATCTTCAATTACAACATCGCCATCTATAGTTGTATCATCATAGGGAATGGTTTTTCCCTCATAATTATGATTTGAGGTCAATATCAATATTCCCCCGCCCGAATGAAAATTATTTCCAATAGTAACATTTCCATTTCCTGTAACTTTCATTCCATTAAAATGACAATTATCTCCGATATTAGTCTTTGATGTAAATCTACTCCGATGATTTATATGCAGACCTTTTCCATATTGTTTGGCTGTTTTTCTACATAAAACTGTAAAAATAGCTGTTCGTATTTTCTTAATAATTGTTCCTAACATATATTTTCCTCCACCACTTCTGATAAAAGTTTATGTTCCTTATAAAGACACATATACCCCAATTCTTTTAATTTGTTATAGTTTTCAGGATTGCTTATATTATCTATTATTATCGGAACTGAATTGTATAATGCCTGATTTAATACCGTTGAATAAAGCGAAATTGCAGTATCAGTCTGTAGTAAAGATTGTTCTATTGAAATCTTTTTCGTATCCTCTACATCCGCAAAATGAAATACGCTTTTCACAGAATCAATATTAGAATATCTTGGATGCGGACGTATTGAAATTTTCTTTCCACTCTTATATATCTGTTCCAATATTTTTGATATTTTCTTTAATACCTCTTCCGATTCTGCACCTAAATAATATGTATAATCATATTTCTGTGTTCTGATCAGCTCTCCATCGAATTTCAAAGAAGCTGGAACTTCAACAACAAACTGATTTTTATCTGCCTTCATAGCAGCCAATATTTTTCCGTAGTATTCATCCCAAATATAGCATTCATCAAATTTAAAGAACGAATCTCTCATATAGTACATTTTTTCTCCATGCATGACATCTATATGCTTGATGTTTCTCTGTTTACAGTAAGCTGTCAGTACTGAAGACGTAAAAGAGTATTCCGCACAAACCGCTATTGCTTCAGGTGAATATTCTTCAATGGCAAAACTATATCTTCCAATTTTAATCAAACATTTTAAAATAAACTGCCAAGAAAATGGGTATCTACATATGATTCCTTTTATAAACTTTTTATCTTTTGCAGTTAATAAAGTTCCTTCTACTGGATTGCATTCAACAGCTTTATACCTTTTTTTCAAAGACTTTGGCAAAATATTTTCCGGTTTACCATCTCTAAAAAATACTAAGTTTTTCTGCCCTAGTTGATTCACTTGAACCTTTTTTCCGTACTTGAACCAATAGAGAATCGCTACTGGAAATGAAACCAAATTTAAAAGAAAAGTGATTCCTTTTCCATTAAACTGCATCTGACACTTATATTGAAAATATGATCTTTCAACTTCATCTTGTGGATTCCCTAATTTAGCAATGTATTTTTTTTGTTTACTAACATCATACGAGAACAACGCATCCTGTCTTCTTTCTAAAAGGACAGCCATTTTACGCAGCATATCATTCATGCCCATAATTAATTCACCTTTTTAACGTATCGCACTTTTTTCCAGCATCCATAAACTAGATTTTGTAAAGTCAAAAATAACGATGCAATACTATTCTTACTATCTGCTTCCTTGAATAACTTGTAGTGCCATTTTACTAATTTTAAGCATCCATGATTTGATATTGAACCTGACCGTCTTCTATACTGTGCTAATACTTTATCATAATGATAACAGTTTGCCTTTTTAATCACTTTCAACCACATGGCATAATCGTTATTCTTTTTAATATCTGCAATCTGTATTTTACCAATCTTCTCAGCATCATACATTACGGTCAGACACCCAGGCCAACAATAACGATACATTCCTAATTTCGTAATCTTCTTAGGTCCGGTTACTTTTACTCCATTTGTCACATCATTTTCATCAATTTCCTCATAACTAGTATATGAAAAGGAGTATTTATTTTTTTTCATATAATTTATCTGTTCTTCCAACTTAGTCGGATACCATAAATCGTCACTATCTAAAAATGCAATCCATTTACCTTTTGCGTTTTTTAATGCTTTATTTCTTGATACAGCAGCGCCGGAATTTTTTTGGTTTTTTAGATAAATAATTCGTTTATCATCATACTTCGATACAATCTCATCTGTATTATCTGTTGAACAATCGTCAACTATCAACATTTCCCAATTTTTATATGTTTGCTTTAATACAGATTCTATTGTCTTGTCAATAAAACGTGCGGTATTATATGAAGGCATTATTATTGAAACCAACTCGTTCATTACTTCAATCCTTTTAATATTTCTTTTGCTTCATTCTGTTTTTTTTCGTATTCTTCTTTACTTATTTTTTTTGTTTGGAGAAGATAATCTCCATAATCTGCAGCAGTTACACTACCTTCTTCTGTAATCCCCTCCTGTTTAATAAATGCTTTTTCAACGGTTTTCAAAAGAATTTTTAAATCACTTCCAAAAGAAACATGTTCAATATACTCCATATCATACTGCAGTTTTCTATCCCATGATATTGCATTTCTTCCACTTACTTGTGCGAGTCCGGACAAACCAGGCTTTGCAGTATGACGCATCCTTTGTTCTTCTGACATAAACACCATATCTCTAACTAACTGTGGACGTGGTCCTATCAATGTCATCGTTCCATTTAAAATGCAAAACGCCTCTGGCAGTTCATCCAAAGATGTAGCTCTAAGCCATGCACCAAATTTTGTTAACCGCACATCATCAGGCAACAAGTTTCCTTCAGCATCTTTCTTATCTGTCATAGTCCGAAACTTGTACATTTTAAAAATCTGTTCTTTTCCTGTTTTCGGATCAATCAACCCTGGTCTGTATTGAGTAAACAACACCGGGCTTCCCAATTTAAGCCTAACTAGCAAAGCGATTATCGCATAGAGCCAACAGAATACAATAATTGCCAATCCTGAACAAAAAATGTCAATCACCCTCTTGGTGTATCTTTCATAAACCCCCATCTTACGGTACAATTTATGACTGTCTTTTTCTTTCATTAATCTCTCCTAAAATACTTCTTTATTCAAGAAACGCCTCTATCGCTTTTTTTCATGCATAGTAGCTTACTACGATGCAATATCTTTATTTACATCTTCCGGTTTTTTGAACGTCGGAACAACGCTTCGAAGTGCTTCTTTGGCCTTCTGATCATCACCCATATCACACGCAGCTCTAAGTACTTCAAGCTTTTTTCCGATTTCCTCTTTACTTAACGCATTATCTCTTTCAATGAAAATCATGCTATTTTCTGTTTTGTCGAGTTCTTCCGTCTTAACTAACAGCTCCTCATATAACTTTTCTCCCGGTCTTAACCCGGTTTCAACAATTTCAATTCCATGAACACCGGATAGACGAATCATATTCTCTGCCAAATCCATAATCTTAACCGGCTGTCCCATATCCAGAACAAATAATTCTCCATTATTCGCAATTGCACCACTTTGAAGAACGAGCTGAGAAGCTTCCGGAATTGTCATAAAGTACCTGATGATTCTCTTGTCTGTAACGGTAACCGGACCGCCATTTGCAATCTGACGCTTAAACAACGGAATAACCGAACCGGCACTGCCAAGAACATTCCCAAACCGTGTAGCGCTGTATTTTACTTTTCCATGTGTACTTGCGCTCTGCACGATCATTTCACACATTCTCTTTGTCGCACCCATTACATTAGTCGGGTTAACCGCTTTATCGGTAGATACCATCATAAAACGTTCTGCTCCATATTCTTCGCAAAGCTCTACAAGATTCTGTGTACCGAATACATTGTTATAAATTGCCTCCACACAGTTGTGCTCCATTAATGGAACATGCTTATGTGCTGCTGCATTAATGATAATCTGCGGATGATATTTCGCAAATACTTTCTCAAGAGCTTTCCTATGTGTGATAGAGCATATTTCAATCTGCAGATCCAGACGGTTTCCGTAGGCAATCTTTAATTCCTGCTGAACGTCGTAAGCTCCATTTTCATAAATATCCAAAATGATGATCTTCTTTGGATTCATCTTTGCGAGTTGTCTGCAAAGTTCTGACCCGATGGAACCGCCACCACCGGTGATAAGTACTACCTTATTTTTATAGTAAGCATTTGTCCGCTCATTCGAAACCACCAATGGTTTTCTAAACAGAAGTTCCTCAATGTCAAACTCTCTAAGATGTCTTTTCCCACCCGGAGTATACATCGTTGAATAATCGTAAACTTTTAACTTATATCCTGCATTCTTATAATATTCGTAAAGAACCTTTTTCTTATCTGAATCCATTGATGGGATTGCAAAGAAAATCTCTTGTACTTCCATTTCCCCTAATCTATTAAAGGTTGCTTCATTTTCTGACCAAACCGGGATTTCGTGAATTTCACGTCCCACCTTTTCCTTACTAATGTCTATAAAGCATCTTGGAATATATGCTGCCTCCTCATTATTGAGAAGTTCCTCTGCCAGACTTACACCAACACGTCCCGCTCCAATAATTGCAACCTTTATTTTTTGGACTTCTTTTCCGTTGCCGGCTTCTATGCCGGCAAATATATGCAGCAATACAGAAAGGATTTTTCCTTTTATTGTTTCCGTATTTCCACATTTATATGCATAGCGATACATCATACGAAGTGTTAATGCACCCAATAGATTGAGGCTAACAAGTGAAAGCATTCTCGCAAACGTAATTTTTTGAACCGGAAGTAATAATTCCAGACATAAATAGATTATAAAAGCAACAGAGTCGGTAAAAAGCAAAAGGATATAACATTGTATCCCTCCATATCTCCATACCTGCTCATATATTTTTCCAACAAGACGTGCTGAAAAAATACACAGCACAGAAGGGGCTGTCGCATTAAAATAATGCGGCAGTCCCTTTTTCTTACACTTTTTTT
>OLOA01001867.1_pt1 | contig 20082 bp, 19 predicted proteins | sample 1672201 | NCBI WGS metagenome assembly OLOA01 (sample SAMEA3136658, study PRJEB25190) | human gut metagenome
GCGTCATGACGCCGGCCCCTCCACTGTGTTCATGATCACCGTGTTCATGATCACCGGGTTCACGCCCACCGGCCTGACGACCAGTTCAAGATCGTCACGCCCTGCGAGGAAGCCCCCGGGATGCCTCAGGTGGCCTCAAGATCGAAGCACAGCCCATAGCGGGCCCTCATCGAGGCGACATCCGGGTCAACCGGCGCAGGGCTGTCTGCGTGGATCGCCGCACCGACGCCGGCCGACGCGGCGGCCACGTCCTCGCCGGCCATGTTGAGTTCGGTCTTCACCACGTTGAGGTCATCCTTGACCTCGCTGATCTGGTCCTGGATGTCGTCGAGCAGGTGCTTCTTCACGAAGGTCTTCGGGTTGAGGTCCTCCACCGTGAGGTCCTTGTACTCGGGCCCGAGCTCCTCCTTCAGCTGGGAGGTGGCGTCATTGGCGATATTTCGCACATAGAACACCACGCGAGCCGCCTTGCGGCTGAACTCGGGGATGCGCTCGGGCCCGAAGAAGATGACGGCGAGCACCGCGAGGATGACGAACTCGCTCCCGTTGATGCCAAAGATGGCCAGAGGAACCACGCCACAAGGCTAGTCGCCGCACCGCCGGCAGACGAAGCGGCCACCGCCCCTCGGGACGCGCCGGGCCTCCCGTCCGCCACGGCGGGGGCGGCTACAGCTCGGCGGCGTCCAGGATCTTGCCGAAGGCCTGCGCCAATTCGGCGGGGGCCTCGCCGAGCGGGGCCCGGCAATGGCCCACCGGCATGCCCTGGTGCGCCAGGCCGGCCTTCACCATGAGACAGCCCTGGGTGGCGAAGACGCCGGTGAACACCGGCAGCAGCAGCCGGTGCAGGCGCAACGCCTCGGTCAGGTCCTGCGCGACGAAGGCGTCGATCATCTGGTGGGCGATGCGTCCGGTGAAGTGGGTGGAGGTGCCGACCAGGCCCACGCCACCCAGGGACATGAGCGGCAGGGTGATCGCGTCGTCGCCGGCGTAGTAGGCCAGGTCGGTCTGCGACATGACGATGCCGGAGGCGTCCAGGTCCTTCTTGGCATCCTTGACGGCCACGATGCGGGGATGACGCGCCAGCTGCAGCAGCGAATCGGTTTCGATGGCCCGGCCGCTGCGGTGCGGGATGTCGTAGAGCACCACCGGAAGGCTGGTGGAGTCGGCGATGGCCACGAAGTGGTCGATGATGGACGACTGCGGGGGTAGCGAATAGTACGGCGTCACCACCAGCAGCGCGTCGGCCCCGGCCTGCTCGGCCTGCTTGGCCAGCTCGATGCTGTGCGCGGTGTCATTGGTGCCCACACCGGCGATGAGGTTCGCCCGGTCGCCGACCTCGGCCTTCACCGCCGCGAGGAGCTCGGCCTTCTCCCGATCGGTCGTGGTGGGCGATTCCCCCGTGGTGCCCGAGATGACCAGCCCGTCATTGGTCAGGTCGTCGACGAGGTGGGCGGCCAGGCGCTTGGCGCCGGGCAGGTTGAGGGACCCGTCGGCGTTGAAGGGGGTGACCATTGCGGTCAACATTCGGCCAAAGATCGGTTCAGTCATCGTGTTTGCCTTCCGTACCTGTGGCACACCCGCTTGTGCCCCACCTTCTAGTGTTCCGCGTGCCTGCTCCGGGCCCGAATCAAGGGTCCGGCCATCTGCACGCACTTATACATGGTAGAGACATTGCCCGCTAGGCTGGGCGCGTGACAGCGCCGCATAACCATAAGAATTCGCCTTCCGTCGACCTGGACGCGAGTTCCCTGGTCTTCGCCGATGACTTCGTGCCCATGTCCGAGGCCATCCGTGAGGCCCGTGACCAGGCCGTGTTGATGGGTGCACCCCAGCTCAGCAATGGGTCGTGCAGCACCCTGACGATGCTCACCCGGGCCATCGGTGCCCAGGCGATCGTCGAGGTGGGTTCGGCGACCGGGGCCTCCGGGCTGGCCTTCTTCGCCGGCATGGGCGACTCCGGCGTGCTGACGTCGATCGACCCCCAGTCGCAGTGGCAGCTCGAGGCCCGCAACGCATTCCTGTCGCAGAACATCCCGACCCGCCGGTTCCGCCTCATCCCGGGCCTGCCGCTGGACGTGCTGAACAACCTGCGCGACTCGGCCTACGACCTGGTGTTCATCAACGGTGACAAGCTCGAATACGTCGAGTACTTCGCGCAGGCCCAGCGGCTGCTGCGTCCCGGCGGCCTGATCGTGATCAACGACGCCCTGTGGCACAACAAGATCGCCGATCCCTCCAATGAGGACGATGAGACGGTGATCATCCGCGAGGCGCTGCAGTCGGTCACCGACACCGAGAACCTCACCACGGCCCTGCTACCGGTCGGCGATGGCCTGCTGGTGGCCGTGAGCGGCTGAGCACCGCACGTTCCACGAACGAGCACACCACACGAACGTGGCTGTGGCCCCGGCAGCTGCCGGGGCCACAGCCAGGTGTGCACGCTGGTGTTGCGCTGGTCGCCGACCGGGGCCATCAGCCGGCGTCCGGGCGCCCGCTAGAGCGGGTTGCCCTGCTCGGATCCGTCCTTGGTCACCACGAAGTCCTTCGGCACGACGGTGACACCGCCGGGGCTGACGGTGAGTCCGCGGCGTTCGTCGTCCTCGGGATCAATGCCGACATTGGTGCCCGGGGTGATCACGACGCCCTTGTCGAGGATGGCATTGCGCAGGATGCAGTCCTCCCCCACCTGCGCCTCCTCCATGAGCACGCAGCGGTCGATCGAGGCCCCCTTCTCCACGCGCACCTTCGGGCTGAGCACTGAATGGTCCACGTCGCCGCCGGAGATCACGCAACCGGGCGCGACCAGCGAGCTCTCCGCGTTGCCGTGCAGGGTGAACTTCGCTCCGGGGGCCTGCACCGAGTCGGCCCAGATGGGCCATTCCTCGTTGTAGAGGTTGAACTCGGGCACGACGCTGACCAGGTCCATGTGGGCGGAGTGGAAGGCGTCCACCGTGCCCACATCGCGCCAGTAGTCCTTGTCATGCTCGGTGGCGCCGGGCACCACATTGTCCTTGAAGTCGTAGACGATCGCGTCGCCCGCGTCCACCAAGGCCGGCACGATATTGCCACCCATGTCGTGCTTTGAGTCCTCGTCGCGCGCGTCGGCCTCCAACATGTCCACCAGGGCCCGACCGGTGAAGATGTAATTTCCCATCGACGCCATGGACTCCTCGGGGGAACCGGGCAGGCCGGGGGGATCGTCCGGCTTCTCGAGGAAGCTGCGGATCCGGTGGTCGCTGTGGGCGTCGATGATGCCGAAGTCGGACGCCTGGGAGCGCGGCACCCGGATGCCCGCGACGGTGGCGCTGACGCCGGCGTCGATGTGGGCGTCGAGCATCTGCATGACATCCATCCGGTAGATGTTGTCGGCCCCGAAGACCACGATGTAGTCGGGGCGGGTGTCCTTGATGAGGTTCATCGACTGGTAGATCGCATCGGCACTGCCCTGGTACCAGTGCGGCCCGCGACGCTGCTGGGCGGGTACGGGCGTCACATAGTTGCCCAGCATGGCCGACATGCGCCACTTCATCGAGATGTGACGGTCAAGGGAGTGCGACTTGTACTGCGTGAGCACGGCGGTCCGCAACAGATTGGAGTTCGCCAGGTTGGACAGCACGAAGTCGATCAGCCGGTAGGTGCCACCGAACGGGACGGCCGGTTTGGCCCGATCGGCAGTGAGGGGCATCAGCCTCTTCCCCTCGCCTCCAGCAAGCACGATGGACAAGACACTTGGGGTTGCCATGGCCATAATTTAGCGCCCGCGATGGGCCTTGGGAGGCTGTCATGACAAATCGCTCACCAACGGCCTCCACGGGCCCGCAATATGACACCATCGGGGCATGCACGTCTCGATCCTCACCCGTGAATATCCTCCGACCATCTATGGCGGCGCAGGCGTCCATGTGGCGCAGTTGGTGCCGCAGTTGCGCAAGCTCGTCGACGTCGACGTGCAGTGCATGGGCGAGCCGCGCCCCAGTGCGGTGGCGCACAAGGAGGACTACCCGCCCAACGCCAATGCCGCGTTGCGGGTCTTCGGTGCCGACCTGGCGATGGTGGCCTCGTTGGAGGCCGACACCAACCTGGTGCACTCACACACCTGGTACGCCAACCTGGGTGGTCACCTCTCGGGGCTGTTCGCCTCGATCCCCCATGTGGTGACGGCCCATTCCCTGGAGCCGCTGCGTCCCTGGAAGAAGGACCAGCTGGGTGGGGGCTATGAGCTGTCGAGTTGGGCCGAGCGCACGGCCTTCCAGGGCGCCTCGGCGGTGATCGGGGTGAGTTCGGCGATGGCTGCCGACATCCTGCACTGGTATCCCGAGCTCGACCCCGACAAGGTGCATGTGGTGCGCAACGGCATCGACGTCGAGGAGTTCTACCCCGACGCCGCGCACGACTACTGCGACAAGATCGGCATGGACCTCGACCGCCCGACGGTGGCGTTCGTGGGACGCATCACCCGCCAGAAGGGCCTGGTGCACCTGGTGCGCGCCGCCCGCGAGTTCGACAAGGGCACCCAGCTGGTGCTGCTGGCAAGTTCCCCGGACACCCCCGAGATCGCCCAACAGTTCTCCACCGCCATCGAGGAATTGCGTGCCATCATGGGCGACGACCTCATCTGGGTGGAGGAGATGGCGCCGCGCGCCGCGGTGCGGCAGGTGTACTCCCACGCCACCGTGTTCGCCTGCCCGTCGATCTACGAGCCACTGGGCATCGTGAACCTCGAGGCGATGGCCTGCGAGGCGTCCGTGGTCGCCTCCGCCGTGGGCGGCATTCCCGAGGTGGTCGACGACGGTGTCACGGGTTCGCTCGTGGCCTATGACCCAGACCAGGAGAATGACGCGAGCTATATCGCCGACTTCGAGCACCGCTTCGCCGAGCAGGTCAATGAGCTCACCCGCAACCCGGCGAGGGCCGAGGCCTTCGGCAAGGCCGGTCGCCAGCGCTGCATCGACCACTTCAGCTGGGCCAAGATCGCCCAGCAGACGGTGGATGTGTACAACCACGCCATCGAGTACTACGCGGCCCACGGCCGCCAGCTGGCCAGCGGAACCCACTGAGCCGCCAGCAGAAGGCGGACGTTCGGGGCAGGGCCTTCGCGGACGAGGGTCCTGCCCCGACGACAAGAGGCCCAGCACGACGAAGATGCCCAGCACATTGCGTGCTGGGCATCTTCGTGTCCGGGTGGTGCGCAGCCCATGGCCGCGCTCCCGGGGGGGTTGTCTGGTGGGTCTTGATCAGCCGACGACACCCTTGAGGCACTCGAGCAGTTCGCTCGCCTCGGTGGCGTTCAACTCCACCACGAGGCGCCCACCGCCATCGACCGGCACTCGCATCACAATTCCACGGCCCTCTTTGGTAACTTCCATAGGGCCGTCACCGGTGCGCGGCTTCATCGCTGCCATTGGATCCTCGTTTCTCGTCGTCCTGCGCGTCTAGTACCTCATTATCTCCCATCTGGGCGTCAGGTGCCCAGATCGGAGTCCTGCCGGGGTGCCGAGAGCTGCGCAACCACGCGGTTGATCACGGCATCCACCTGATCCATTTCATAACCCCGGGTGACCACATCGAAGCGGGTGGCAAGCACCCGGGTGAGGGCCTCCTGGGGAGGATTGGCCCCTTCGGAGAGCAATCCCGCGAGCACGTCCATCGCGGCGCGTACCTGCTTGGGGTCGTAGCCACGCAAGACCGTGGCAAAGACCACGTCGTGCAGGTCATCGGCGCGAATGCCCGACTCGGGAAGGTCGGGGCCGGGACGATCGGGCACCGCAGGCGCGAGCTCGCCGAGCTTCCCCCGCGCGGCAAACACGCCACAGGCGATTGCCACGATGATGAGAATTCCGATAGCCCAGACCACGCACCAATGCTATCCGCTCCCCCTACGGCGCCGGGGTCCCGCGATACAGGCGCGCCGCCTCGAGGCGATTTCGCAACTGGCTGTGGAAGATCGAATTGTCGCCGACGATCATCGTGGCAATCGCCACCGCAATCATGGCCGGGGCCAACAGCGACAGGTTCCCGGTCATCTCGGCGACCATCAGCATCACGCCGAGCGGGGCATGCGCGATCGCGCCGAAGCAGGCGATCATGCCGATGATCACATAGGGCGCCGGCGACGACGAGACGCCGGGCATGTCGTGGATGATCCGCCACAGGGCAGCCCCGGTGGCCCCACCGATCACCATGCCGGGCCCGAAGACGCCGCCCGAGCCCCCCGAGCCGATCGACAGCGTGGTGGCCACGATCTTGGCGAAGGGGATCACCAGCACCAACCACAGTGGGGCCGACAGCATCCAGCCGCTGGTCATCTGTAGTTGGGTCCACCCGTAGCCGGTGCCCAGGACGGCCGGCACCGCGAGTCCCAGCAGGCCCACGCACAGTCCCCCGATCGCCGGCAGGATCGCCCTGGGCACGGGAAGGCGCTGCAGCAGTGCCCCGCCTGCATAGAAGGCCTGGGCGTACCACCGGCCGAGCAGTCCTGCGGCAACCCCGACCAGCGCGAACCACAGCAACTCGGCCGGATGCACGAACGTGAGCCCGCTCATCGTGCCGAAGATCGGTTGGAAGCCGTACACCGATCCGTACACCGCGAAGGCCACGATCGACGAGATGAGTCCCGGCATGATGGCATCGGCCTCAAGGTCGTCGCGGTAGAGCAGCTCGGCTCCGAGCAGGGCCCCTCCCAAGGGTGCGCGAAAGATCGCGCCGATACCTGAGGCCATGGCGGCTGCCACGGCGATGCGGGCGTCGGGACGGGGGATGCGCAGGGCACCACACAGGCGTGAGATCACGGTGGCGCTGATCTGGGCGGTGGGCCCCTCGCGCCCCCCTGACCCGCCCGATCCGATGATCAGCGAGGAGGCGACCACCTTGACCAGCGCGGCCCGCAGCCGCAGGCCGGTGGGGTTGTGGTGCACGGCCGCGATGGCGGCGTCGGTGCCGTGGCCCCTGGCCTCGGGGGCGATGCATGCCACCAGGATGCCGGCCACCAGGGCTGCACCGCCGGTGACGGCCGGGATCGCCCAGGGACGGGCGAAATCGGCGCCCGGGAAGCCGGTGCCCTCGCCGCGGGTGGTGGGCGGCAGGTAGCCGCCCAGATCGACCAGCAACCACTGGGTGGCGTGGGACAGGCACCAGTAGAAGCCGACCGCGCCGAGTCCGGAGACGACGCCGATCACCACCCCGAACAGCAGCCAGCGCGACATCGAATCGCGGAAGGCCTTGGGGCTCGACGGTGTGAACCGGGCAACCAGTGCCCTGAGGCGGCCCAGCGTGGTCCGTCGTGGTGTGGCGCTGCCCGCGCTGGGACCCTGCGCGCGCTCGGACACGGCGTCATTATGCCGCCGGCTGGGTGCACGCCGTGAGTCGGGACCAGTCTGCGGTTGGCGCGTTGGTCCCCCACCCGGTCAGGGCCTCGGCTCAGTCCTCGCGGGGTTCGAAGGGCGGTGCCTCGGTGACCAGGCGAACGGCCTCGTCGACGTCATCGGTGACACTGACCAGGTCGAGGTCAGGCGCCGAGATGTTCCCCGAGGGCAGCACCTGCGACCTGAGCCAGTCGAGCAGTCCACTCCAGTACTCGGACCCGAACAGCACCACCGGGAAGTGGCTCACCTTGCCGGTCTGCAACAGGGTCAGGGCCTCGAACAACTCGTCGAAGGTGCCGAACCCGCCGGGCATCACGATGAACCCCTGGGCGTACTTGAGGAACATCACCTTGCGGGCGAAGAAATAGCGGAAATGCACGCCCAGGTTGATGTACTCGTTCATCGAAGACTCGTAGGGCAGTTCGATGCCCAGGCCCACGGAACGTCCGTGTGCCTCGGAGGCACCGCGATTGACCGCCTCCATGGTGCCGGGACCGCCCCCACTGATCACCGCATAGCCGGCCTCGGCCAACAAGTGGCCCATCCGCCGGGCCTGCTGATAGGCCTTCGCCTGGCGCGAGGTACGGGCCGAACCGAAGATCGCAATGGCCGGTCCGAGCTCCTCAAGGGCTCCGAAGCCCTCCACGAACTCGGCCTGGATGCGCAGCACCCGCCAGGGATCGCTGTGCAGCCATGATCCGTCGTGATGGCTCTCCAGCAACCGTTGGTCAGTGGTGGAACCATCCACCTCCGCGCCGCGTCGGATCACCGGGCCGGCGAAGACCTCGCCGACCTGCGCCGAGGGAACATTGTCCGTGGGGGCCTGTTCGGCCCATTCCGAGGCGCTTCGCACCCGTGCGGGATCGGACTCGCGGGCCTCGTCTTCTTTCATTGCCATCCACGTCTCTTTCTTTCGTTTCGAATGATTACCGTCTCCAACTCGGCGCACCCTGATGGCCGTGCAGTGTCGCCGCTACCGGTAACCATCGTGCCCCGGTGCCGCCCAATACTGAAACCGTCCCCCGCGTGTCCGCCGATTTCACTGGTCAGATCTCACCGGTCGGGCGCCCGGTTCGTCAGCCACGTGGTCAGTGCGCCGGCGCATGTGTCGAGGTCGGCCAGGGGGCAGCATTCGTCCACCGCATGGGCCTTGCCGGCATCGGCGGGTCCATAGTTGACCGCCGGAATGCCCAGCTGCCCGAAACGCGCCACATCCGTCCAGCCGTATTTGGGGCCGGGCGTGCCACCGACCGCCTGCAGGAAGCCGCGTGCCTCGGGACGGTCCAGGCCGGGACGGGCCGCCGGAGACAGGTCGAGCACCTCGAAGTCGACATCGGGCAGGTCGAACAGCTCGCGCATCCGGGCCAGTGCCCGGTCGGCGTCCAGGTCGGGCGCGAAGCGGTAGTTCACCTGCAGCTGGGCACGGTCGGGGATCATATTGCCGGCCACTCCCCCGCTGACGATGGTGGCGTTGAGGCCCTCGCGGTACTCCAGTCCCTCGACCATGACGCGGCGCACCGGGAAGGCCTGGATGCGCTGCAGCAACGGCGTCAGGTCGTGGATCGCGTTGTGGCCCAGCCAACTGCGCGCGGAATGGGCCGCCACGCCATGGGTGGTCAGCAGGAAGCGCGTCGTGCCCTGGCAGCCGCCCTCGATGCGGGCGCTGGTGGGCTCCATCAACACCGCGAAGTCACCGGCCAACCACTGTGGCTGGGCCGCGGCGATCTTGGTCAGGCCGTTGGCGGCGGCCTCGATCTCCTCGCACTCATAGAACACCCAGGTGACGTCGTGGACGGGCTCGGCCAGTTGGGTGGCCAGCTGCACCATGACGGCGATCCCGCCCTTCATGTCGGCGGTGCCGCGTCCCACCAGGTAGTCACCGTCGGGGCGGTGCTCCAGCCTGCTGGGCAGGTTGTCGGCCACCGGCACCGTGTCCAGGTGACCGGCGATGATCATGCGTTGCGCGCGCCCCAGGTGCGTGCGCGCCACCACGCTGTTGCCGTGGCGCGTCACCTCGAGGTGGCCGCACGGCTCGAGCACCGCCTGCACGGCGTCGGCCAGGCGTTCCTCATTGCGGCTGACCGACTCGATGTCGACGATCTGGGCGAACAGTCGGTGCAGGTCCCTGGTATCCAGCGTCATGGCGTCAGCGTAGCGATCCCGCCGACGTGACCAGTCGGGTGGCGACGGCCCACAGCCGGCGCATCGGGAACGCACCGCAGCGTCGGTAAGATCGCTGGCATGACGCAGAACGCCGCATCGCGCAGGGCCTGGGGCTGGGGCCTGGCCACCATCCATTCGTCCGGTCAGGTGCTTGACACCTGGTTCCCGAGTCCGGCCCTGGGGGAATCCGACGGCACGCCGGCTCCCTCCGCTGTGACCAGCGGGGTTGCGGTGGACGAGCTGCGCCACGTCGAGACCCAGCCCCGACTGGTGGAGATCGACCTGGACCAGCCGCCGGCCGACACCAGCGACGCCTATCTGCGCCTGCACCTGCTCAGCCACCGACTGTGCCAGCCCAACAGCATCAACCTCGACGACATCTTCGCGGTGCTGCCCAATGTGGTGTGGACCAGCGCCGGGCCCTGTTCCCCCGACGACTTCAACGAGCTGCGGGCCGGCCTGCGCGCCGCCCACGGCACCCTGATCGTCACCAGCATCGACAAGTTCCCGCGCATGGTCGATTACGTGGTGCCGTCCGGAGTACGCATCGGCGACGCCGATCGGGTGCGCCTGGGTGCGCACCTCGCCGAGGGCACCACCGTGATGCATGAGGGCTTCTGCAACTTCAACGCCGGCACGCTGGGCGCCTCGATGATCGAGGGCCGCATCAGCCAGGGCGTGATCGTCGACGTCGGCTCCGACATCGGTGGCGGTGCCTCGACGATGGGCACCCTGTCGGGCGGCGGCAAGGAGCGCGTCCGCATCGGCAAGGGCTGCCTGCTGGGGGCCGAGTCGGGATGCGGCATTGCCCTGGGCGACAACTGCGTCATCGAGGCCGGGCTGTACCTGACCGCCGGCACCAAGGTGACGATGCCCGATGGCTCGGTGGTGAAGGCCCGCGAACTGTCCGGGGGCCACAACATGCTGTTCATCCGCGATTCGGTGAGTGGGGCGGTGAAGGCGTTGGCACGCAGAGGCAAGCAGATCACCCTGAACGCCGCGCTGCACCACAACTGAGGCCCGATGGCTGAGCGCACGGCACGCCGGCTGACCCGTCGGTCGCTCCTGGCGATCGGGGCAGTCGGCTCCCTCACCGCCCTGGCGGCCTGCGCGGGGGCGACCACTCCCTTCGTCTCACCGGGATGCACGGCGACGGTCAATGGCTCCAGCGACCTGCGCGACCTGGAGCAGGCCGGCAATGTGGCCATCATCGTGGGCGAGGCGCTGCGTCGCGGCCTGCCTCCCCGGGCAGCCACCATTGCCATCGTCACGGCACTGCAGGAGTCCAAGTTGTACAACCTGGACTACGGCGACGCCGATTCCGTGGGGCTGTTCCAGCAACGCCCCAGCCAGGGTTGGGGCACCGAGGACCAGATCATGAACCCCTGGTATTCAGCGGGCAAGTTCTATGAGGCGCTGGTCAAGGTCGACGGCTGGCAGACCGACACCATCAATGACGTCGCCCAGAAGGTGCAGCGGTCGAACTTCCCGCACGCCTATGCCCAGCACGAGGACGTCGGACGAATCTGGGCCAGCGCCCTGTGCGGTTTCGACCCGGCCGGGGTCACCAGCGTCGACAACAAGAACGCCACCGGGAACCCCGAGGTGCTGCGTGAATTCGTGGTGCGCGTGTGGGGCGGGGCGATCCCGATCGCCATCAACCCCGATGGGCTCAGCTTCACGGTGGGTTCGGCGACCACGGCCTGGTCGGTGGCCCTGTTGTGCATGTGCCTGGGCTCGCAGGCCGGCCTGGTGGGACTCCGGGTGGGCGACATGACGTGGGCCAACAGCACCAGCCAGCGCGCCACCTGGGCAGGCCAGAACGCGGTGGATCCCACGGTGGTCACCGCCACCTGTCGCACGGCGTGAATCCAGCGACCCACGCCAAGCGGCCTGTCAGCTCGTGAGCCGTCCGGCCGCCGCGTTGATGCGCTCATCGGTGGCGGTCATCGACAGCCGCACATGGTCATGGGAGGTCGGCCCGTAGAAGTCGCCCGGGGCGGCCAGGATGCCGCGCTCGGCAAGCCAGTCGATGCTGGCGCGCCCGTCGCGTCCCTGGGTGGCCCACAAGTAGAGCGAGCCCTGCGAGTGGTCGATGCGGAAGCCTGCTGCTTCCAGGGCACGGCGCATGATGGCGCGGCGCGCCGCGTACCGGGCGCGCTGCTGTTCCACATGTTCCTGGTCGCCCAGGGCGGCCACCATGGCCGCCTGCACCGGCGTCGGCACGATCATGCCGAGGTGCTTGCGCAGCGCGACCAGCTCGGTGACCAGTTCCTCATCGCCGGCCACGAAACCAGCCCGGTAGCCGGCCATGTTCGACCGTTTCGACAACGAGTCAACGACCAGCAGGCCGGTGATGTCGCCGTCATTGATGATCGGGTCGATGACGCTGTAGGCCTTTGCATCGAAGGCGAACTCCCCGTAGCACTCGTCGGAGGCAATCACGGCGTGGTGCTTGCGCGCGAACGCCACCCACCGTCGCAGCAGTTCCCCGGAGGCAACCGCCCCGCTGGGATTCGACGGGCTGTTGAGCCAGATGAGGCGCGGTGCGCCCTGCACCCGGTCGGGATCGTCGCACCGTTCGATGTGTGCCCCGGCCATGAGCGCCCCCACCTCATAGGTGGGATAGGCGGTCTCGGGGATCACCACAAGGTCGTCGGGCCCCAGTCCGAGCAGGGTGGGCAGCCAGCCGACGATCTCCTTGGTGCCGATCGCGGTGGTCACATTGCGATCGCGCAGGCCCGTCGCGTTCCAGCGTCGGGTGAGGTAGCCCATGATCGCGGCACGCAGCTCAGGGCTGCCCCAGACTGCGGGATAGCCGGGGGCCTGCGACGCCGCCGCGAGCGCGTCGCGCACGAGGTCGGGCGTCGGGTCAGTGGGGGTTCCCACCGACAGATCGACGATTCCCCCGGGATGCGCCTGCGCGGTGGCTTTCGCCCGCGCCAGCGAGTCCCAGGGGAAGTCGGGCAGGGATTGCGAGAGTTTCACGAAGCCTGCGGGGGCAGCTTGGCTACCGAGGGCTCGTCAAAGCTCTGGGGGCCGAGGCGCGCCGCGCCACCGGGCGATCCCAGTTCACTGAAGAAGTTGGCGTTGACGTCGTACCACTCCTTGTACTCGTCGGGCAGGTCGTCCTCGTAGAAGATGGCCTCCGTGGGGCACACGGGCTCGCAGGCACCGCAGTCGACGCATTCCTCCGGATGGATGTAGAGGGTGCGCTCACCCTCGTAGATGCAGTCGACGGGACATTCCTCGACGCAGGCTTTGTCCTTGACGTCCACACAAGGCAACGCGATGACGTAGGTCATGAGAGCTCCTGGAAAGGTCAGGCAATATCGTTCCGCCGGCGCTCAAACCGGCGCTCCGGCCACCCTACAACCGATTGGTCCGACAAGGCCCGCGGCCGCACGCCGTCTCAGCGGTCAAGCCGGATCGTGCACGCCCGCCGCCTTCTGCTCCCGGTCTCCGTGCCAGCGGCGGCGTTCCGGACGCACCCCTTGCCGGGCCGGTATCGTCCGGTACATAAGGAAAGGGGTATCAACCATGGCGAGAATCTGCATCACCGACGGAGTACCTGCCGAGGGCATCGAGGCCCTGCGCACCGCCGGCAACGAGGTCATCACGTGGGATGGCCAGGAACCACCCACGCGCGAACAGCTCCTGGCGCACGTGAAGGGCGCCGACGCCGTGCTGACCGTGCTGTCCGACGGCGTCGACGAGGAATTCATCGCGGCCGCGGGTCCCCAGCTCAAGGTGGTGGCGAACATCGCGGCCGGCTTCAACAACATCGACCTCGACGCCTGTCGCGCCCACGGCATCGTGGCGACCGTGACGCCGGGCACCCTGTTCGACGCCGTGGCCGACCTGGCGTTCGGACTGATGCTGTCGGTGACGCGACGCATGGGCGAGGGCGAGCGGTTGATCCGCGCCGGCAAGCCGTGGCGGTACCGCACCACGTTCATGCTCGGACGCTCCATCGAGACGAAGTCGATCGGCCTGATCGGTGCCGGCCAGATCGGCACCGCAATGGCCCAGCGCTGCAAGGCCTTCGGCATGGACGTCTTCTACGCCCAGGAACATCCGATGCGGGAGCCGGCACGCAGCGAGCTGGACGCCAAGGGCCTGTCGGTCGATGAGCTGGTGGCCCACTGCGATGTGATCAGCCTCCATTGCCCGCTGACCCCCGAGACCCACCACATCATCAACGCCGAACGCCTCGCGTCGATGAAGCAGGGCTCCTATCTGATCAACACGGCACGTGGCGCCTGCGTTGACGAGAAGGCACTGGTGGCCGCCCTGCAGAGCGGGCACCTGGGTGGCGCCGGCCTGGACGTCTACGAGCATGAGCCGGCCATCGAGCCCGAGCTGCTGACCATGGAGAACGTGGCGCTGCTGCCTCACCTGGGCTCGGCCAACATCGAGACGCGCACGGCGATGACCGCGCTCGCCGCGAAGAACGCCCTCGAGGTGCTCGCCGGACGCGCCGCACCGACGCCGGTTCCGGGCCTGTAGGGCACTGCCCCACGCCGGACGCGCGGGCACATGGGTCACGCAGGACCCCCTGCGTCGTGCCGTGGTGGGGCGCCTGATCGGCCGATCGGCGCCCCACCCATCGCGTCCGTCGCGGCATGCCCCCTCACCGCCGGGGAACGCCCCGGATCGCTAGGCTGAGGCCATGGCTGATAACACCAGCGCGAAGACGCGCACGGAATCCGACTCCATGGGCACCGTCGAGGTGCCGGCAAACCACCATTGGGGGGCGCAGACCGAGCGCAGTCTGCACAACTTCGACATCGGTCGTCCGACCTTCGTGTGGGGACGCCCGATGATCAAGGCCCTCGGCATCCTGAAGAAGGCTGCCGCCCAGGCCAATGGAGAGCTCGGGGAGCTCCCCAAGGACATCTCCGAGCTCATCGTCAAGGCCGCCGATGACGTGATCGCCGGCAAGCTCGACGACGACTTCCCCCTGGTGGTCTTCCAGACCGGCTCGGGCACGCAGTCGAACATGAACGCCAATGAGGTGATCTCCAACCGCGCGATCGAGATCGCCGGCGGCGAGATGGGCACCAAGACCCCGGTGCACCCCAATGACCACGTGAACCGTGGCCAGTCCAGCAACGACACCTTCCCCACGGCGATGCACATTGCCGTGGTCACCGAGCTGCAGGAGATGTACCCGCGCGTGATGAAGCTGCGCGACACCCTGGACGCCAAGGCCAAGGAATATGACGATGTCGTGATGGTGGGGCGCACCCACCTGCAGGACGCGACCCCGATCCGCCTCGGCCAGGTGATCAGCGGCTGGGTGGCCCAGATCGACTTCGCCCTCAAGTGCATCAAGTTCTCCGACGAGCAGGCACGCGAACTCGCCATCGGCGGCACCGCCGTCGGCACCGGCCTGAACGCGCATCCGAAGTTCGGCCCGCTCACCGCCGAGAAGATCAGCGACGAGACCGGCCTCAAGTTCGAGCAGGCCCCGAACCTGTTCGCCGCACTGAGCGCCCACGACGCGCTGGTGCAGGTCTCCGGTTCGCTGCGCGTGCTGGGCGACGCCCTGATGAAGATCGCCAACGACGTGCGTTGGTATGCCTCCGGCCCCCGCAATGGCATCGGCGAGCTGCTGATCCCCGAGAACGAGCCCGGCAGCTCGATCATGCCCGGCAAGGTCAACCCGACCCAGTGCGAGGCCATGACCATGGTGGCCACCAAGGTGTTCGGCAACGACGCCACGGTCGGCTTCGCCGGCAGCCAGGGCAACTTCCAGCTGAACGTCTTCAAGCCGGTCATGGCCTGGTGCGTGCTGGAGTCCATCCAGCTGCTGGGCGACACCTGCGTGAGCTTCAACGACCACTGTGCGGTGGGCATTGAGCCCAACCTCGAGAAGATCAAGCACAACCTCGACATCAACCTGATGCAGGTGACGGCGCTCAACCGCCACATCGGCTACGACAAGGCCTCGAAGATCGCCAAGAACGCCCACCACAAGGGCATTGGCCTTCGTGATTCGGCCCTCGAGCTCGGCTTCCTCACCCCCGAGGAGTTCGACAAGTGGGTAGTGCCGGCCGATATGACCCACCCGTCCGCCGCCGACGACGACTGAGCAGGCGCCGGCGGCGTGACCACGATGCGCCACCGGACCTGATTGCAGAGGGAGGGTCCCGGAACCCTCCCTCTGCCTATCATCGGACAAGCCGCCCCGCCGCTCCGCCACCCGGCGCCCACGACGGGGCCCGGAACCGGGGGAGCACGATGGTTGACCACGACGAGATCAGGCGCCAACAGGAATCGCTGTGGCAGACGCAGCTGAAGCATCCCGACATCGACATCATGGGCAAGATGGGCGGCTGGCTCGCCGGCCCGCCGTCGCCGGATCCGCCCGCCGGACCCGTGTGGCAATGGGGCCCCGAGGACATGCACAAGCGCTTCCTCATCATCTACCCCGATGGGACCGACTCCACCGGTTCCATCCATGAATACGTCTCACTGCTCGCGCGCCTGCCACCGTTCGGCCCCGACAGGCGGTTCGGCTATGACGAGAGCATCGAGCTGTGCCGGTTGATGCACACGATGGGGGCCTGGAGCTGGGACGAACCTCGACACTGCCTGGTGTGGAGCAGCAAGCGCACACATGAGCTCGAGGCCCGCGCCATCGACGCCTGGCTGCGGTGGTTGGATTCGCGCGGCGGGCACGACTGAGCCACACCCGACGACGGGCCCGCGTGGCCGAACCGGCCCGCACGGGGGCCGGTTCGGACTGCCCGTCGCGCGGCGGCGGCGAGCAGAATGGCAGTGGGTGGACAACGACCAATCAGGAAGGCAAGGCATGAGCACACGTATCGAAGTGGACCTGCTGGGCAAGCGCGAAGTACCCGAGGACAAGTACTACGGGATCCACACCGTGCGGGCGCTGGAGAACTTCCAGCTCTCCGGGGACACCATGAATGACGTGCCGGAGTTCATCCGGGGCATGGTGCAGGTGAAGAAGGCCGCCGCGCTGGCCAACAAGGAGCTGCGAGTGCTCCCGGCGGACATCGCCGATGCGATCGTCGCGGCCTGCGATGCGATCCTCGACGAGGGGCGCTGCATGGACCAGTTCCCCACCGATGCCTTCCAGGGTGGTGCGGGCACCTCGATCAACATGAACACCAACGAGGTGATCGCCAACCTCGCGCTGGAACTGGTCGGCTACCCGAAGGGTCGCTATGACCTGATCAACCCGAATGACGATGTCAACAAGTCGCAGTCGACCAACGACGCGTACCCCACCGGGTTCCGCCTGGCCGTGTTCACCCTGGTGCGCGGGCTGGTCGCCGAGGTTGACCGGCTCCAGGCCAGCTTCGCGGCCAAGGGCATCGAGTTCGCCGATGTGCTCAAGATGGGGCGCACCCAGCTGCAGGATGCCGTGCCGATGACGCTCGGCGAGGAGTTCAGGGGGTATGGGAACAACATCCGCGAGGAGGTCAAGCGCATCAGCACCGCGGCCGACCTGCTGCTGGCCATCAACCTCGGTGGCACGGCGATCGGTACCGGGCTGAACACTCCCCCGGGCTATGCCGCGCTGGTCACCCGCAAGCTCGCCGACATCACCGGCTACGAGGTGGAGATGTCCGGTGACCTGCGCGAGGCCAGTTACGACAACGGTGCCTATATCGCCGTGCACTCGGCCATGAAGCGCCTGGCGGCCAAGTTGTCGAAGATCTGCAACGACCTGCGGCTGCTGTCGTCGGGCCCCCGCGCCGGGATCAACGAGATCAACCTTCCGGCCATGCAGGCGGGCTCGTCGATCATGCCGGCCAAGGTGAATCCGGTGATCCCCGAGGTGGTCAACCAGGTGTGCTTCCGTGTCTTCGGCAACGACGTCACCGTCTGCTTCGCCGCCGAGGCCGGCCAGCTCGAACTCAATGTGATGGAACCCGGCATGACCCAGGCGATGTTCGAGACGGTCCACCTCCTGACGCGCGCCTGCGCCACCCTGCGGGAGCGCTGTGTCGACGGCATCACGGCCAATGTGGAGCGCTCCCGTGAGTTCGTCATGAACTCGATCGGTATCGTCACCTACCTCAACGACGTGATCGGCCACCACAACGGCGACCTGGTGGGCAAGGAGGCCGCCCGCACCGGCAAGTCAGTGCGCGAAGTGGTCATCGAGATGGGCCTGCTCACCGGCGAACAGGTGGACGCCATCCTGACGCCGGAGAACTTCCTCAAGCCGCGCTACACCGGCAAGGTCTACGGCCCGGACGACCACCGCCTGCCCAGTGATGCCCGACTGCGGGCGCTGGATGAGCGCTGACCCACCCAACACACACCAGGAGCCCCCGATAACTTGCGTATCGGGGGCTCCTGGTGTTATCGGACATACCCATGTGGACTGCCCATCAACATGTCCTACGGTCAATCCGCCGCTCAACAACGAAAAATAGCGTCGCTATCCCCCCAGAGGGTCGCAGGATGAAGAACTTTCAACAAATATCAGCGTGCATCCCGTGATCCTCGATCAGATACCCCCCTTTGGGCCCCCGGGACGCCAAATATTACTGTTGTCAGGACAACACAGACGTTGTTGACCGACGGTCCCAGACAGGGACGCGCCAGTGACAAGGAACTCAAGGGGGAGTCATGTCCACGCGTACAGAAGAAGACCTTCTCGGTAAGCGGGAAGTGCCGAACGACAAGTATTACGGAATTCACACCGTGCGAGCTCTGGAGAACTTCCAGATGTCCGGACGATCCATGAATGATGTGCCGGAGTTCATCCGGGGCATGGTGCAGGTGAAGAAGGCCGCCGCGCTGGCCAACAAGGAGCTGCGAGTGCTCCCGGCGGACATCGCCGATGCGATCGTCGCGGCCTGCGATGCGATCCTCGACGAGGGGCGCTGCATGGACCAGTTCCCCACCGATGCCTTCCAGGGTGGTGCGGGCACCTCGATCAACATGAACACCAACGAGGTGATCGCCAACCTCGCGCTGGAACTGGTCGGCTACCCGAAGGGTCGCTATGACCTGATCAACCCGAATGACGATGTCAACAAGTCGCAGTCGACCAACGACGCGTACCCCACCGGGTTCCGCCTGGCCGTGTTCACCCTGGTGCGCGGGCTGGTCGCCGAGGTTGACCGGCTCCAGGCCAGCTTCGCGGCCAAGGGCATCGAGTTCGCCGATGTGCTCAAGATGGGGCGCACCCAGCTGCAGGATGCCGTGCCGATGACGCTCGGCGAGGAGTTCAGGGGGTATGGGAACAACATCCGCGAGGAGGTCAAGCGCATCAGCACCGCGGCCGACCTGCTGCTGGCCATCAACCTCGGTGGCACGGCGATCGGTACCGGGCTGAACACCCCTCCGGGCTATGCACCGGTTGTGACGATGAAGCTCGCGGAGGTCACCGGATACCCGGTGGTCGCCGCCGCCGACCTCATGGAATCCAGCTATGACAACGGGGCTTACATCGCCGTGCACTCGGCCATGAAGCGCCTGGCCGCCAAGATGTCGAAGATCTGCAACGACCTGCGACTGCTGTCGTCGGGCCCGCGTGCGGGCATCGACGAGATCAACCTGCCCGCCATGCAGGCGGGCTCGTCGATCATGCCGGCCAAGGTCAACCCGGTGATCCCCGAGGTGGTGAGCCAGGTGTGCTTCCGCGTGTTCGGCAACGACGTCACGGTCAGCTTCGCCGCCGAGGCCGGCCAGCTCGAACTCAATGTGATGGAGCCTGCCCTGTCGCAGGCGATGTTCGAAAGCCTGCTGCTGCTCACCCGTGCCTGCGACACGCTGCGCACCCGGTGCGTTGACGGCATCACGGCCAATGCCGAGCGATGCCGCAACTATGTGTTGAACTCGATCGGGATCGTCACCTACCTCAACGACGTGATCGGCCATCACAACGGCGATGTGGTGGGCAAGGAGGCCGCTCGCACCGGCAAGTCGGTGCGCGAAGTGGTCGTCGAGATGGGCTTGCTCACCGGTGAGCAGGTGGACGCCATCCTCACCGACCAGAACTTCCTCAAGCCCCACTACACCGGCCGCTTCTACAGTGCCGATGAACATGGGCTGCCCGAGGATGTGGCGCCGGAGCTCGTCAGTCACGAGGCCTAGAACAGTGCTTGCGCTACAGCTAGCAGTAGTTCTCGTCTTCATTCTGATTGGCGCCCGACTGGGCGGTTTGGGAATCGCATTCGCCGGCGCAAGTGGCGTGATCGTCCTGGGCCTTCTTGGTTGTCGGGTGAATCCGACCACCGGCATCCCCTGGGATGTACTGGGCATTATCATCGCGGTGATCTCTGCGGTGGCCGCAATGCAAACGGCCGGCGGCATGGATCTGCTGGTGAAGGTGAGCGAACGATTATTGAGAAGGCATCCGCGCCGGATCACCTTCTATGCGCCCATCATCACCTACGTCATGACATTCCTGTGTGGCACCGGAAATGTGGCCTTCGCCACCCTTCCGGTGATCGCAGAGGTGGCCAAGGAGGGGCATGTCCGCCCCTCCCGGCCGCTGTCGATCTCGGTGGTCGCCGTATCATTAAAAAAAAGTGCCTCACCCATCTCAGCTGCGACCGTGGCC
>OLOA01001873.1_pt1 | contig 20062 bp, 23 predicted proteins | sample 1672201 | NCBI WGS metagenome assembly OLOA01 (sample SAMEA3136658, study PRJEB25190) | human gut metagenome
GAGCGCCACCTTGCCAAGGTGGAGGTAGCGGGTTCGAGCCCCGTCATCCGCTCCAGTTTTTTTATATGGCGCTATAGCCAAGTGGTAAGGCAGAGGTCTGCAAAACCTCTATTCCCCAGTTCGAATCTGGGTGGCGCCTCCAATTTTTTTAAAAACAGGAGCTTAAGTTTGAGGCTTTTTAATATAGGCTTTGGAAATTATATTGCGCTTGATAGGTTAGTGAGTGTTCTTAGTGTTGACTCCGCACCTATAAAGCGCCTTATACATATAGCCAAAGAAAAAAATGTTTTAATCGATTCCACTTGCGGGAGAAAGACAGGGTCCGTTTTAATTATGGACACCGGTCATGTCGTGCTTTCTGCGCTTAGCGCGGAAGTTATTTTTGGCAAGATTGAAAAAGATGAATCTTAAATAATTAATTTTGAGGAGTTAGTTTATGAGTAGAGGGTTTTTAATAGTTTTTTCGGGTCCTTCCGGAGTTGGAAAGGGGTCTTTGATGAGTAAAATCATTGGCAGAAGAAAAAACTTGAAACTGTCTACATCTTACACGACTCGTGAGCCGCGCGAAGGCGAAGTTGATGGAGAAGATTACTATTTTTTAAAAAGAGAAAAGTTTCTTGAGCTTGCAAAAAATGGCGAGATGCTTGAATACGCCGAGTATTGCGGTAACTATTATGGGACGCCTAGAAGCCTGGTTGAAAAGGAACTTGAACAAGGCAATAACGTTATTTTGGAAATAGAGGTTCAGGGCGGCAAACAAATTTTAGATAATTTTCCTGAAGCTATTGGTGTTTTCATTATTCCTCCTTCGGTTCGTGAGCTTTACAGGCGCCTTATCAACCGTGCTTCGGACACCGAGGAAGTAATTACCAAAAGAGTTGAAGAATCAAAAAGGGAAATTGAGTTCGCAAAGTACTACGATTACGTAGTGACTAATGAATATGTTGAAGAGTGCGCTAGCAATGTTTTGAAAATTATAGATGCCCAGTCTATGAAGTTTAAATACATGAAACCTAAAATCGAGGAGGTCTTAAAAAATGCTTAAATTACCTGTGAAAGACATGATTGAAGGCCGCATGAATAATTATCCTCTTGTTGTTGCGGTTGCAAAACGTGCAAGGGAAATAACTGATGAGATAATTGAAACGGGAAGCATCGTAACGGAGAAACCTGTTAAGATTGCTTACGAAGAAATAAGAGACGGTGAATACGAGGTTTTTGACCCTGAAGCTTAACATATTTGAACGTGCAATTTAGATTAAATTTATCTAGATTGTACGTTTTTTTACTTGACATAACTATTTTTATGTAATATAATGATGGGCAAGTTTTAATGATTAAGGGAGGACGTATGGCATGAGTATTGGGGCATCTAGAGATAGTGCGAAAATGATGAAGAGCAGTTCCATTAAGAGTTATAACATCCCAAAAGTTAAATATGTTAAACAAAGCAAACCGGGCGGAGTTTCTATAATAAACTTTGAAAAGATAATGATTGCATACTGGAATTATCTCAAATCGTTGGAAGATTTTGCAAATAAAGCTCATTCAGATGATTATGTAGTCAACATGGCGATTAGCTACATTAAGATTAAGAAACATAAAAGTTATATGAAAAAATGCTATAATATGTATAAGTTAAATGAATATGATGCTAAAAAAGTTCAAAAAATTGCGCAACAATTTCGTGGTGCGGAAGGTGCTTCAAACAGCGGAACTTTAATAAATTTTTTGCAAGCAGTAATGAGAATAAAATCTCCTCTTGAACAAATTGATAAGATCCTTAAAAAAGACAAGACTTTAATGAAAAAAATTTTGGATAATAAAGATTTAGACGATAAGGTAAAAAATGATCTTATTGGTCCTCAAAATGAGTTTTTTAAATTTGCAGCCAAAAATAAAATTTCAAATAAACTTGACAAAGAATTTTTTATGAATTTTGAAAATTTATATAATTTATCTATAGAAATACCCAGTGTTGTTAATAATTCAATTAATGAATTGCTGCAAGATTTAGATTATATTTGCAAAGGAAAATTTAAAATTAGCTTGAAAAATAAGATAAAAGGCAAGATAAAAAACAGTACTGAAGACAGAAAATTTGTGAAGAAATTTCTTGAGCAAATTAAGAATTATGAAGAGCAAGTTGAAAAAATATTTAAGAAAAATAACATTAGCAAAGCGAGCTTGAGGCCAGCGGAAAGGGTAAATTTTGTTTTAGATGAGCCGCATATTGCTTACAAAAAGATTACGACCACTGAAGAATGCGAGAAGTTTTTGAGGAACAAAAAGAACAAGAACTTTAGCACAATGGAAGAGTATTTCGACAAAGTATATGAGTATACAAACGAAATTATGAAGGCTAAAAATCAGAAAAATTCTAGCATACTAAATTCCATAAAAAAGGTTGAAGAGGATTATGAGAAGTTCTCGGCTCAAACCCTGAAAAAAATTTAATAATTCAAAAGAACGGAATAAAAAAGTAAATGATAAAAATCGCGTTAGTTGCAATTAGCAAAATAAATTATATTAATGATGTGCTTTACAGTTACGAAATCCCTGAAAATATGTGCGAAAATTTGAATCCTGGGCAAAGGGTGGTTGTCCCTTTTGGAAATAGCAATTTTAAGCGCCAGGGAATGGTCATGGAAGTCAGCACTTTGGCTGAAAGCGCAACGAATTTAAAGAGCATTCGCTCTGTGCTTGACAGTGCGCCGGTTGTTTCGAAGGAAATGCTGGGAATTATAAAATGGATTAAAGAAAGCTGCTTTTGCACTTACTATGATGCTATAAATGCGGTGATTCCAAAAGAAATTGGCGGAAAAATCAAAAGTGTGACGTATTTTTTGGCTGAGCCTAAAGAAGATTTAAGCGGAGAAGAGAAAGCTTTTTTGAGTGAGGTTTCTTCGCTTGATTCTTTTTGCCCAAATGACCTTAAAAATTTTAAAATTAAGAATTACACCAAAGTTTTAAATTCTTTAATTCAAAAAGGTGCGGTGATTGAAAAGGTAAATATTTCGAAAAGTACTAAGGAAAAAAAGCAAGATTTATTATCCGTGAACCCTGATTTTTCTGCGGGGGACAAAAAACTTTCGGAAAAGCAAGCTGAAGTTTTTGAATCTTTAAAAGGTAAAAGCCCGATGACTGCTAAAGAAATTTGTGAGCTCACGGGTGCCAGCCGATGCGTTTTGAATTCACTTGTTGAAAAAAATGCTGTTTTGAAAGTTTGCGAAACCAGCGTTGTACATTCGAGAAATGTTGAGACAAAGCTTAACCCTGAGCAAGAAAATGTTTTCGAAAAAATGCTTGATCTTTATAAAAAAGGGCAATTTAGCGTGTCACTTTTGCACGGAGTTACAGGAAGCGGCAAGACCCATGTTATTTTGAAATTAATAGACGAAGTTTTGGCTTCGGGCAAAAGTGTTATATTTTTGGTGCCTGAAATTGCGCTTACTATGCAGTTTATTGAAATTTTTTCTTCAAGATACAAAGAAAAACTTGCCGTGATTCATAGTGGTGTTGCGGGTTCGCAAAAGGTAAAGGCCTGGGAGAAAATTAAAAGTGGTGAGGTTAGTATTGTCATCGGTGCCAGGAGCGCTATTTTCGCGCCTTTTGAAAATCTGGGTCTTGTGGTCATTGACGAAGAACATGAATTCACTTATAAATCTGAATCCGCGCCGCGTTTTGATGCAAGGCAAGTGGCCAAGTGCCGCTGCAAATTTCACGGCTGCATGATGGCTCTTTCTTCAGCGACGCCTTCGCTTGAAAGCTATTATATGGCCAAAACTGGGAGATATAATCTTTTTAAACTCAAAAATAGATATAAAAATTTGAGCCTCCCGCAAACGCAAATCGTTGACATAAGCGGAAGGTTCAGCAGTGAGGGGCAAGTTCTTTTCAGCGCGGAACTTATAGACGCAGTTGAAAAAACGATAAAAAATGGGAACCAAGCGATTATTCTTTTGAACAGGCGCGGGTTTAACACGTTTGTGAAGTGCCAAGCTTGCGGCGAAGTGCAGATGTGCCCGCATTGCAGCGTCTCGCTAAACTATCATAAATCAGATGAAAAACTCCTTTGCCATTACTGCGGGTATTCAAGAAGCATACTCGAAAAATGCCTGCTTTGCGGCGAAAAAAGGCTTTCTTATCTTGGGTTTGGCACGCAAAGAGCCGAATTTCAGCTCCAGGAGCTTTTGCCGGAAGCCAGGATCTTGAGGCTGGACTCTGACACTAAATTAAGCGACAAACAAGAAATTATAAAGGATTTTGAAAACGGGAAATACGATGTTTTGATAGGGACGCAGATGGTTTCAAAGGGGTTTAACTTCCCGAATGTTACTTTGGTTGGAATATTAATGGCGGACCAATATCTTTACAGTGGCGACTTCAGGGGGAGCGAAAAAACCTTTTCTTTGATAACGCAAACCATCGGTAGAGCCGGAAGATACACCCCCGGAGGCAAGGCTATAATCCAGACTTTCTCGCCTGAAAACAGCGTTTTAAATTTCGCTGCAAGTCAAGATTACGAAGCCTTTTATGAAGAAGAAATTGCCCTTAGAAAGCTGATGCTCACGCCGCCTTTTGCGGATATTTGCCTTGTTTCGTTCAAGGCTGTGAACAAAAATCTTGCGTTTGACGCTTGCAAAACCTTTTTTGAAAAACTTGTTTTTCTTTCAAAAGAAAAATACAGCGATTTACCGCTCAGGATTTTCCCGCCTGCGAGCGCAAGCATTGAAAAAGTGGCAAATCACTATAGATTTAAAATAATTATAAAGTGTAGGAGTACAAGGCGTTTTAGAAACATGATAAACGAAGCTATGATGAGCTTTAAACCGCTGAAGGAGTTTAAAAATGTTTCGATAATCGCAGATATTAATCCCCTAGCGATTTTATAAATGCCTTTAAAAGTTTAGCGGCATTTTCTGAAGATTTTTTCAAAAAAGAATAAAAATCAACGTGAGAACTATTGTCAGCGCTGTCTGAAATAGTTCTTATTATTCCGAAAGGAACTTTGGCAAGAAAGCACGTTTGAGCGATGCTTCCGGCTTCCATTTCGCAGGCAAGGCCGCCGAATTCTTTTTTAAGGCTGCTTATTTTTTCTTTCGAATTAATAAATTGATCGCCGGTTAGGATTATTCCGCTGTAAAATTTGCTTTCAGGTATTTCTTCGCTGCATTTTAAAAGTTTTTCTCTTACCCATGGAGTAGTTTTAATTTCCACGGAACCAATCCCGCTGATCTCGCCTTTTTTGCGGTTAGGAAATGCAGAAATGTCAAAATCATGCTGGATTAAAGCTTCGGCGATAACTCCATCTGAGATTTTGAGTTTAGGGTCTATCGCTCCAGCAACGCCAACATTTAAGATCAAAGAGGGCTTGAATTTCATTATGAGGCTTTGGGTGCAAATGGCCGCATGAACCTTCCCGACGCCGCAAAGAGCTAGGGTGCAACTTTTATTTTCAATGCTGCCTTTGGCTATTTTAAAATAGCTAAGCTCGGAAAAAATCGGTTCATCCATGAGCTTAACAACTTCATTAAATTCTTCTTGCATTGCGCAAATAATAACAATCATACTTCAGTCTCCGTTTTTAAGAATATTTTAAATGTGGTTTCACATACTAAGCTTAACACAAGAATTTTATTAAGTAAAATTTTTAAAGAAAGGGGACTCGGCTATGGAATATGTTTGGGCCTTTTTAGTGGGAGGAATAATCTGCATTTTAGCACAAATACTCATCGACAAAACAAACATGACTCCGGCCAGAATCTTGGTTTTGCTTGTTGTTACGGGCGTGGTTTTAACAGCTCTTGGAGTTTACGAGCCGCTTGTTAAATTCGCTGGTGCGGGGGCAACCGTTCCGCTTTGCGGGTTTGGCTATTTGATGGCTAAAGGTGTTGTTGAAGCGATCCAAAAGCAAGGATTTTTAGGCGTCATTTCAGGAGGATTAACAGCAGGAGCAGCGGGAATTTCGGCGGCGGTTTTGTGCGGTTATGTTGCGGCGCTTTTTTCTAAATCTCAAGATAAATCTTAAAACCAATTCAAGCAGAGTAAAAATACTTTGCTTGGATTTTTTCTTGCAAAAATGGTATAATTAAAGAAAAACTTTAAGGAGAAACATCTTGGAAGATTTATCAAACGCAAAGGTTGTTAAAAAAATAATTTCTGAAAATGATTTTAAATTTTCGAAGAGCCTTGGCCAGAATTTTATCATTGACCCTTTTGTTTGCCCGCAGATGGCTGAATCTTGCGGCGAAAGCGACGGTATAATTGAGGTTGGCCCGGGGATTGGCACGCTTACCGCTGAGCTTGCAAAAAGGTTTAAAAAAGTGGTTTCGGTTGAGCTTGATAAAAGGCTTATTCCTATTTTAAAAGAAAATTTGAAAGATTTTCCTAATTCAGAAATAATCTACGGCGACATTTTAAAAACGGATTTATCTAAAATAATAAAAGAGAATCTTAGCGGTTGCGAAAAAGTGAGTGTTTGTGCTAATTTGCCTTATTACATAACCTCTGAAGTTATAATGCACATTTTGGAAAGCGAGCTTGAAATAAATTCAATCGTGGTTATGGTTCAAAAAGAAGCGGCGGAGAGAATCTGCGCAGAACCCGGCACGAGGAAATCGGGCGCGATAAGCCTTGCGGTTAGATATTTCGGCGAGCCAGAAATTCTTTTCGACGTTAACAAAACTTGCTTTATGCCAGTACCGGCGGTTGATTCGAGCGTTATTAGGATTAAAATAAGTGGCGAAAACAGAAAGAAAATTAAGAATAAAAATTCTTTTTTCAAGATTGTTAAAGCGGCATTCTCGCAAAGAAGGAAAAACATTCTCAATTCGCTTAGTTCGGGGCTTAAAATGCCTAAAAATGAAGTTGAAACCTTGCTTGCTTCTGCCAAAATAGCGCCAAACTTAAGGGCTGAGAACCTTAAACTCGATGATTTCGTGAAGCTTTCGAATGAACTTAACTTAATTTTGAAATAAAAAAGTTTCTTTTCGCAAAAGTTTCTGCTAAAATATTAAAGCGGGCGAAAGCTCAAGTTTTAAGCCAGTAGGGAGGCACGAAAATGAACAACGATTCAGTTAGCGAACTTAAAAAAATTCTTGAAGAAGATTCTTTCGGAGAAAGGAAGAACAACCCCCAGAAGTGGTCCGGTTTTGTTGAAAGCACGGTTGTAAACTTCTTTGAAGAATATAAAATGGAAAAGCTTTCAATCGAAGACGGCAACGGTAACAGAGCGAAGCTTTCAAGAACTAAAGATAACTCAATTAAAATTCAGTATTTATCCACAGTGCTTATGTAATAAGTTATTAGCCACCGACTTAAGTTTGGTGGCTTATTTTTATTATAAATATTTGACAAAAATCATGAAAATATATATTATATAAATATTCTGTTTGTACAATTGAAAGGAGGGGGATATTGAAAGATGAAATAAAAAGATTTTACACTTTTTTCAGAAATAATGAGCAAACTTTGAAAGAATTAAAAAATGAAATAACAGGAAAAATCAAAAGCGAAAAAGCGGTTTATATGCACATTATCTCAAAAGCAAAGGAAAATGGATTTAATTTCACTTATGAAGATATGAAAAATTATGAAAAAGATTTAAGCGAGTTATCTGATGAATAATTAATGAAATAGTAGGAGGGGTTTCAATGAAAAAAGGTGTGGCAGGAAGCTTGTTTTCTTTAATAACGGTTTTAAATCCAGCGGCAATTTTTGCAAGCAGCACAGACGCTTGTGTGGCTTCGCCGGGCGGTTACGTTGCTAAGCTAAAAGCCGAAAGTGAAGAACAAGTTGACCTTAACTCATATTTGAAAGATGCAAAAATTTCTGAAGCGCAAAATGAGGCTTTTAAAATTACTAATGAAAAATCTTCCAAAATAAGCTCGAATGTGGCTTCTTCTGACGAAATAAGCAGTGATAGATACTATGAAATAGCTAAATTCCTTGGCGAGGCGATTAAAGTTGGCAGGACTGAGGTTGAAAAAAAGCTTGATTTAGCGGTGCAAAATGGAGTTTTGCCCATTAAAGAGTTCACTTTGAGCCAAATAAGCTCAGAATATTCAAAATTAAATAAGGCAGAGGATAAATCGCCTTTGTTTAAAATTATAAAAGGAGTAGACGCTTTGAAATTAAGCGAAAGTGCAGAAGACTGCAGCATCGTGCAGGTTGCGAGCAAGTTTAATGCGCTGGAGTCTATGTCCGAAAAATCAACGGCTGTTAAATATTGGTATTATGGCAAAACTCAAGGCCCAAGGGCGTCTTTGCAGGCTGTTGCTGCTGCTAAGCACCGCGAGTCCGCTGATTTGCAGAATAAATTGCCGGATGCAATCAAAGAATTGCTGGAAAAATGCCGTTTGAAAGATGGAAGAAAAATTTTAAATAAGTATCCTAAACTCTATAAAAACGGATATTTCCAACTTTTGGAAATTAAATCTGCGGAAGATTTAGAAACTTTGAAAGACTTTTTAAAAAGTAATATTGGCGAATTTAAATTCCTTTCTCAGTGGGTGAAGTGCGAAAGAACTGGGAAAAAGCAGCTACAAGTTTTTAGCGCGGCGCCTTCGTTTCAGGGGTATTACATAGACTGGAATAAAAACGACGAGAAAACAAATTTGCTAAAAGAAATTTGCGATATTATAGTTTCAAATGAGTATGAATCTATCGCAAAAGTAGCTGCAATCAGAGCGCACGAAACTAGCAAGAGCGTTTCGCTTCATTTGACTTTGGTAGGGCAAGGAGCTTTTAACAACCCTTGGGAAGTGATGAAGAATTCTTTGCAAAAAGTGAAAAAAGAGCTCGAAAATACTGATGTTAAGGTTTATTTGCACGGCTACAATAAAAAAGATTTCCAAAAATGGGAAAATATTTTGTAAGAAATCAACCACTCATCAAATATTGATGGGTGGATTTTTATATCCATATATAGTATTTTTAACTAAGTTTTATTTACTTTTGAAAATTTAGCACATAATATTCATAAAATTTATATTAACTTATAGTTAATAGGTAAATTTTGGTATATACTCATTGACTTTTAATATTTATTTTATTATGATGAAATATATATTTAAGATTTGTGTTCTGGGTGAAAAACCTGTTTTTACACATTAGTAAAATTAAATTTTTAGGAGGAATAAAATTGAAAAAGTTAAAAAAACTGGTTTCGTTGATTTTGGGTTTATCTATGATGTTTACAGTACTGCCAAAAGCATCAGCAGAAGTAGAAATCTGGACATTTGATGATGGAACAAGAGTTTCAAAATTTAAGTACACAGATTTTGATTACATGATTAAGTTTTATGAAGAGTTAGTTCAGGAAAATGAAAAACGTTTATTCACAAAAAGACAAAATCTTGCAATTAAAACTGCTGGAGTTGGTTTAGGAGTTGGTTTGTTAGCCGGAAGTATGGCACTAACTAATGGTTGCGCATCTTCAAGCACATTAAAAAATATAGCCGCCGGTGTTCTTGGTTTTTCTGGTTTATGTTCTATAGCTGCTTCTTTTTACCCCGAATTTGTTGCGCACGATGTAGAAAAAACTAACACAAGTGGAATTGCAAAAAAAGACTTGGAAAATAACGTAAAGTTATTGGGATTGAAGGATATTTGTGATCTTTTGAAAATTACAAAGCAAAATCTAGAAGAACTTAAATCTAAAGGTTCTAAAGATGGAATATCTTATGAAGATTTAGAAAAGCATCCACACTATATTTTGGTTGATAGACCTGAATCGGTTGACAGAAACCCTGAGTGTGGCACGTGGAAGAGCTCTTTTTATTCGGAGTATGATGTTTATTTAAGGCAAAGAATGAATGTAGATCAAAAACTTAGAGAAATTTTTAGTGATTTAAAAGTTATGGAAGAATTAAAAGTTTTAGCAAAGGAAAAAATCGTCCGTTTGGATTCTAATCAAGGAAGGATATGTAATAATGAAAAAGGTAAATAAGTTTTTAGCGTCAGCAATAGTGTTGACTAATTTAACGTTTCAATGTGGTAATTCGCTTGGTTTTGCAATTGACCCTGTTAAATTGGAAGATGTTCAAAGCGAAGAAATCAGCAAGGTAAGAGCTAGTTTCGCAGAGCGATTAGGAAGTGACAGCGATTTCGAAGATACAGATATTGCATTGTCTCATTCATACGTGAACTCTGTGAAGCTTAAAGATGGCAAAACAGTGTGCTTCATGGTGTTAAATGCACCCAAGTTAATGGATGGACTAGATATTTCATCTTTAAGACAACATATTGGGAAAAGTAAGGGCGATACTATTGCTTCACATATGGAAAAAAAATTTAAAGATGGATACAACTTACTGCATATACTGGCATGCTTAAGAAACGATTCTTATATTATGTTTAATGAGTTAACTGAAAAATATGATCGTTTTGATAATGGATTTAAAAAAGAAATGGACAGCAAACTGGCCAAGTTGCTTACTTCGGCTGAATATGACAAGTATTATCAGCAAGTATATGACTTTATGGGAGGCAAAATAAAAAAAGAGAGTATAAAAGAAGTGGTTAAATCTCTCATATTGAGTGATGGAATATCACAATCTGCTTTTCAATCAGCATGGAAAGGACAAGCACTTGCTCTTGCTTCCTGGGTTGCCGGAACTGTGTGCCCTATCTTGTTGCCAGTGACTTTACCTCTTTCTTTCAAGGCTGGAACTATGATTCGTGAATCTGATATGAAAGTTGGGATGGAAATTGAACAACAAAAACTTAGTAATTTGGAATCAATTTTAAGTCAAATAATTAGTAAAATTTGTGACGATAAAGCTAGAATTGCAAATACAAATGCTCTTTTGATTGTTTTTGATGATAGAAGTGACGTAAGAATTAATAACGGTAGTATACTAAAAAGTTTTGCATCTTTATTTGTGCCAACTGCATATACAGTGAAAGATAATAGAGGAGCTGATGTTGAGTTTAGATGTGTAAAAAACTTAAAAAATGCTCCTAAAATGATAGAATATAAACGTGATGGTAAAAATTTATTCAGTGTTTATGCACAAATTTTTCAAAGGTTAATGGATCATCCTGACGATATGCCAACTCTAACTTATATAAGAAATTATCTTATGAATGGTACGAATTCTCCAGCAAAGCAAATAACAGATAAAAAAGTTGACAAAAGTATAAAAGATTAAGTTGTATTAACAAAGTCGCTAGAAGATTTCGTAAAAAAATACATAAAAAATACACTTTATTCAAGTTTTATGTCAACAAAAGAGATGCTTGAGCAAAAAGTATAGAAGTTATATGTTTAAATGAATAAAGTAAATTGGGTTCATAAAATAAGTTGTAGGTTGATATATTTGTTCTTTAAATGTATTGATGTAAATTTACTGATGTTTACACATTTTACGATGTGTAGACATCTTTTTTATACAATAAAAATCAGTATGTGGACAAATTTTTTAAAAATTTAGAGTTAAAAAAGGATGTATTGTTTAAATCAATGCATTCTTGACGTCGGATATGTAACATCACATTTTAATTTAATATTTATTTACTTTGATTTTTTAAAGAAAAAATTTTTTCAGTTGTGACCGCATAGTAAAATGGAGCCACTTAAAGTGAAAAGGCTTAGTAAAACCGAGTAATGAAAAATAAGAAAATTCTTGAAATGAGTAAATTTAAAAAAGTATTGAAAGCGGTTTTGATTTAACTGGTCTTATAAATTTTTGTCTGTATATTTTGATACTTCTAATCTGCTGAATCTCGATATTTACGAGTTTACATATAAGTTTGCAAGGGTATTAAAAAAGAAAGTTACAGTATTTCAGCAAATTAACTCACGGATCAAATAAACTAAACCTCGATTTAAAGTATGAAGCAGAATAATACAATTTCATGTAATTCATTTGATAAAATTTTACATTTTATAAAAATTATTATATAATAATAAGTAGGTTTTTAAGCTGAATCTCTATAAAGGAGAATATGAAGTATGATTTATTTTACTAAAGATGCTCTTAGAGTAATGAAAAAGAAATTCTTTTATTTAGAGCTTATGGATAAAAGCAAAGCTGTAGCATATATACAGGATAAAAGCAAAGCATTAGAAGCTGTAAACAAAAAGAATTATAAGCTTAAATATAGTTTTTATGCCTTATTGGGAAAAGACATGAAAGAAAATAATGTATATCTAATAGGGGTGGCTAATAAAGAGCTTTTTCAAAACAATATTTTCAAAATTTTACATAAAGAGAAAATAAACATTATTTATATACCTATTAATTCTAAGTGGAACATTTTGTTTTTGACAGATAATGAGAGAAAAAAAGAAAAATATATGAATTGTAAAACGGAAAATTCTCAGTGGCCATGTGTTATAGCAAATGAAAGTTATATAAGTTTTTTAAAAACTAAAATAAGACCTGAAAGAGAACTTTCAAATGTTATAAAAGAGCTAAGTGAAATAAAAAGGAAGTGATTTATATGACGCCTAAGTTGCCTTTAATGGCTCAAAAAATGGTTAAAAAAGCGAAAGATGATATGGAATTGGCTAAAATTAGGAAAAGTGAAGTTAGAAACGAGATGATCAAAAATTTTGCCGGTAAGGCAAAAGATGATACGGTGATAGGTAGCGATACTCAAAAAAGTGTCGAAAGCAAAAAAATAGAAAAACAGCCCATCAATAAAACAGTGGGTAACTTGCCTAAAGAATTGAATCTTTCAAAAATAAGATCGGCCTATGTGGTGAAAGGTAATAAAGCAGGTAAGAAAGTTAGAATATATGACATTAATAACTCTGAAAAATTTGTACAAATAATATGGCCAAAAAATCCAACCGTCAGAAATTTGCTATGTTTGGTTAAAAATCAAATAAAGAGTGATAAGAGTAAGTAGATTATAAGGAGATGATTAAAAATGCCACCGAAAAAGAAATCCGTTAAAAAAACTAAAAAAATTAAAAAAGCAAAGTTTCAAAAAGAGCAAAAAGTAAAATTATTTGCAGATTTTGATGTTCTTGGTGAAGAGAAAAAAGAAAATGAAAGCACAAGTTTGTCTCCTGATATTCAAAATGACAACATTATTTTAAAATTAGAAGATGATGAAAGTGATAAAAATTCACCAGATGTCTCTGCTCACACTTCTCATATAGAAGCTACAGAAATTGTAAAAGAAGATGATAGTGAAGAAACCGTAGAGTTATCTTTGGAACCTAAAACACAAGGTGAAGATGATGAAGATGATGAAGATGATGAAGATTGGGAAACTGTTAAACCTAAGAAATCTAAAAAGAAAAAAATACGTATTGTTAGTAAAGAGTATGCTAATATAGCAAAGTTATACAGTTATAAAGGGCATGAAAGAGATGAAAAAAGTATAAATTTAATTTACAGTCGTTACAAGTTTTATGAAAAGTGTCATTGGAATGCTAAAGAAATAAAGAATCTATTAAACATTAAAGAGGATGATAATGTTAAGATTAGCCAGAAATATTACAATGTTGAAGATATACTGCCTCAAGATGAAACTTATAAAGAATTTTACATATTATTTTCAAAGAGAAAGGAGGTTCTTGATGATTACACTAGACCTGGAACTCCCAGGTTTGTAATCAGTTCATCAACTGGTGATGTTTATTTTACTAATCACTATGATGAATTTATAAATGTAAAAACAGGTAAAAAATTTAAATAAAATCAGGAGGATTAGTTGTGATTAAAAAATTATCAAGATGTAGGTTTGTTAGAAATTTTATTTTAGCTATTATTTTATCTGTGGGAACAGCATCTATTGTTAGTGCGAAAAATAGCATAGCTAAAGTTAATATGAAAGAAATTGCCACTATTAAATCTAATTTAACTAACAATAAGGATTTACTATACGTAGAATTTGATGCAAAAGATTGGAAAAAAGGTAGTGATTTTTTTAAAGATTTTGGGATAAAAATGAAATTCCCTAGTGGTGAATGGTATGAAAAAATATGGAATTTTGATATGTTTTTAGATTTAATGCGGGATTTATTTTGGATAAAAGATGGGACTGTATCAATATTTATAAAAGATCTTTCTAAGTTAAACTGCGGTAGTAAAAAAACAATGTGTGAAAGAATTGTTAAGTGTTTTAAAGTAGCTATTTTGCCTTACTGGGAAGGGAAACCTAACACAGATTCAGTAGTTGATTGTTGCCCAGGTATGAAACCTAAAAAATTCAATGTTTATTACACATAAAAATATGATGTAATAGATAAAAAATGATATCATAAATGTAGCCAAAAATAGGCTACATTTTTTAATTTTAATGAGGAAAAATTATATAAAATCAAAACACAAAATTTAGAGTAAAAGAGGTTATGATATGCGTTTAGGCAAACCTGTCATTTGCTTCGATGCGCTTAAAATCTCAAGTATAAGTGTTAGTGCGCGAAAGTATATGAACTAAGTATAAAAAGGAAAATCGAAAATAATCACATGGAAAATAAATTAAGAAGCAATATTCAATATAGAAAATACTCTGATAAAATTTGTATTTATTTGCTTACGTGTTCTAGTTAAGAAGTTATAAACCTTGCTTTATTCCAAAATAAAAAGCTGAAGTTTTGACAAACGTTTTGGCTTTGTTTACAAGTTTTTTATAAACTCTGTACTGGCTTTTACAATCTCATTGGATTGCTCACTAAAATAATGCTCTTCTTCTAAAATTTTTATAGTTTGAATATTAGCATTTGTAATAATATTATTATTCATCTGAACCCAAGATGTTTGCATGGCGCCGCGTTTTATCATGTCATTTGCTTCTTCTATTTGTTTTTTAGTTAGAAAAGCAAGCACGGGTAAGTTGGGTGGATATTTTAAGTCTTTTAATTCCTTGGAATTATCATAAAATTTATTCCATTGATTTATCATTGAAACATTTAAATTGCTTGATTCTGGGCTTAACTTAGCTTTTTCAAATGTTTCTTCATTCCACTGTTCGAGTTGCCTTAGAGGTAAAGACATGTCTATTCCGATTATTCCTGAAACTTCGGAGGGGTAATTATTTGCATAATATAAGCTATAAAGGCCGGACATTGAATGTGGCATTAGTATGTAAGGAGGGTTAATGTTTAATTTGCACAGTGCCGTACGGATTTCCTGAACCATAGCTTTGTTGGTACGTTCGTCACTTTTTATGTCACTGCCGGAATATCCAAAATATTCTAAAACGACTACTTTATAATCTTTACTTAATTTTTCGTACAATGGGAAAAAATCATCAATTGGTGAATCCGCGCCCCAACCGCTTAGCATCACTATTGTTTTATTTCCTGAGCCTTTTACATGTGCTTTCATCGTTTTCCCGTTGACTTCCACTGATTCATAAGCTCCATTACCCCTGAATAAAGAGTAAGCAAAAGCAGTTGCAACAGCTACAAAAATTAGAATTATTATTGAAAAGATTCTTTTACTATAAGATTTCAATTTTTTCCGCTCCTTTACACTTTATTAATTTTAGTCTACTAAAAATAAAGAAATTGTCAATGTTTTACAACATTGACAATTTCTTACATCTGGTCGAGGTGACAGGACTTGAACCTGCGGCTTCCACGTCCCGAACGTGGCACTCTACCAAACTGAGCTACACCTCGAAGTCATATTTAAATTTTGGCTGCGGAAGAAGGATTCGAACCCTCACAAACAGAGTCAGAGTCTGCTGTGCTACCGTTACACCATTCCGCAAAATCATCTTACCTGCTCATTTTATCAAAAAACAATTTTCAAGTCAACATAAAATTTTAAAACTCTTATCTATTACTGCTTTTAGAATAAAATTTTAAACCGAGGCATAAAAATATTAGTGCTTAATTGCGCTAAAAGATATTTCAAAAGGAGTAATAAAATGAGGGTTATTTCAAAAAAAGGAATTTTAAATTTTTCTCTTGATGTTCTTTCGATGCTTTCGCTTTTCACGGCTACTTCGTGCATTATTTTAAAATCTGCGCACACAAAGCCGATTTGCACGCCGGAAGATTTCGATGTTTTTGCGGTGAAAACAATTTTTTCAAGGGGAAGTGCGGGGCTGGATATTTTTAAGCCGTTTTTAAATTCAAAAGTAGCCAAGGATAGTTTAAGCTCGCCGGAAACTCCAAAGGAAGAAAGTAATATTTCGCCGAAAAATGAAGATAATAAAATTGAAGCCAAAGAAAATTCTCAAATTCAAAACATACAACTCGACAATAGCGGTGTGAAACTGCCGGAAATCCCTGAAGGTGAAGAAGACAGCCACGCTGAGAACGAGAAAAAATGCCGAGTGATTGAAAAGCACATTTCCGGAGGAACGAAGTGCGAGAATTTTTATGTTAAAAACACGACGGGCCAAGACGTTGATTTAAACGGTTATTTGAAAAAAGAGCCCGCGATTGAAATAAAAGAAACAAGTGAGCCGCAAGTTTTGATAATGCACACGCACACTTCGGAATCATATCTTCAAAAAGACACAGGATATTTTTATGAAAATTTTTATCCAAGATCTCTTGAAAACGGCAAGAATGTTACTGCGGTAGGCGAGATGATAACGCAGGTTTTGAAAAACCACGGCATAAATACTATCCACAGCATGGTTTACCACGATAACCCGAGTTACAACGGCTCTTACTGCCGTGCGGCTCAAACCATCAAGGAAACTACAGAAAAATATCCTTCGATTCAAATGGTAATTGACATTCACAGAGACAGCATGGGCAACAAAGAGCTTGGTAAGGTTAAGCCTACGTTTACTTATGACGGGAAAAAGTCTTCTCAGCTAATGATAATTTGCGGTTGCGACCCCGACGGCAGCGTTGGATTCCCTAACTGGGAGAAGAATTTATCCCTCGGGCTTAGGCTGCAAAAATATTGCGAAACGTTCTTCCCAGGTATTACAAGGCCGCTTAATTTTTCAAAAGTTAAATACAACGAGCACCTAACGCCCGGCTCGCTTTTAATCGAAGTTGGAAGCGACGTTAATACCCTGAAAGAATCTTTACATACGGGCTTTATGCTTGGAACTTCGCTTTCGAAAATGCTGAATGATCTTAAAAAATAAAGGAAAGGAGCAAAATTTTGAAACGATATTTTTTTATGTCAATGACTTTTTGCTTCTTTATCTTGGTGCTCATCATGGGCCTTTCGATCGTTGAAAAAAACGGCCAAAGCATGATTTCGGGCGAGGATTTTTCTTTTATTTCTTATAATATTCAAAAAGATAAACCGAAATTTTTAAAAATTCATTTTATGGGACAAGATTTTATTTTTAATTTTAAATAAAGGTGCTATAATAATCTTTAGCACCATGCAAGATGCAAAGCTACATCACAAAGGAGTATTCAAAATGAACAATTTATCCAGTATCAAATCTGCTCACTTCATAGGAATCGGAGGATCAGGAATGTTCCCGCTTGCGCAGATAATGCAGTCTTTCGGGGTTAAAGTCACGGGATCAGATACATATGAATCCGACACACTTGAAAAAGTAAGAAATCTTGGAATAAAAGTTAGCATTGGCCAAGATGCGAAAAACATAGAAAACCCAGACGCTGTGGTTTATTCCGCCGCTATAAAAGAAACCAACCCTGAAATAATCGCTGCTAAGGAAAAGGGCATAAGCCTCATTAAAAGAAGCGAACTCATGGGCATGATTTTTGAAAAATATGAAAATTCTATTGGAGTTTCGGGCACTCACGGCAAAACGACCACAACTTCAATGATAACCACGATTTTGATTGACGCAAAAAAAGATCCTACTGCAATAATTGGCGGAACACTTTTGAAAATAAATTCGAATTGCAATATCGGCAAGTCAGATATAATCGTTGGTGAGGCGTGCGAATATGTTGACAGCTTCCTTTGCCTTAACCCGAAAATTTCGGTAATAACCAATGTTGATGAAGATCACCTTGATTACTTTAAAAACTTTGAAAATATCAAAAAATCTTTCAAGAAATATGCTGAGCAAACAAAGGCTCTCGTCGTTGCAAACGGCGATGATGAGCCCGCAAAAGAATGCGCAAATTCTTGCAAAGGCGAGAAAGTTTTCTTTGGCCTTTCGCCTGAAAATGATTTTTATGCCTCAGAAATTAGTTTTTCAAAGCGTCAATGCGCTTCGTTTAGCGTTTTCAGCGGCAAGGAAAAACTTGCAGACATCACTTTAAATGTTCCTGGCAAACACAATGTTTACAATGCTCTTGCTGCGTTTTGCGTTTGCTTCAAGCTTGGCGTAGATGCTAAAACCATAAGCGATTCCCTTGAAAAATTCGGTGGCGCTCACAGGCGTTTCGAAATTTTGAAAGAGAAAAACGGCATCACCGTAGCGGATGATTTCGCTCATCACCCAACTGAAATAGAAACAACTTTGCAAGCAGCTTCAAAAATGGGCTTTAAAACCGTTTGGGCTATTTTTCAGCCGCATACTTTTTCAAGGACTTTCATGCTTCTTGATGATTTTGCAAAAGCTCTTTCGATTGCGGATAAAGTCATTGTTTCCGATATTTTGCCCGTTAGGGAAGTGAACACTTATGGTGTCAAGCCAACTGATTTAACCGAGAAAATAAGTGGCAGCATGCATATTCCTACTTTTGAGCAAATTTCACAATTTGTTCTTGAAAATGCAAAACCTGGCGATTTGATTTTAACGCTTGGCGGCGGGAATGTTTATAAATGCGCAAATATGATTGCCGAAAATTTGTAAATCATATTGACAACCAAGCCAGAAAATAATAGTATAAACTAAAAAATTAGAAAGGTGATTTTGAAAAACATGGCTATAGAATTTGAAAAAAGCAACACTAAAATCAACTTGATGAAAGCATTCGCAGGTGAGAGCCAAGCAAGAAACCGCTACACTTTTTCGGCTTCTCAGGCTAAAAAAGACGGTCTCGCAATTGTTGAAAAGATTTTTCTTTTCACTGCTGACCAAGAAAAAGAGCACGCAAAACTTTTTTACGGCAAGTTAGCTCCTCTTTGCGGCGGGAATATTAATATTGAGGCTGGCTTCCCAGTTAATACATACACAAATAGCGTAGATCTTCTTAAATGTGCAGCCGCGGGTGAATATGAAGAATACGGCGATGTTTACAAAGCTTTTAGCGAAGAGGCTAAGGCTGAAGGCTTTGAAGAAATTTCTCAGCTTTTCCATAATGTTGCGCAGATCGAAAAACTTCACGGCGACAGATTTAAAAAATTAGCGGATTTAATTGAAACAGGCCGCCTTTTTGAATCTGAAAAAGAAGAAAGATGGTTCTGCCTTAACTGCGGGAATATTCATTACGGAAAGACTGCACCGCTCAAATGCGAAGTTTGCCAGCACCCTCAAGGATATTTCATCAGCCAGGATTGGATTTTAATTTAATTGCATAAAAAATTAAAGGACCTATGAAAGGTCCTTTTTTATTCTAAAAAATCTTTTGAGTTAGATATTTTAACTTCATATTCCCATGGCCTCGCCTTGGCTGTGGTTGATAATAAATTTTCTTTAGATATAAGCTTATGCAATTCTGAATTTTCAGGCACTTTTTTTAGGTTGCTCATATTAAATGTATTATTTTTATCTATAACTCCTGCTTTTTTGAATGCAGAATATTCTTTTTCGCTTAGGTAAACAGTGCTTATTTTAGGGAAAGGTAGTGTTGTCTACATGAAATTTTATTCCACCTGCTACATTTTCAAGTTCGCCTTCGTCAATTTTGTGATCTTCAAGTTTTTTCCTTTCCCATGATTAATTCCTCATTTATTTTTGATGATTATATAATGTGTAAATTCATTATTTAACAGCTAAAAATTGATAATTAAAATCGAGATTATCAAAATCATCGTGTGAATTAGCTTCATTAGTGTTATCTGATTTTTTAAGTAAGTCCTGTATTTTTTCGTAATCTGATTTTTTAATATATCTACTGCCGTCTTTTAAATGATTGATATAGTTAGCTTGTTTGACCGTATTGTACTCTTCTTGATTCAACATTAATATAGATCCTCGAAAAGGAACTTTGATTGTATTATATCCTCCTGCTACATTTTCAAGTTCGCCTTCGTCAATTTTGTGATCTTCAAGTTTTTTGTTTTCCATGATTAATTCCTCCTTTTTT
>OLOA01001874.1_pt1 | contig 20057 bp, 19 predicted proteins | sample 1672201 | NCBI WGS metagenome assembly OLOA01 (sample SAMEA3136658, study PRJEB25190) | human gut metagenome
CTTATACCGGCAGTTATGGGATTAGTAATTTTGCTTGTGGGAAACAATTTGGTAAGAGTGTTTAGTTTAGCCGGAACTGTGTCGCTCATAAGATATAGAAGCGTACCGGGAGACCCAAAAGATATTGCGTATATACTTTTATGCGCGGCGGCAGGGCTTGCGGCTGGAATAGGCTTCTATTTATATGGTGCACTTGGAGTGGTTTTACTATGTGTACTTATGATTCTGCTGAATAAATTTAACTTTGCAAGTAGTTTTGAGGCTCAGAAAATATTAAAGGTAACTATTCCTGAGGATTTAGATTATCAGGGTTTGCTTGATGATTTGTTCAAAGAATATACGACCGCCAGTGTTATGAGCAGAGTCAGGACAACTGATTTAGGTTCGCTGTATGAAGTTATGTATAGTATTAAAATGAAGAAAGACGTTAATGAGAAAGACTTTATTGATGCTGTTAGATGCAGAAACGGTAATCTGACAGTTACCCTGGCGCTTGCTCCGACGGAGTACGGAGCTTGATATTGTTAATTGCTTTAATGCAATTAAAGTTTTTCATATAATCCATTCATTGCGAAAGAGCCGAAACATATTGTTTCGGCTCTTTCGCTTGGTTCCGTATTATCCAATTTTTTGCTGGACAAAGCCGCATTATTCTGTTATACTGTCTTTTCCGGGAGGTTGTCCCGAGATAAATTAATCAAAGGAGAAAATATGGAACAAAATCAGGCGCTAGATAAAAATATATCTTTTAAAATGCTTATTAAATTTTCATTGCCTACTATAATTTCAATGATATTTATGAGTATATATTCTTCTGTTGATGGTGTTTTTGTTTCCAGATTAGTCGGAACCAACGCACTTTCTTCAGTAAACATCGTTATGCCGATAGTTTTGATGATTATGGCTATCGGAACAATGTTTGGTTCAGGCGGAAATGCGCTGATAGCTAAAAAACTTGGAGAGGGAAAGAATAGAGAAGCTAAAGAAAATTTCTCATTGTTGATAGTTGTAGCGTTTATAATAAGTTCATTGATTGCGGTGATATGCTATATATTTTTGAATCCTTTGCTTCATTTTCTAGGCGCAGATGATTCTATAATTGAATATTGCAGAGATTATGCTATACCTATTTTGGTACTTACCCCAGTTTCTATATTCGGTATGATATTTCATATGTCATTTATTACAGCCGGAAAAGCTCACTTTGGATTGATTTTTTCAGTTATAGGCGGTATAGTTAATATCATTCTAGACTATTTGTTTATAGCAGTTTTGGGAATGGGGATAAGAGGAGCGGCTCTTGCAACAGGTATTGGTTATTCTGTTCCGTCGGTCGTAGGGTTTATATACTTTTTATTCAAGCGAAACGGCTCAATATATATTATAAAACCTAAGTTTGATATTCAGGTTATTTTAAAAAGCTGTTCAAACGGAGCTTCTGAGATGGTTACCAGTCTGTCTAATGCGGTGGTGACAATTCTGCTCAATAATATATTGATGCGTTTGGCCGGTTCCGACGGAGTTGCGTCCATAACGATAATACTTTATACCCAGGGTCTTCTCGCTTCCGCATATATGGGTTATTCTTTTGGTATATCGCCTATAATAAGTTATAATTATGGAAAACAGGACAGTGAGCGTTTAAAGAAGATATATAAAATTAGCTTAAGAACAATTTTAGTTGCTTCAATTGTAACATTTTCGGCCAGTTTGTTATTTGCCGGGCCTCTTGTGAATATATTTACACATAGCGGAACAAACGTTTATGATATGGCTGTGAGAGGTTTCAGAATTTTTTCAATCTGTTTCCTGCTTATGGGATTTAACGGTTTCGCTTCAGCAATGTTTACTGCTCTTAATAATGGAATTGTTTCTGCGATTCTTTCATTTTTCAGGACGCTGGTGTTTATTGTAATTTCAGCTTTGCTTCTTCCTGTTGTGATAGGAATAGACGGTGTTTGGCTGTCAATACCGGTTGCAGAGGTTTTAGGAGTTCTAATGACTATATATTATTTCAAAAAAATGAAATCTGTTTATAATTATGCATAGGAGGCTTTAAAATGAATAGTAATAAAAACGGTAAGATTATAATCACAATTTGCAGAGAGTATGGCAGCGGAGGCAGACAGATTGGTGAAGAGGTAGCTAAAAGACTGGATATACCATATTATAATAGAAATCTTATAGACATGGTTGCAAAAGAGAGCGGTTTTGCCAGCGGTTATATAGACAAATTTGAAGAACATGTCTCCAGTCCTCTTATTTGGGGAATACCTATGCCCAGAGCTAATATGGCGTTTGCCGGTCTCGCAGTGCAAAATTACTATTCAAATGAGGAGAAAATGTTCGAAGCTCAGAGTAAAATCATTAGGGATATTGCGAAAAAAGGTTCATGTGTTATTGTTGGAAGATGCGCGGATTATCTTTTGAAGGATGAACCCGGATGTTATAGAGTGTTTATCCATGCTGACAAGGATTTTCGTATCAAACGAGCAAAGGAAGAATACGGTTTTTCTAAAGATTCTGAGGCAAAGCATGCCGTTAAGACGATAGATAGAAACAGAAACGCATATCATAAAAAATATGCAGGCTATGTAGTAATTTTTATTCTATTGGCAGCAGTGGCAGCCGTACTGGTGAAATTTGAGGTATTAAGTACCGTTCAGGTCGGAGGGATGCTGTTTCTGGCGGCTGGCATTTTTATTTATGCGGCAGGGATTCAAAAGGAAAATTTCCAAAAAGGTGAACGGAAGAAATCACAGGTATCGGATGATTTTGATGAGGAGATGGGAACCTGTATTTTGCAGCAGGGAAAAAATATTAAGATAGCAGTTCTGGTCAGTCTGAATCCGGAGGAGTATGTTAATATTCTGCTGTATCGTGAAGAAACCCGGATAGGAAAAGAAGGACGGCAGGCGGATGTCTGTATCGATAGGGATGTGATCAGCCGTGTTCATGCAAAAATTCTGAGAAGAGAGGAAGAATATTTTCTGATGGATCTGGATTCGACAAATGGAACGTATATAAACGGAAAAAGACTTGGTGGGGATGGCATGGAAAAACTACAGCAGGGTGACCGCATTTCTTTTGCAGATCTGGAATACATTTTTCAATTACAATAAAGATAGCACATGATATGTCAGAAATGGCGGATGAGAATTGTAAAACTAAAAAAAACATAAAAAATACACCTTTGTCTGTTACAGAAAGACTTCCTGTAGTATACTGAAATCTTAGAATGTTGGGGAAAACTTAAGGCATAAAATCACGCTTGTGCAAAAATATCGCAGTCATTCTTAAGTGTGGTTTCAGGCGTTAAAACTGGCATCATATTATACAGAAGGAGGTGAAAAAGTAGCGAATGGATGAAATCAGGGATTTTTTGAGATCTCGTTCGGTTGCAAATCTTACGATTGTCATCATTAATGTTGCAGTATTTCTGATCCTGTCCTGTTTTGGTGATACAGAAAATGCAGATTTTATGGCGGCACATGGAGCAAGTTACACTCCTTATATCGTGCAGGATGGAAAATATTATCTTCTGATTACCAGCATGTTTTTACATTTTGGATTGAGCCATCTGTTTAACAATATGGTAGTGCTGATCTTCATGGGAGATATACTGGAAAAGAAACTTGGAAAAATAAGATATCTTCTGATTTATTTTGGAGGAGGTATTGCAGGAAACTGCCTGTCCGTTTATATGGACATAAAAAGAGCGGAATTTCCGGTTTCAGCGGGTGCATCCGGTGCAATTTTTGCTGTGATGGGTGCAATCCTGTGGCTGGTAATAAAAAACAAAGGAAAGCTGGATGATATTTCCGGCCGAAAATTTGTGCTTATGATCGTGCTTTCTGTTTTCCAGGGTTATACAAGCATGGGAGTTGACAACAGTGCACATATCGGTGGTCTGATCATGGGATTTCTGTTATGTATGATTCTCAGCATAGGGGTAAAACAATCCGAAGATGACTACCTGACATATGATTAAACAGTGTGTCTGATTTATCCAGATTATCGGAAGTGTTTTTACTGCCGGAAGTATCTTCCGGAAAAAGAAAAGCAATACTGCCGTGGTGTGCCTCGATAATACCTCTGGCGATCGGAAGTCCAAGACCGGTACCGTTTGGTTTTGTAGTGACAAACGGTTTGAAAAATTCAGTCTGCTGTTCTTTGGAGATGGAAGCTCCGTCATTTATGATATCGATCTGAAGGCAGTCCTGTTTTTCAACAACAGAAAAAGATACAGATTGTGCGGCAGATTCAAAGGAGTTGCGGAGCAGATTGGTAAGAGCCTGATTTAATTTCAGGGGATCAACCGAAAGTGTCGGCAAATTTTCCGGAACAGAAATCTGATAGGAAATCGGGGAATCCGGAAAAAGCAGATATACAGACTCGGATAATTTTAAGAGGAACGGAGACATTTCCGTAACACTGAACTGACAGCAAAAGGTGTTGTTGTAGCAGGAAAGATCATCGAGAAGTCTGCGAAGAAAAAGCATTTCTTCGGTGATATCACTCCAGAGTTCGTTCTGCTTTAATTCTGGATGATCTTTTTCAAGTAACTGGAGATAGCTGTTGATCAGAGTGACCGGATTGCGTACTTCATGTGATACTTTTGAAAGAGCAAAGCGGTAGTCTTCAAGTTGTTTTTCGAGAGAAGATTTATCAGCAGCCATAGTGTATTCCTCCGATTTCTGATTTTTTATTGATTTCAGGATTTTGACCCTGGTATATTAAAAAGTGTATCATTTGGGCAACAAAAAAGCAAACAGAAATAAACGACATAATTCGACAATAATTGTATAAAAACGAATAAAAGTAAAGTTTTTGGCAGGAATAAACAAAAAAGTGCAAAAAATTAGGAAAACATATTGAAATTAAAAACGAAAAGCATTAATATATAGCATAACAGATAAAGTGGATAAATTTGGGTAGCACTTTATTGGAACAACAAAAAAGGAAGGGGAAATGACTTATGAGAGATGATAAGTGTATTTTTTGTAAAATTGCAAATGGTGAAATTCCATCAGCTACGTTGTATGAAGATGAAGATTTTCGTGTGATTCTGGATTTGGGACCGGCGACGAAAGGACACGCTTTGATTCTGCCGAAGAATCATTTCGCCAATCTTTTTGAAATACCGGAAGATATGGATGCCAAGGCATTTATTCTTGCCAAAAAGATTGCAAAAAAAATGAAAGATGTTTTTGGATGTGACGGCGTAAACATTGTGCAGAATAACGGTGTTGCGGCAGGTCAGACGGTATTCCATTTTCATATTCATCTGATCCCGAGATATGAAGGAGATCATGCAGGCGTAACTTGGAAACCAGGAACTCTCACAGATGAGCAAAGAGAAGAGATTCTGCAGAAATGGAAGTAACAGGGGATGTCGAAATATCGGTAGGGAGAAGAGTAGGATGAACGAAAAGAAATTCACAGAAGTCTTTAATAAATATAACAGGCTTGTGCGAAAAATGGTGATCAGCAGATCTGGTAACGATATGCTGGCAGAGGAGATTTGTCAACAGGTATTCTTACAATATTTTGAGCAGATGAACAACATCTCAGAAGAGTTGATTCAGCCATGGCTTTTGCTGACAACAAGAAATATGGTCTATGATTATCTGAGAAAGATGCAAGTCCGCAAAGATACACACAGCATCAATGGAATCGAAGATTTCATGGTGATCCATGAGGATAATACAGAGCGTGTCATAACCAGATTATCTCACAATATGCTGACGGAACGTATTCTTGAAGAGTTATATGACAAGAAAAAAGAATGGTATTATGTGATCATGGACATCTGTATTTTGCAGATGAGTTATGAAGAAGCAGCGAAGCACCTAAACATTGAAGTACAGGTGCTTCGTGCAAGACTCTACAGAGCCAGAAGATATATTCGAAAGAAATATGGAGAAGAATATCAGGAACTTTAATTTTTTCCGGAAGTAACTTCTTCAATCAGAGAGGTGATTTTTGAAATAGCATCGCTCTGACCGCTTTTTTCCATAGCAGCTACATAGTCAGCACGTTTTTCGTATAGTTTATCTATGATTGGCAGTATAATAGTTGGTGCCAGATTTTCTTCGGTAAGAACTTCACTGAATCCCTGATTTTCAAAGGATTCTGCGTTGAGGATCTGGTCGCCGCGGCTGGCATTTGCGGAAAGCGGAATCAGCAGATTTGGTTTTCTGAGTGCCAGCAACTCACAAATAGCGTTTGCACCTGCTCTGGAGATGCAGACATCGGCAAGGGCAAACAGATCAGCAAGTTCTTTTTTGACGTATTCGAACTGAATATAACCTTCCATATCTGTTTTTGTCGAATCTAATTTTCCTTTACCGCAAAGATGGATGACCTGATATTTTTTCAAAAGTTCAGGCAGAATACCGCGGACGGCATCATTGACGGCAACAGATCCCTGGCTTCCGCCGATAACGAGGATAACCGGTTTGTTTGCGGCAAATCCGCAGAGATTCAGTGCGGCAAGTTTATTGCCATGCAGAAGCTCTTCACGAATCGGTGAGCCGGTCAGGACTGCTTTTCCTTCCGGAATGTAACCCATGGTTTCAGGGAAGTTGCAGCATACTTTTGTTGCAGCAGAAAGAGAAATCTTGTTTGCAAGTCCCGGTGTCATATCGGATTCATGGATAATAACCGGGATATGGAGATGTTTGGCTGCAAGAACAACAGGAACAGCTACAAAACCGCCCTTGGAAAAAACAACATCCGGTTTCAGCTTTTTCAGGATTTTACGTGCCTCACCATAGCCTTTTAATACACGGAACGGATCAGAGAAGTTTTTTGGATCAAAATAGCGTCTCAGCTTTCCGGAAGCAATTCCATAGTAAGGTACGTTTACATCTTCAATCAGCTTTTTTTCGATTCCTTCATAGGAGCCGATATAGTGAATATCATAACCAAGTTCCCGCAGTTTTGGGAGCAGAGCAATGTTAGGTGTTACATGACCGGCGGTACCACCGCCAGTTAAGACGATACGTTTCATGTTTATCCTCCCTGTTTTGGTATTTTGCCTTTAAAGCAGACAGAAGGGGCTGTTTTAAAGGGAACATACTAAGTTTAAATATTATGATGTGATTGTCAAAAAATACTGTAAAACCACACTTGTGCAGGCACTTTGTGGTTTCAGGATTTTGACTCTGGTATCATCTTATACTGTTATTAAAAAAAGTCAAGAAGGGACTAGAGGATTTATGAAAAAGAATGAGGGGAAAATCAGGAATATTCATTCACGTCAGGACCGGGAGAACCTGAAGAAAGCTGAATTTGATTCAAAACTTTATTCAACGATGCGAAGCAATTTTGCAAAAGAGGGAAAGAAAATTGCAGGCGAGCTTGAAAATGATGAAAAACTGGATTATGTAGGTGATGCTCCGGATCTGTTAAATAAAATTGTCGGACAGCTCAGAGAAGAAGGCAAATGGGATGATAACGCCTATAGACAGGAATGTAAAAAAGAGCTTTACGATCTGTTGCCGCAGGAAGATCAGATTGCACTGAGAAGAGGACGGAAACTGGCAAAGATCGAAGAAAAATGGAAGAAGAACAGAAAAAAAATTATGCAGCGGGCAGCAATCATTGTGCTGGTCGGAGGAGTTTTTGCGGCTGGATTAGGAGCGGATGCGAGTAGAGAGCGTATTATGAATGTATGGGGAAGAGTAACAAGTACGGGACAGAGATTAGTTATTGATAAAACAGATGATACAGCTTTAACCGGAAAAGAAGATGAAGATAGACAAGAAATAAAAGAGGAGTTAGGCATAAAAGTTCCCAAACTTGTATATAAACCAGAAGGTATGAAATATGTAGATTATGAGCTTGATGCGAAAATGCAGAGTGCAATTATAAATTATTTTACAAAAGATCAAAAGTACTATTATATATATATGAGTAAAAAGGCTGTAGATTCGCAAGAAGTAATTGAAATAGATGGTAAGGTTGTAGACCAACACTTGTTAGGAGTGAAATATTTGGATAAAGGAGTAAAGGTGGAAGAAATACAACAAGAGGATGGAATTATTTTATATAAAGCGGATTTTTATTATAATGATGATTATTATTTATTTGCAGGAGAGCTAGAAAAAGAAGAGTTTGATGAAATAATTAAAAAAATTATGTTTTAATGCGTCACTTTTTTCCTTCTGAAACGTTTATTATAGTGTAATGTAAAAAACAGAGATGAAGGAGGAGAAAAACATGAAGATGAAGAAAGCTCTCAAAGCAATGTTGGCAGCGACCGCCTGTGCTTGTATGCTGACCATGCCACTTAGTATTCATGCGGCAGAACCAACGGATGGTCTGGTAATTGATGGTTCATTGCTTACTCATGAGGACAGTGCAGAGACAACGGAACTGTTTGAATGGAGATTTGATAACCCAGAATCAGAAGTGTCAACAATAGGTACTTATTATGCAATGGGACATGCAGGAATTTCGAAAGTAAGTTCAAAATCTGCGTATATAACAGCCACTACAAATTGTCATCAAAATTGCGATACAGTGGAGGCAGAAGTAAATTTACAGCGTTTGGAAGGAAATACCTGGGCATATGTAACATCAAGAAGCAAAACAGGAAGTAATGTGGGAAGCGTTAAAGTAAGTGATACAGTCCGTGTAAAATCTGGTTATTATTACCGAGTAGTGTCATTCCACAGTGCAACAAAAAATGGAAAGACGGAAGTTGGTTCTGCTACCAGTGAGAGTCTTTATATCGGCTAGCCTGCTTTGAAGCATGAGCTGTACTGAGATTCATTGTAAAACGTATAAATTCACATCGTATGTAAATGACAATGACATAAATCTTAATATTCCTATCGCGATTGTGAATGTCTCCATCTACAGTGAATCAACGTACAGGCTGACGTGTGAATGGCGTGAACAGTTACGTGAATTTTATTTTTCATTGCGAAGAGAGTAAATGTATTTATGATGTGTGAGTGTAACGATTCGGTGCAGGTCGAAGCATCATCCTACTGCTGAAACTGTGAAAAGCACGGAATGGTTATGTGTGAGTTTAAGCAAAAATATATTAGAGCGTGAAAAATTGTTCAGGTATGAACAAAACTCTGAAAAAACAAGCCGCCCCGGGATGCGTGAATGTCCATTACATTACCTTTCATGGCAGAACGGTTTTCGCCAAAGATATGGCGAGTGATTTAAAATAGAAACTACAAAAAACAAAAACGAAAGAATTACAAATATGCAAAAACAAAAACTGTGCATACCATGCGTGGGGCTTCCCTCCTTTGCAGTTGTGCCGGGCTTGTTCTGCAAAGGAAGTATGGTTGCATCATGCTTTTGATTGCAAGGCAAGGGGAGAGAGCGTATGCAAACGAAATATTTTAAAAATATGTTCCAGAATATTTCACAGGGAGTTATGTATTCCACAGGAGTTGCAGATTCAGAGACAAAGAACAGCTGGGTAGCCTGTTATATCTGTGCAGGAGAAAATGAGGAGTCTCTGGAATTTAAGGCAGAGAAAGCTTTTGCCGGATGTAAGGATGAGGTAAGGCTTGTGGCTGCGGGAGATGGAAGCGAGGCAACCATCCATCAGCTTATGGAATTTGTGAAAAAGAATCGTGTGGAGCAGGTGATTCTTCCTGGAAACCATGAAAAGGTGGCAAAAGAACTGCAAAGTGCCGGTGTAAAACGTGTGGTGGAGATGAAGCCGGGCAGCTCTTTATATGATGAAAAGGACTTCTGGCAGTTTAAGATACATTGTTATGGAACAGATGAGGGTTGTTTCCTTGTAATGTTTGCCGGAGATAAAGGAATAGACTGGAAAACAATGGACTGTCTGATGAGTGTCAGAATTTTTGATAAAGCTAAATGCGGCAATCCTCAAATTGATATGGAAAATCTTGTGTGTTGTGCCAGATGTGGGCTGTATAATGATTTTGATGTGTGCAAAGGCCATAACCAGAACACAGGAAAAGGATATACAGCAGGTGCGATGCTTCTTGGTAATATATCACTTAAAAAGTATTCAGAAGCAATAAAAAGGGATTTCTCAGAGGTGAGAGATCAGATTCGCTACATTTCCATAACAGGAAATATGAAACAGGCAGATGGGGAACTGAGTACGTGGATTGGGGAATCACGTACGGAATTAAATCACTATTATATTTTACCATCCGGATGTGCAGACACAGGAGATTTTATAACAAAAATCCTTTCCGAGTCGGGACGCAATCGCGTATACCTGACAGGAGAGAAATGTGGTGTTTGCGGATCGGGATTTTTTATTTCCCGAAAGCTGGATTAAAAATTACAGTACTAAAAAATCAGAATATGTGATAAAATAAAAGCAGGAAAACAGAACGGAACAGATTATCATTAAAACAGAGAGAAGGTGTTTTTATGAGGATTACATTTTTGGGAGCCACGCATGAGGTGACTGGAAGCTGTACTTATCTGGAAGCCTGCGGAAAACATATTTTGATTGACTGTGGAATGGAGCAGGGACCGGATGAATTTGAAAATCAGGAGATACCGGTTGCGGCAAGTGACATTGACATGGTACTTTTGACGCATGCTCATATCGACCATTCCGGTAAACTTCCGCTTTTGTACCAGAGGGGATTTCGGGGACAGATTTTTGCGACGAGAGCAACTGCGGATCTGTGTGATATTATGCTGCGAGACAGTGCACACATACAGATGTTTGAGGCGGAATGGAAGAACCGAAAAGGGCAGCGTGCCGGCAGGGCAGAAGTTGTGCCGCTGTATGATATCAACGATGCACAGGGAGCGATCAACTGTCTTGTTGGATGCGATTATGACAAAAAAATCAACCTTGCAGATGGAATCTGCATTCGGTTTGTGGATGCAGGGCATCTGCTTGGCTCTTCTTCCATCGAGATCTGGATCAAAGAGAACGATGTGGAGAAAAAGATTGTATTTTCCGGGGATATCGGCAATCTGAATCAGCCATTGATCCGTGATCCGCAGTATGTCAAAGATGCGGATTATGTTGTGATGGAGTCTACTTACGGTGACCGCAGCCATGGTGAATTTCCAGATTATGTGACGGAGCTGGCAAGGATCATCCAGAAGACGTTTGATCGGGGAGGAAATGTAGTCATACCATCTTTTGCAGTCGGACGTACGCAGGAACTGCTGTATTTCATCCGCAAAATAAAAGAAGATAAGATGATCCACGGCCATGATCATTTTGATGTTTACGTGGACAGTCCGCTGGCGATTGAAGCGACCCGCATTTTTATGAAGCACATGTATGAGGATTTCGATGAAGAGGCAACAAAGCTTGTTCAGGCGGGGATCAATCCGATCGGTTTTGAAGGACTGAAAACAGCGATCACAAGTGACGATTCCAGGATGATCAATTTCGATGAGAGACCAAAAGTTATTATTTCTGCGAGCGGTATGTGTGAGGCAGGCAGAATCCGACATCATCTGAAACATAATCTCTGGAGAAAAGAAAGCACGATCCTTTTTGTCGGTTATCAGGCAAAGGGAACACTGGGGCGTATTATATTAGAAGGGGCAAAATCCGTAAATCTGTTTGGAGAGGAAATAGAGATACAGGCGGAGATCCGAAGGCTTGCCGGTATCAGCGGACACGCTGACAATAATGGGCTGCTTAAATGGATCGGAAGCTTTGAAAAGAAGCCGGAGAAGGTTTTTGTGATTCATGGAGAGGACAGCGTGTGCCAGGTTTTCACAGATCGTCTGAGAAACGAAATGCATCTGGATGCAGGAGCACCTTACAGCGGTACGGTCTTTAATCTTGCGACGGGTGCGTATGAGAAAGAATGTGAACCGGTTCATGTGGTTAAGACCGAGAAGAGTCTGAATAAGGCAATGAAGGCAAATACTCCGTTTGCAAGACTTCTGGCAGCAGGTCAGAGACTGCTTACGGTTATCCGCCATAACGAAGGCGGAGCAAATAAGGATCTGGCGAGATTTACAAGTCAGATCAATTCCCTCTGCGATAAGTGGGACAGATAATGAGATGATGTTTTCATACAGGTCAACGCATTTGTCACTGAAACCAAAAGAACATGATTTGAACGCAGAGAAGCGGATTGCGAATGTCCGCTTTACTGTATAAAAATCAAAAAGCTCAGGCTGCGGATGATACCGTGTGCCTGGGCTTTTGTAATGCAATCATTATTGGGGACTTTTGACACCCACATCATATTATAAGAATATAATCCGGAAATTATGCATTGATTGCTTCTTTTAATGCCTTTGCCAGCTGATCCGGGCAGGAAGTTGGTCTTGGACCACAGTGGATGCCTTCCAGTCTGGCGATGGCATCTTTTACTTTCATGCCTTCTACCAGGCGTGCAACGCCCTGTGTGTTTCCGGAACATCCGCCGATAAAGTTTACATGTTTGATGGTGTCTCCGTCCAGTTCGAACTGAATTGCCTGAGAACAGACACCTCTTGTTTTATATACCTGCATTTTAAATACCTCCTGTTTTTTATGCGAGTTAGGAAATACCTGTCATCTCACGGAGCAAGATTTCCTGATGCTTTGACTTGATTATACGCATTTTATCAGGCGGATGCAAGACATATTGTATTCTGCAAAAATCCCACTGATATGAAATTTTGCTCAGCTTGACATAGACCTGATTTTACGGTAAAAATAGAAGTGTTGTAATAAAAATCTTAAATTACAGAAAAATGAATGGATTTTATAAGTGCCAAATTCATTAATATAGAAGGAGACAGACATGGGTACAATTGGAATTATAGGAGCAATGGAAGTTGAGGTAAAAGAGCTGAAGGAGCAGATGCAGATTACGCGTCAGCTGACAAAAGCAGGCATGGAATTCTGCGAGGGCATTCTGGAAGGTCAAGATGTTGTTGTGGTACGCAGCGGTGTTGGGAAGGTAAATGCGGCGGTCTGCACACAGATCCTGATCGATGTGTTTGATGTAAAAGCAGTGATCAATACAGGAATCGCCGGTTCTCTGAAAGCGGAGATCAACATCGGTGATTTGGTTATTTCCAGCGATCTGGTTCATCACGATATGGATGCGGTAAGCTTTGGTTATCCAAAGGGACAGATTCCGCAGATGGATGTGTTCTCTTTTGAGGCGGACAAGGCACTTGCGGATCTGGCTGAGAAAGTATGTGAAGAGGTTAATCCGGAAATTCAGGTATTTCACGGAAGAGTTGTCAGCGGCGATCAGTTCATCGCAGACAAAGAAACCAAAGAGAACATTTCGACACTTTTCGCAGGATACTGTACCGAGATGGAAGGTGCTGCGATCGCACAGACTGCACACTTAAATGAAGTGCCGTTTGTTGTTCTGCGTGCGATTTCAGATAAGGCAGATGACAGTGCATCCATGGATTATCCGACGTTTGAGAAGCAGGCAGTTGCTCACAGCGTCAGACTGGTTCGCGGCATGATGAAGAATCTGGCTGCAAAAGAAGCGTAGAAAAAAGAACGAAAACTGAAGAACTTCATAAAAAAATCCCCCGATTTTCGAGCCATAAGAGCAGAAATTGTCGAACGATTCTGCTTTTCAAATGCAAATTCTGAGGCTATAATGTGCCTGCAACATTCATCCGGAGAATGTGACTGCTGCAGCAGCGACACGTGAAATGAAAACAAGCAGGATCAGAAGGGGGATTATCCATGTTACAGTTTTTAAGTCAGCAGACAATATTGTTCTACACAATGGCATTGATCTGTGCCTGGGGAGTGATCAGCCAGGTGGTACTTCGTTCGATGTATGGAAACCTGCTCAGAGATGTCAGAAGGCAGGGCATGGCGAAAGGTAAGTTTATGAAACAGCTTCGCCAGCGTTATCAGAACGTATGCAGAATGAAACAGAATACGGTCAATGCTTTTAACACGGAAGCATTTATACGCAAAAATCTGCTGGAGTACCGTCTTTTTGGAGGATCTTTGCATACCTGGAAACGGATGGCACAGATGGCTGCCATATTATGTGCAGCACTGGGAGCGGTCGGATGGTATATCAGCCAGCCGCAGGCGGTTGGCGGCATGCGTCAGACTTATCTGACAGGCACTTTGCTGATGGAGGGAATTTTTCTTCTGGTCTTTGGCGTTCTGGATACAGGATTTGCAAAACAGTCATTGGAGATTACTTTGCAGGACGAGCTGGATAATGTGCTGGTGCTTCATGCTTCTTCCGGTGTACAGGCTGCAAAATCTTCTGTTGCAAGACAGAAACAGCCGGAGTCGGTGCAGCCGATACTGGCGGAATTTTCAAAACCGGCAAATCAGGTGGAAATGGCAAAATGCGATGCATCGTCAGAAGAAGTGGCAGTTTCTGCTGAGTCGGAAGACGTATCCGGACATTTCGGAAAAATGGTTTCCATGCCGGGACGGAAAAAGAAGAGCGTAAAGAACAGCAAGGATGGTATCAGGGACAAGCAGGAGCTGAAGGAGAATCTCGGAAAAATCCGAGAGGGTATTCGTGAGACAGCAGCTGCGGCGGATACACCTAAAGAGCAGACGGCGAAGATTCTGCGGCAGATGGATTCGGATGAGCAGGAACGTGTGATACGGGAAGTTCTGAAAGAGTTATTGTCATAATGGAGCAGGGATTTCCCCTGCAGACTAGCATTACGAAAGAGAGGAAACTGCTATGGAGATTGTATTTCTGGAGACCATATCGCTTGGTGATGACATAAATCTGGACAGATTTGACGAACTGGGACATGTAACAAAATACAGAGACACACCGGTGGAACTGGTGCCGGAGCGGGTAAAAGATGCAGATGTTGTTGTGATCAACAAAATTCCGATGAATGAAAAAACGTTGGCAGGTGCTTCGCATCTGAAACTGGTAGCCGTAACGGCTACGGGAATGGACAATATTGACCGGGCATATACAGACAGCCACGGCATCCTGTCAGCGAATGTAGCCGGCTATTCTACGGAAGCAGTGGCACAGCATACATTTGCACTGATGTTCTATGTTCTGCATAAACTGGCCTATTATGATCACTATGTAAAATCAGGTGCGTATTGTACCTCCGCTCAGTTTTCTCATTTTGAGCAGAAATTTTCAGAGCTTGACGGAAAGACCTGGGGTATTGTCGGCATGGGAGCGATCGGAAAACGTGTGGCATCCCATGCACAGGAATTTGGCTGCAACGTTATTTATTATTCAACATCCGGGAAGAACACCGATCAGCTGTATGAGAGAGTGGATTTTGAAGAACTGCTGAAACGTTCGGATCTGATATCGGTGCATGCACCGCTGAACCCGGACACAAGAAAACTTTTTGACAGAGCGGCTTTTGAGAAGATGAAGAAGTCCGCAATTTTTATCAATGTGGCACGCGGAGCGATCGTGGATCAGGAAGCACTTACGTGGGCTTTGCAGGAAAATAAGATTGCGGCAGCGGCTCTGGATGTGCTGGACGGAGAGCCGATGAGGGAGGACAATCCATTAAGGCAGATCCAGGACAGCGGCAAGCTGATCATTACGCCTCATATTGCCTGGGCACCGAAAGAGACTCGTGAAAGACTGCTGGACGGAGTCTATGAAAATATCAAAAAAATCCTGTGATACCAAACAGTTCGATATCACAGGATGCACATAGCTGAAACAGTTGTCAATCCTCTTCGATTACCTGAAGTTCAAGGTAGTCGAAGGGGATTTCTTCTATAAAACTATCCTGGTAAAAACGAGTTTTGCTGTGGCGTTTGAATTCCTGAATATTGGAATCGAGCCAGATTGGTTTGCCGAGATCAAAGTCGTAGCAGATCTGATCTAAAGAATCAAAGATTTTGTGTGTGCGTGTATCGTTTCGGTCATTTTCTATGACGGTATCTCGAAGCATATGGTTGTCTTTAAAAATTTTCCCCCATAAACGGAACATAACATTTCTACCTCCATATAAAAGCTGCCATAAAGGGCAGAAGTAATTGATTTCAAGTATAGCGGATTTTAAAATGAAAGTAAAGAGACTGCCTGAAAACGGCAGCCTCTTCAAACTTTTTCACTTGAAAAATGGAAGTGAATAGTTTATAATCATCTTAGAAGCAATCAGAGGGTTTGCGTATGTCCGATGGTTGCCACCGGAAACTTATAAACGAAGTTTATAAATTACACACGGCTATCTCCTAGGGGTGTAGGAGATAGCCACTTTTTTATCTCAGTCGAGAAGACTCCCACTTTTGCAAGTGGTGAGTAATAACAAGTCTTTCTCAGTGGGAGTACAATCTCCGACTGAGATAAACGCTCCGCGAGGATGTGCAGTGATTCTGAGAAGAATATGTCAGCTTTCGCTGACCAGAATCACGCACCAAGTCTCACGTGCGTTCGACTTGAATTACGGTGGTTGTCAATATATGTAAGTGCTGCAAAAATTACAAGCACAAGTGTTAATACTTCAAGTGTATTCATACAATATCACCTTTCCGTTTCCGGAAGGAACAACCACCAGACTATTCCTACGTTAGCTCTAATCTGATTACTATTAGTCTAGCATATATAAAATGAATTGATAACATACAACATAAAATTTATTAATTTTACATTTTGTATATCAAACCTAATCGGTTTCCTTTGCAGTAGCCTCCACCTGGCGGCTGACTTTTGAGGTGTCACGGTTCATAAAGTAGCTGTAGATCAGGGAGGACATTTCCTGAAGAGAATCTACGGCAGAACTTTTGCTGGAAACCTCGCAGGACATGATACATAAAATATAATCGCCTTTTGGTGTGTAGACGATCGCTGCATCGTTTTCGCAGTCGGAAGTCTCACCGGTTTTGTTTGCAACACGCGATTCCGACGGGATCGTGGATGGGATTTTGTAGGTAACCTGCTGATTTAACAGAAGTTCTTCCATCTGGCGGGAAGCGAGATGAGAGACAAATTCTCCGCGGTAAATACGTTCCAGAAGGCGACCGCAGTCTTTGGCGGAAGTTGTGTTTTTGGTATCAGCGTCGTACCACAGACTGGTGTCCTCCAGACCGTTGTATTCGTGCGTATATTCAAATCCCTGTGCTTTTATGAAAGCATTTACTTTCTTCATGCCTTTCTTGTGGTCGTGATCTTTGTTCAGATAACGGACCAGCTCATTTGTGGCAGAATTATCGCTGACTGTGATCATTTCATCGAGAAGATGTTTGGTCGTGTCATTCATTTCCAGATTGCCGTTCTGGATTTCCTGCATTACGGCTCCCATCACATAAAGTTTGATCAGGCTTGCGGACTCCTGGGCACGTTCGTTGATGCTTATCACATTTCCGGTGGTCAGGTCTTTCAGATAAACAGACCACTTGGAAGAATAGCTGTTGATGCGTCTGGTAAGCTCTGTTTTCAGCTCTTTCCAGGAAAAATCCTGATTCAGAGAATCAAAAGTGTAGGAAGGTGTAAGAGTGGCTTCCTGCAGAATCTGTGAAAAGGTATCGGAATTATCAGCCATAAGAAAAGAAGCTGTGTTATTGGAAGACTTGCTTTCTTCCGGGATTTCCGTTTCAGCTTCTGCCTCCGCTTCGGTCTGAAAAGTGCTTAATGTTTCAGGGGATACCGTTTCGGTTTCGGACGGAACGGATTCTGTCGGAGTACTTTTTTCGGTTGTTATATCCTGGCGGAACGGCGATTCCTTCAGCCAGTCTGTTGTATCAGAAGCAGCTGCCAAAGCAGGAAAATTCTGTAAAAGAATACTGCCGGACAAAAAGGCAGCAGTAAAAGTTTTTTTCAGTTTCTTAGAGGTCATGCTACATCCTTTCTCCTGAAAAACAGTTTGATGGATCAAGATACAAAACAATGTCTGCCAATGCTCTGACATCATTCTGAATCATACAATAAACTTTTCGTTCTGTAAAGAGTTCAGACAGAAAAATATTCTTGATAAATGCTGGAAAATATGCTACATTCTCAAGGTGACAAGACACCTGAAATGACATTGTTGAAGAATCAATATAAAGGTGTAAACTCACTCCGGGAAGTGCATACAGGCAGTCTGACCGGGAAAACTTTATCGAGGAGGAAAGAAAGGCATGAAAAAATTACTGAACCACATTTTTATTGATGGTTTGAGCGGCATGGCTTTGGGCTTGTTTTCTACACTGATTGTTGGTACAATAATCCAACAGATTGGAAACCTGATCGGTGGAAACATTGGAGACATGCTTTTTATCATGGGAAAGATGGCAGCAGCGATGACCGGTGCTGGTATCGGTGTCGGTGTGGCACACCGTTATCAGGAAAGTCCGCTGGTGGTGCTTTCTGCGGCAACGGCCGGCATGACAGGAGGATTTGCAAGTAAGATTCTGGCAGGTTCACTTCTGGTTGACGGAAGCGTTGTTCTGGCAGGGCCTGGAGAACCGCTCGGTGCATTTGTAGCGGCATTTGCAGGAATTGAACTGGGACATCTGGTTTCCGGTAAGACAAAAGTAGATATTCTGGTAACGCCGATCGTGACAATCGTAACCGGATGTGCAGTCGGTCTGATCGTAGGACCGCCGATTTCCAAATTTATGACCGGACTTGGTGCAATCATCAACTGGGGAACAGAACAGCAGCCATTTATCATGGGAATCGTGGTTTCCGTGCTGATGGGAATGATCCTGACACTGCCGATCAGTTCTGCGGCTCTTGGTATTATTTTAAATCTTTCCGGACTTGCAGCCGGTGCGGCGACGATTGGATGTTGCTGTAACATGGTAGGATTTGCAGTGGCAAGCTATCGTGAAAATAAGGTTGCCGGACTTCTGGCACAGGGCATTGGAACATCTATGCTGCAGGTGCCGAATATTGTAAGAAAACCAATCATATGGATTCCGGCGATTGTTTCCAGTGCCGTTTTGGGACCGGTCAGCACAATGCTGGTCAAAATGACGAGCAATGCAACAGGCTCCGGTATGGGAACCGCAGGATTTGTAGGGCAGATCATGACCTATCAGACGATGGCACCGGAAATCGGAGGTACCATGACAATGATCATCATTGTGGTATTCCAGATTGTGCTGCCGGCAGTGATCACACTGGCAGTGTCCGAATTTATGAGAAAAAAAGGCTGGATCAAAGACGGCGATATGAAACTGGAACTGTAGGAGTGAGCTTAAGCCTCCTGCAAAGTGATTCCGACAGAATCATGTATCAGATTTCCTATGCATCTGATTTGATCAAATATGCAGGAGGTGTAAAAAGAAATTATGAATCGAAAAGAATTTTGCGAATACTTTGAAATTCCTTATATGACGGAAACAGATTGGGAATTAGGCAACCGGAGAGTTCCAACATATCTTTTGCGTTTGATGGAGTATAAGATTCGGATAGAGCAGTTGGCTGATAAAAAGAATCAAGAGAAGACGGAGGATAAGAAATAATGGATAAGAAAACAATAAGTACTATGAAAAAAATGTTTGATGATATTATGCATACAACAGAGGATGGAACAGTTGAATTTTGGTATGCAAGAGAGCTTATGGGATGTTTGGGGTATACAACATGGCGAAGATTTAAAGATGCGATAAATCGAGCAATAGAATCTTGTAAAAGTGCTGAAATAGAGGTTTCAGACCATTTTGCCGACGCCGTCAAAATGGTTGAGATTGGTAGTAAAGCGGTGCGAGATGTGGATGATATTTTGCTTACCAGATATGCATGTTATCTTATTGCGCAAAATGGAGATCCAAGAAAAGAGGAAATTGCTTTTGCACAAAGTTATTTTGCTGTACAGACAAGAAAACAAGAACTGATAGAAGAAAGAATTGCTTATATTCAGAGAACAGAAGCAAGAGGAAAACTACGAGAATCTGAAAAAAGGTTATCGCAAAATATTTATGAACGTGGCGTGGATGATGCTGGATTTGGGCGAATTCGTTCAAAAGGTGACCAGGCATTATTTGGAGGAAGAAGTACGCAGGAAATGAAGGAAAAACTCGGCGTAAGCGATAAACGACCATTAGCAGATTTTCTGCCAACGCTTACGATTGCAGCCAAGAATCTTGCAACAGAGATGACCAATTACAACGTGGAAGAAAAGGATTTAAAGGGAGAAGGAGCTATTACTACGGAACATGTGCAGAATAATACTACAGTTCGTGAAATGCT
>OLOA01001876.1_pt1 | contig 20041 bp, 26 predicted proteins | sample 1672201 | NCBI WGS metagenome assembly OLOA01 (sample SAMEA3136658, study PRJEB25190) | human gut metagenome
AAACACCCGGCGACGCTTCCTATGGAAAATATGTGATCGAACCCCTGGAGCGCGGATACGGAACGACCCTGGGCAATGCGCTGCGGCGCATCCTGCTCTCCAGCCTCCCCGGAACCGCAGCCACCAGCATCAAAATTGCCGGTGTGCAGCATGAGTTCTCCACCATCCCCGGTGTGAAGGAGGACGTGACGGAGATCGTTCTGAACGTGAAAAATCTGCTGACGAAGCTGCACAGCGACGCTGTCAAGACCGTGTTTATCGAGGCGGCCGGACCCTGCGAGGTCACGGCTGGCGATATCAAGACTGACGGCGAGGTGGAGGTCCTGAATCCCGAGCTGCACATTGCAACGCTGGATGTGGGCGCCACTCTGAGCATGGAGATCACCTTGAGCCACGGCCGCGGCTATGTCTCCGCCGACAAGAACAAGGCGGCGCGACCCGGCGTCATCGGCGTGATCCCCATCGACAGTATCTATACCCCCGTGTACAAGGTCAACTACACTGTGGAGAGCACCCGTGTGGGCGCTTCCAGCGACTACGATAAGCTGACGCTGGAGGTCTGGACCGACACCACCATCGCTGCCCGCGATGCGGTGTCCCTGGGCGCCAAGATCCTCTGCGACCATTTTGCCCTGTTCACCGACCTGTCCGACACGCTGGGCGATAAGTCCACCGTGGTGGAGAAGGCGCAGGACTCCAAGGACAAGATGCTGGAGCTGACCATCGAGGAACTGGATCTGTCTGTACGCAGCTTCAACTGCCTCAAGCGCGCCAACATCAACACCGTCGAAGACTTGATCTCCAAGACCGAGGACGAGATGATGAAGGTACGCAATCTGGGACGCAAGTCCCTGGAGGAAGTCATCAACAAGCTGGCGATGATGGGCCTGTCCCTGGCCAGCGAAGACAACAACTAACGATCCAGCGCATACCGCGCCCGATCATAACAAGGAGGAAACTGAAATGCCCGGAACTCGTAAGCTCGGTAAGACTACCGATCAGCGTATGGCGATGCTCCGTCAGCAGGTCACCGATCTTCTGGACAACGGCCGGATGGAGACCACCATCACCCGCGCCAAGGAGATCAAGCCCCTCACCGAGAAGATGATCACTCTCGGCAAGAAGGGTGACCTGGCCGCTTACCGTCAGGCGCTGAGCTTCATCACCCGCGAGGATGTGGCCAACAAGCTGTTCAAGGAACTGGCTCCCAGCTACGCCGAGCGCAACGGTGGCTATACCCGCATCATCCGCACCGGCGTCCGCCGCGGCGATGCTGCCGAGACCGCCATCATCGAGCTGGTGAAGTAATTTTACTTTCATAAAAAAGAACACGCCGACAGGCGTGTTCTTTTTTATGCCGCTGGGGAGGACGGGGTGGCGGAGGGCGGCAGAGGAGGGTGTCCGGTGCGGCAAGTCTGCGGAGGAGGGAAAGAAGCGGCGGCGGAGTGCATATACTGCTTTCGGTGATGTGATGAGAAGATGGGTTTGCGCCTTGCTGGCGGGGGTGGTGCTGCTGTCCGGCTGCGGGGCAGGGGTGATCTCGACGGTGGGGGAGACGAGGGATACCGGCGATCCAAAATACGTGGCACTGACCTTTGATGACGGGCCATCGCCGCGCTGTACGCCGCGGCTGCTGGATGGGCTGCGGGAGATGGGGGCAAAGGCTACGTTTTTCGTGGTGGGCTGTCAGGCGGTGAAGGACCCGGATATCGTGCAGCGCATCGCGGCGGAGGGCCATCAGGTGGGGAACCACTCCTACGACCATGCGGACCTGCACAGCCTGACGTCGGCGCAGGCGATGGCGGATCTGGAGAAAAATGACGCGCTGCTGCGGGAGCTGCTGGGGGAGGGGGAGTACTGGGTACGGCCGCCCTACGGGCTGATGACGGAGGCAGAGGCCGCGGCACTGTCCGTGCCGCTGGTGAACTGGTCGGTGGACACAGAGGACTGGCGGACGAAGGACAGCGGGAAAATATTAGATGTGATCTACCGCTGTACCGGGGACGGGGACATCGTGCTGCTGCACGACCGCTACCAGAACACAGTGGATGCGGTGCTGATGGCGATCGAGCATTTACAGCAGCAAGGCTACGTATTCGTAACGGTGGCGGAGCTGCTGGAGATCAAGGGCATAGCGCCGCAGGCGGGGGAGACGTACCGTCGGGCAGAATAGAAAGCGCCCCGGAGCGATGCTCCGGGGCGCTCTGTGCAGTTGCGTTACGCAGCGGCGGCCAGCATACAGTTGATGACCAGGGTCAGCACGATGAACACGGCGCCTACCCATTTGGTGCCCTGGGCCAGCTTGGCATCCAGGCTCTTGGCCTTGGACTTGGCCATATAGCTGTCGGCAATACCGCCGATGGTGCCGGACAGGCCCTGGCTCTTGCCGGACTGGAACAACACCACCAAAATCAAAAACAGGGCGGCGATCAGCTGCAAAATAATGATAACAGTCAACATTTCGGACTCCTCCACCTATTCCATGCCATACGGCATTTGTATCACAGTACATTGCATTTTACCATAATACAACGGACTTTGCAAGAGGGAATGTGCTGTTTTATGGTTGTTTTTTTATGCTTCCTTCGCCGGGTGAAAAGTAAACGGGCGCCGTTCGGCTTACGGCGCCCGCTTCAGAGGTGAAGTTTCACACAGCACCCTCAAAACCTCCCGCCAGAGGTGCCGACAGCCGCACGGCTGTGCGGCTGCCCGACGATTTGAGGATAGAAAGGAAAAGCAATTCATGTAAAAGAATTACTATGGGTACAATACAACAGAAGACCGTGGTTTGTAAAGCGACAATGTTTCATGCAAATATGAGAAAATGTCATACACATATATTCCACTGGAACTCCACAAAAAATCGTAAAAAGTGCCGAAAACCCGCCCTTGCCACCAGCGGTGCGAAGGGAGTATAATCTTGCTATGAAATAGTGTCATATAAACAGGAGGCGTCATGGATACCAAAAAACTGGAAGCCCTGCTGACGGCGGTGGAGCTGGGCAGCTTCACACGCGCCGCCGAGGTGCTGGGCTATACGCAGTCCGGATTGACCCACATGATGAACAGCCTGGAAAAGGATATTGGCTTCACCGTTCTGCTGCGGGGCCGCAGCGGCGTCCGGCTGACCCCGGCAGGCCAGCGGATACTGCCCCTGGTGCGTGACTGCCTGGGTACCACCGCCGCCCTGGAGCGCGAGATATCCCTTATCAACACCCATAAGGAGGACTCCGTCCGCGTGGCGGCCTATGAGTCCATCGCCCGTCATTGGCTGCCGGAGATCATCCAGCAGTTTCGCCGGGAGCACCCGGATGTCACTGTGGACATCCAGATGGGCAGCGTAGACGAGGTCTATCGCTGGGTGCTGGAGGATCGGGTGGATATGTGCTTTGCCAGCCGCCAGGACGCCCCGCTGGAGTGGACATTTCTGCGGGATGACGAGCTGCTGGCCATCCTGCCGCCGGAGTACGACAGCGGGGAAACGGCCTTTCCTGTGGAGGCCTTTAACGGTCAGGAATTCCTTATGCCCTCCATGGGCTTTGACAAGGATATCCTCCGCGTGCTGAATGAGCACGGCGTCACGCCACTGATCCGTACCACTCAGGTGTCCGACAGCGCCGTTATCTCTATGGTGGAGCACGGCCTGGGTGTCAGCGTCCTGTCCCGCCTGGTCCTCCGCGGCCGGCAGAACAGTGTCCGCGCCCTGCCGCTGGAGCCTCGGGCTGTCCGTGAGCTGGGTATCGCCGCCCGTCCGCAGAAGGAGCTGCGCCCCATCGCCCGCCAGTTCATCCGCCAAGCCTGCGAGATGATCGAGAAGATGTGACACAGCGCTGCGCGCGAAATTACCACAACACAAAGGAAATGATTATGCTGCAATTTCAAGAACTCACCGCCGCCCACGGCGACCGCCTGCGCGGCTATTACCGGAACTGCGACTACCGCCTGTGTGAATATTCCCTGGGCGTCAAGCTCATGTGGCGGGACCACCTGCATCCGTCCTTTGCCGAGGTCGCCGGCTGCCTTGTGATCCGCAACTGTATCGAGGGCGAGTACGTCTTTGACTACCCCATTGCCGGCCCCGAGGCAGATGTTGAAGGTGCCCTGCGGGCCATCGAGTCCTGGTGCGCCGCCACCGGCACGCCTCTGGTGCTCTCTGTGGTGCCGGAGGACAAGGCCCAGACCCTCTGCCTGCGCTATCCCCGCTGCCGCGTTATCAGCGAGCGTCCCTGGAAGGACTATCTTTACCGAACAGAGGAGTTGGCCGCTTTCGCCGGCCGTCGGTACAGCGGCCAGCGCAACCACATCAACAAGTTCCGCCGGGATTATCCCGACGCGGAATTTACCCCGCTGACCGATCCTGACGATCCCCGCCTGGCCGCCTTTTGGCAGGACTATGAGGCCGAGTTTCACAAGTCCGGCCCCCTGGCTGTGCAGGAGCTGTCTCTGGCACAGGAGATGTTCTCCCGCATCGGCACCGACTGGTTCTGTGCCGGCGGTATGCTGGCAGAGGGGCGTCTGGTGGCTGTCTGCCTGGCGGAGAAATGCGGCGGCACCCTTATCGACCACATCGAAAAGGCCCTGTACTCCCATGCCGGGGCCTATCCCGCCCTGGTCCAGGCTTTCGCCGCCTACTACGGTGGGGACTGCACATGGTGCAACCGGGAGGATGACGCCCGGGACAAGGGCCTCCGCACCTCCAAGCTGCAATACCTGCCGGATCACTTGGGCGGCAAGGTCCGTATCGAGGCGGGCACCGAGCTGGACGCCCTCAAGGCCGTCCCTGCCATCAAAACCGATCGTCTGTCCCTGACGCCTCTCCGCAGAGGCGATATCCCTGCGTACAGCGCCCTGTGTCTGGACGACGAGCGCAACCGCTGGTGGGGCTACGACTACCGCACCGACCTGGGCGATCAGCCCCTGACCGAGACCTATTTCTACGATGTGGCCCGGGCCGATTTCGCCGCCCGCCGCGCCGTAAACTTTGCCGTCCGCCTGAAGGGCAGGCTCATCGGCGAGGTGGTGCTCTATAACCCCGACTTTCGGGGCGGGTTCGAACAGGGCTGCCGCATCGCCCCGGAATACGCCGGCCACGGCTATGGCGCTGAAGCCTTCGCCGCTGCCGCCGACTGGGCACTGTACCATCTGGGGCTTGCCCGGGTGGTGGCCAAATGCTTCAAGGAAAATGAGCCGTCCCGTAAAATGTTATCCGCTTGTATGCGTCCCAGCGGCGAGGACGATACGTATTTCTACTTTGAAAAGACCGTCTGACGCATAAGACAAGCACCTCCGCGCACACTAGGCACGGAGGTGCTTTTTCATGCAGTATGAGACGCTGACCGACCTGTTGAACAACGAGGCCGCGGCCTACGACTACTTCTACGCCCTGTCCCCGGAGATGCAGACCCAGCTCCAGCAGCGCCGCGATATCCGCGATCTGCGCCAGCTGAAGCAGGCCGCCGCGGACATCCAGACAAACTCCCGTCCCGCCGCTTTCTGAGGGGGCCGCAGACACAGTCCACGCCCATCACGCAAAAAAAGAGACGGCTCTGCCGTCTCTTTTTTTGCATTTAGTGGATTTTCTGCTTGATGCCGTGCAGCAGCCGAATAATCTCAGAGAATCCCAGCAGCATGGTTCCGGACAAGAACCCAGCTATCAAGGCGATTACACCATCGCCGATCGCATCGTTGTAGGCACCCACAAAAAATAAGAATGCGCCGCAGCAGTAGGTGATGATAGCCAACACCTTGATCAACGTTCCAACCGTGTTTTTAGCTTCCATATTTTTCCTCCTTTTGCAAATATACCAAAGTGGGATATTTACATTATACCAGTTTGGGATAATAAGTCAAGAGGTGGAAGCGAATATGAGGATAAAGGATCTACGGAAAGCGCGCCGCATCACGCAGTTGAAGATGGCGATGGATTTGAATATGTCGCAGAACACCATCAGCCGCTACGAAAGCGGCGAGCGGGAGCCGGGTATCGCGGAGCTCATCCGCATCGCGGACTACTTCTGTGTGAGTATCGACTATCTGGTGGGACGCACGGATGACCCTGCGATGCATTGATATAAAAAGGATAGGACTGCGGCGCAGTCCTATCCTTTATGTGTCGTTTTACCGCTGATACTCGAATTCCAGATCGTACATGCTGACGATGTCGCCGTCCTGAATGCCCATCTGCTCCAGCGTGTCGAACAGGCCGCTCTGCCGCAGCATCTTGTCGAAGTACATGCGGCTCTCGTAGTCGGAGAAATTGATGTTGCCCATAAGTCGCTGGAGCCACGGCCCCTCCACCAGCCAGGTGTTGTCCTCCCGCTCGATGTGCAGTGGCTCGGTGGTGTCGATCACCGGCGGCTTGGGCACGTACTCCGGCTCATACACCGTCACCGGCGGCAGCTCACTGAGCCGCCGGGCGATGTGCTGCACCAACTCCCGCGTGCCCTGATGGGTGGCGGCGGACATGGCGAAGAACTCATAGCCCAGCGCCTCCACATGGGCGCGGAAGGTATCCAGCTGCGCCGTGTCCATCAGAAGATCCGTCTTGTTGGCCACGGCGATCTGCGGTCGTGTAGCCAGCTCCGGGCTGTACTCCTTCAGCTCCGCGTTGATGGCGTCAAAGTCCGCGATGGGGTCCCGCCCCTCGCTGCCGGACACGTCCACCAGATGCACCAGCAGGCGGCACCGGTCGATGTGCCGCAGGAAATCGTGGCCCAGACCCGCGCCCTCGCTGGCGCCCTCGATGATGCCGGGGATGTCCGCCATGACGAAGCTGACGCCCTCGTCCACGTACACCACGCCCAGATTGGGGTACAGGGTGGTGAAGTGGTAGTTGGCGATTTTCGGGTGGGCCTTGCTGACCACACTCAAGAGCGTGCTTTTGCCCACATTGGGGAAGCCCACCAGCCCCACGTCCGCCAGCAGCTTCAGCTCCAGCACCACGTCGTGGCTCTCGCCGGGCAGACCCGCCTTGGCAAACCGCGGCACCTGCCGGGTGGGGGTGGCAAAATGCTGGTTGCCCCAGCCGCCCCGGCCACCCCTGCACAGCACATAGGGCTTGTCGTCGGACATATCCTTGATGATCTCGCCGCTCTCGGCATCGCGCACCAGCGTGCCCCGGGGGACCTTGATGGTCAGGCTTTCGCCGTCTTTGCCGGTCTTGCGGCCGCCCTGGCCGTCCACGCCGTTGCCGGCCACATACTTGCGCTTGTAGCGGAAGTCCATCAGGGTGGACATGTTGTCGTCCACCTTCAGGATGATGGAGCCGCCGCTGCCGCCGTCGCCGCCGTCCGGACCGCCCGCCGCAATATATTTTTCCCGGTGGAAGGCCACCGCGCCGTTGCCGCCGTTGCCGGCCCGTACGGTGATCCGCGCCTTATCGATAAATCCATTTGCCATGGTGCTACCTCGCTTTATCTGAAAACTTGCCTATCTCTCCATTTTCCTTCTATTTTACCCGAAAGGAGTAAAAAGGTCAACAAAAAACCTCCCGCCATCGGCGGGAGGCTTTTCAAATACCAATTACTCCGCGGGGTAAACAGAGACCTGCTTGCGGTCCTTGCCCAGACGCTCGAAGCGGACAACGCCGTCCGCCTTGGCGAACAGGGTGTCGTCGGTACCCTTGCCCACGTTGGTGCCGGGGTGGATGTGGGTGCCGCGCTGACGCACCAGAATGTTGCCAGCCAGCACGAACTGCCCGTCAGCGCGCTTGGGGCCAAGGCGCTTGGACTCGGAATCACGGCCGTTCTTGGTGGAGCCCATACCTTTTTTATGGGCAAAGAACTGCAGAGAAATGTTCAGCATTTTCAAGTACCATCCTTTCTGTAAGATGATCGAGGAAGAAGGCTCACGCCTCCATAACTTCGATGTTGTCGGGATACTCGTCGTGGAGCTGTGCCAGATACACCATCAGCCCCGTCAGCAAATTCTGACAGGTGCTCTCGGCGTCGGACGCCAGCCCGCCGGGCAGCCGCAGCGTGATGCTGGTCTCCCGTTCATTGACCTTGACGGCGGCGCACAGCCCCATCACGTCATTCACGGTGGCCTCTACCAGTCGTACAGCGCTGGTGATGGCGGCACAGACGATGTCCTCGCCCGCGTCGGCATAGCCGCTGTGTCCGCTGACCTCAAACCCGACGATACGCGATTCCTCCGTGAGGAATGTCACAGTGGTCATTGCCGTCTCAGAACGTGATCTTGCCGATCTCGACCTTGGTGTACGGCTGACGATGACCCTGCCGTTTGCGGTAACCCTTCTTGGGGGTATACTTGAAGATACGGATCTTCTTGCCCTTGCCGTTCTTGACCACAGTGGCGTCCACTTTCGCGCCCTCCACCACGGGAGTGCCGAACTTCGTGTTCTCACCATCGACGATGGCCAGAACCTGATCGAACACCACGGCGTCGCCAGCATTCACGTCCAGCTTCTCGATGAACAGAGTGTCACCCTCGCTGACGTTGTACTGCTTACCGCCGGTAACGATAATAGCCTGCATAACCTTGTTGCACCTGCCTTTCCTTAATTACGGACTCGCTGTCGGGGGCGGCCGGACAAGCCGGCGCTTGCTTACCCATTCAAAGCGGCTTATCAAGTATAACAGCGTCTTTCTCCCTTGTCAACAGGGAAAGACGCTGTTTTTGCCTGTTTTCGCAAAAATTTCCCGCTTTACGCCGTGGGATAGGCCAGTTTCTCCTGGTTCCACCCGGAAATGATCTCCGTATAGAACGCGCAGCACGTCTTCGCCAGCTCCACGTCCAGATTGCGGTAGTTGCCGCACTCCTTTGCGCTTTTTCCTGGCATTTCGCCCTCAAATACCGCCCCCTGGGCGAACACCCGCTGCACAAGTGCCACGGCCTGGGCCAGTGTCAACTGCTTCCCGTCAAACAGAAAATAGAATCCCGTCTGGCACCCCATGGGGCCGAAGTACACCACCGCGTCCTTTTCCGGGCTGTTCCGCAGCAGTGTGGCGATCACGTGCTCCACCGAGTGCATCTCCGCGTTGGTCAGCAGGTCGCCGGTGTTGGGCTTTTTGAACCGCAGGTCCAGCGTCACCACGTCTCCGTCCTGCCGGCTGAGATACAGCCCCGGCACCAGCACGTCGTGATCCACCGTAAAGCTGGCGATACGTTCCATGTTCAGCCCTCCAGTCCGTCCAGGAACGCCATAGCGACCCTGTTCAGGTCCTTCATGGCCTCCGGGAAGTTAAAATAGAAATCATGGTGCTCCAGCACACAGTCCGATACGGACTTCAGCGCCATGAACGGCACCTCGTTGCGGTAACACACCTGTGCCGCCGCGCCGCCCTCCATTTCAATGAGCAGGGGGTGGAAGGTCTCCGCGATCCACCGCGCCCGGTCACACTCCGTGGCGAACCACTCGCCGGTGGCGACGCTGCCCACCCGGTAGTCGTACCCGGCTTTGTCCATGGCGTCCTTTGCCTTCTCCAGCTCGGCGGTGGGGAAGTCTATCCGGTTCACCGTGGACACCAGCCCCACCGGGTCGCCGATGCCCGACGTATCCACGTCGTGCTGCATGAACCGATCCGCCAGCACCAGCGTCCCGATCGGCACGTTCTCAAAGCACCCGGCAACGCCCACGTTGACGATCCGTCCCGGCGCGTACAGGTCGATAAACAGCTGGGTGGCCATGGCAGCGTTTACCTTCCCCACGCCGCCGCAGCAGGCGACCACGTTCTCCCGTATCCGGTAGAAGGGCACGCCCGCCACCGTTTTTTCCGGCTCCGCGCCCTCCGGCAGCAGGCTCTCGATCTCGCCCTTCATGGCGTACAGCAATCCAGTCAGCATACAGCAAACCCTCACTTTTCCCGTTTTCTCCATTGTAAATACCCCGGCGGCAGAATGTCAAGTTGCATTTTCCCCACTTTCCCTGTAAAATAATAAAAAACGAAAGGAGCACATCATGGTCATCGGTATCGTCTGCGAATTTGACCCCCTCCACAGGGGACACGCCCGCCTTCTCTCCCACGCCCGCGCCTTGGGCGCGGACACGGTGATCTGCGCCATGAGCGGCTCCTTCACCCAGCGGGGCAGCTTCGCCGCCCTGTCCAAAACGGCGCGCGCCGAGATGGCGGTCCGCTGCGGCGCTGACCTGGTGCTGGAGCTCCCCACGCCCTGGGCCATGTCCCCGGCGGAGACCTTCGCCCGCGGCGGCGTGCGGCTGCTGGCCCTTGCCGGGGCCGATACCCTCCTGTTCGGCAGCGAGTGTGGGGATCTGCCCGCCCTGCGGTGTCTGGCCGACTGCCTGGACAGCCCCACCTTTGCCGATCACCTTACCGCCGCGCCGGAGTCGGGCCTGACCTTCGCCGCCCGTCGTCAGGCTGCCGCCGCATCCCTGCTGGACAAGGCTACCGCCGCCCTTCTGCAAAGTCCCAACAACACCCTGGCCGTGGAGTATCTCCGCGCCCTGCGCCATACCCACAGCGACATGACGCCCTGTACACTCCGCCGTGAGGGTGCCGGCCATGACGGCGCTCCGGAGGGGGATACCGCCTCGGCCTCCTTTCTGCGTGAATTGCTGCGGCAGGGCAGGGGGGAGGCCGCCTGTGCCTATATGCCCACCCCGGCGGCGGACGTCCTCCGCCGTGAGCTGGCCGCAGGCCGCATTGCTGACGGCGCCCTCTGTGAGCGCGCGATACTGGTCCGCCTCCGTGCCATGACCGAGGCGGATTGGCGTCCCTACGACCCAGGAAACGAGGGCCTGTACCACCGGCTGTATCAGGCATCCCGCGATGCCTGCACCGTGGCGGAGATGCTCTCCGCTGCAAAAACCAAGCGCTATCCCCTTGCCCGCCTGCGCCGTATGGTCCTCAGCGCCTACCTGCAATTACCGCCTGCGCCGGAGCGTGTGCCCTACCTCCGCGTGTTGGCTGCCACGGCCGCGGGCCGCGCACATTTGCGCTGCTTGCGGGACACCGGTGCACCGGTGCTGACCAAACCCGCTGATGTCCCGGCCCTTGGTCCGGCGGCGGAGGACCTGTTCACTCTGGAGTCCCGCTGTACCGACCTGTATGTGCTGGCCCGCCCGGATCTGACCCAGGCCGCCCCCGGCCAGGACTACCGTACCACACCGGTCATGGTATAAACAGACGCAGCCCCCGCCGATGGCGGGGGCTGCGCGTATATTTACTGTTCCTCTACCACATAGCCCTTTCGCCGCAGAGAGCCGAAGATCTCCTGGATGTGGGCCTTGTCCCGGGTCTCCAGCGACAGATTTACCACGCAGGAGCCGATGGCGGCCTTGGTGTTGCGGCGCTCGTGGTTCACGTCCAGCACGTTTGCGCCCAGGGACGACACCACCTCCAGGAACGACGCCAGCGCGTGGGGCTGGTCCGGCAGCACCGTGGAGAAGCTCACTGTCCGCCCCTCCTTGGCAAGGCCCCGGGTCAGGATGCGCTCCAGCATGGTCACGTCCACATTGCCGCCGGACAGCAGAGCGCACACCGTTTTGCCCTCGGTATTCACCTTGTGGTACATGGCGGCGGCGATGCCCACGGCGCCTGCGCCCTCGGCCACCAGCTTCTGCTTTTCCAACACCGTCAGGATGGCGCTGGCGATCTCACCCTCGCTGACCGTCACCACCTCGTCCACGTACTCCCGGCACATATCGAACGTCAGATCGCCGGGAGTCTTGACCTTGATACCGTCGGCAACTGTGTCCACGCTGCTGAGGGTGATGATCTTTCCCTCCTTCAGGGCTCCGCCATGCTGGGTGCGCCGGCGGCCTGCACGCCGATAATGCGGCACTGGGGCCTCAGGTTCTTCACCGCGTAGGCCAGCCCCGCGATCAGTCCGCCGCCACCGATGGGCACGAAGATCATATCCACGTCCGGCAGCTGCTCCAGGATCTCCAGGCCGATGGTGCCCTGACCGGCCATAATGCTGTAATCGTTGAAGGGGTGGATGAACGTCAGTCCCTGCTCGTCCCGCAGGCGCACCGCCTCGGCATAGGCGTCGTCGTACACGCCGGGTACCAGTACCACGTTGGCGCCGTAGCTGCGGGTGGCCTCGATCTTGGAGATGGGCGCGCCCTCCGGGATGCAGATAGTGGCCTTGATGCCCATGTCCCGGGCGGCAAAGGCCACGCCCTGGGCGTGATTGCCGGCGGAGCAGGCGATGACGCCCCGTTCCTTCTCCTCGTCGGAGAGGGTGGCGATTTTGTAATACGCGCCCCGCAGCTTGAACGCGCCGGTTTTTTGCAGGCAGTCGGCCTTCAGATAGAAGTCGCAGCCGGGCACCAGCCCCTTGGTGGGGATCACCGGCGTGCGGTTGATGACGGGCTTGAGCACCCGCTGGGCGTCGTGCAGCATGGCCATGGAGATCATAAAATGCGCCTCCTCATTCAATATAGGTAAATTTTATCACACCGTTTTGCTCCGCGCAAGGCGTATGGCAAACAAAATTTTCAAATTTGTGCGCTGCAGGCGGACACACAGGCGTTTCCGGCGCACACCGCCCCAAAAGTACCAAAATCGCAAAAATATCTTGACTTTTGCCGTGCTTCCGGTATAATAATATGGCTTGCGTCTGCAAGCATATCCTTGCTCTCATCCGAGAATGAGGGCCATTTGTCCAAAAGGAGGTGCAAAAGTATGGCTAAGATTTCCGCCAACTACGAGGTCGTTTACATCATCGACCCTGCACAGGGTGAGGAGGCTGTTGCCGCCACCGTGGCAAAGTTCCAGTCCCTGGCAGAGCAGAACGCGACCGACGTGGTAGTCGATGAGTGGGGCAAGCGTCGTCTGGCTTACGCGATCGACTACAAGACCGAGGGCTATTATGTGCTGATGAGCTTCACCAGCGGCCCGGAATTCCCCAAGGAGCTGGATCGTATCCTGGGCATTACCGAGGGTATCATGCGTTCCATGATCGTCTGCAAGGGCGAGTAAGGGAGTACAGCAATGCTGAACAAGATCTTTATCATGGGTCGCCTGACCCGTGACCCGGAGCTGCGCCGTACGCAGTCCGGTACCCCCGTCACCAGCTTCTCTCTGGCTGTGGATCGTGATTACAAGACACAGTCCGGCGAGAAGGAGACGGACTTCATCGATGTGGTCGCCTGGCGCGCCACCGCGGAGTTCGTGGCCAAGTACTTTACCAAGGGCCGTATGGCCGTGGTAGAGGGCCGACTCCAGATCCGCGCCTGGCAGGACAAGGAGGGCAACAACCGCCGCAGCGCCGAGGTCGTGGCCGACAATGTCTACTTCGGCGACTCCCGCCGCGACAGCGACGGCAGCAGCGGCGGCAATTACGCCAACAACAGCTACGGCGGCAATAACGGCGGCTACTCCGCTCCTGCCGGCGGCTACGCTGCGCCCGTGGGCGGCTCCGGATTTTCCGAGATCGATGAAGAGGACGGCGACCTGCCGTTCTGATGTGCCCCCGGCACATGACATTTTATAAAGGAGGAAACTTCCATGGCTATGGAACGCGAAAATAGACCCGTTCGCGGTGCCGGCAAGCGCCGCAAGAAGGTTTGCCAGTTCTGCGTGGACAAGTGCGAGTGCATCGATTACAAGGACGCCGCTAAGCTGCGCCGCTTCATCTCCGAGCGCTCCAAGATCCTGCCCCGCCGTACCACCGGCACCTGCGCTATGCATCAGCGCCAGCTCACCGAGGCCATCAAGCGCGCTCGTCAGATCGCCCTGCTGCCTTTCGTGACTGAGTAATTGTGTGATAAAAAACAAGACCGGCGTCGCCGGTCTTGTTTTTTATGCTGTTTCTCCGTGGGATTTCTGGTAAAATAGTGTATCATACAGAAGAAACCACAGGGAGGAGGGAGCGCGTGGACGACAGACAACTGATGGCGAGCATCGCCGGCGGTGACGAGGCAGCCCTGCAGGCGCTGCTGCGGCGTTTCACGCCGCTGTTCCTCTATATCCTGCGTCCCATCCTCCCGGATGAGCGGGATAGGGAGGAGTGCCTGGCGGACATATCCCTGCGCATCTGGCAGGGAGCGGGGAGTTTCGACGGGGCAAAGGGCAGCCTGAACGGCTGGCTGACCGCCCTGACCCGCAACGCCGCCCTGAACCGCGCCCGCGCCAAGGGAACGGAGGACGCCCCGCTGGAGGACACCGTGCCCCACGGGGACGGCAGCGCCGAGGACGAGGTGCTCCGCCGCGAGCGGCAGGCGAAGCTGCGGGCGGCTATCGCGGGCCTGCCGGTGTACGAGCGGGAGCTGTTCTACCGGAAGTATTACTACTGCCAGTCCACTGCCCAGATGGCCGCCGAGCTGAGCCTGACGGAGCGCGCGGTGGAGGGGCGGCTGTACCGCCTGCGGCAGACCCTGCGCCAACAGCTGGGAGGTGATCTCTATGACTGACGAACGCCGCTTTGACGATCTGCTCCGTGAGGATGCCGCCGCCCTGCCGCCGCCCGCCGCCGGCGAGATCAATCCCTGGAGCATGGCCATGACCCGGGTGCTCTGGGGTCTGGGTCTGATCACCATTACCCTGAATTTCCTGTATCTGGATGTGATCCTGCCCGCCGTCGGCGGCCTGCTGCTGGTGCTGGGCTTCTGTACGCTGCGGCGCGAAAACACGCCCCTCCGCTGGTGCTATATCCTCTCTCTGGCCTCTCTGGCCGTCCGCGGCGCGTGTATCGTCCTCGCCGCCCTGCCTGTGGAGACGGGGCTTGCACCGGCCTATGTCAATATCGCCCTGCTGCAGGTGCTGTATGTCTGCCTGTGGCGGGGTATGGTGGGTGTCTCCCGCGCCGCTGGGGAGGAAAAGCCCGCGGCCACCGCCGCCGGTGCCATGGCGGTGTTCTACGCTGTCCTTACGGTCCTGGCGCTCATCGGCGTGGAGGGCTGGCTGCTGGTCCTGCCGATGCTGGTGCTCTACATCCTCCTGCTCCGCAGCATGGTCAGATTGTCCCGTTCTCTGGCCGATACCGGCTACGCCATCACCGCCGCCCCTGTCCGCCTTCCGGATGCCGCGGTGCTGTGGGGCGGCCTGGGTGTGCTGCTGGCGGCGGTGCTGCTGGCCATGTTCCTGGGCCAGCGGTATCCCATGGACTGGCATGCCCGCGATGACGCGCCCCAGGACGAGACGATCCGCCAGCAGCTGCTGACAAAGGGCTTTCCGTCCTATGTCCTCGATGACCTGACCGCCGAAGAGGTCTCCCGTATGGCCGGTGCCGTAAGGGTCTACCGTCAGGTGGAACGCCTGTACAGCGATACGGACTACCGCACCATCACCACCACCCACTATATGAGCGACCCGGACCGTCCGCTGGTCTTTGACCGTACCATCACCGACGTGGATGGAGAGGGGGAGCGCCACTATACCTACGTCTACCGTGTCTATGATACGCTGGAGCAGACCATGACCCATGTGGCCGTGGAATTGCCGGAGGAGGACGGTGTCCGCCGCTATATCTATATCCACCACCTGACCTACGCCGCCCCGCCCAGCCCCTACACCGAGATGCTGGAACTGTGGCCGGCGTGGCAGACGCAGGGCGACTGGTTCCCCGGCGGCCATGTCAGCGGCCGCGTCCTCTGCGAGAGAAACGGCACGGCGCAGGCCGCCGCCTTCCACACGCTGAAGAGCGGCAGCCAACAGGTCAGCGACCTCTTCGGCACCCGCCAGACCCAGCGGATCACCGCCGGCTGGTCCTTTCCCCACGGCGTCGAAAGCCCCCGCGCCTACGTTTTCTACGACGCTCTCCGCGGCCAGGACGGCTGGGTCATCGAGAGCTGGGCCAACTACGTCTGCCAGACCGCCCCGGTCTACCCCTTCCGTGACGCCGCCGCCCTCTGGCACAGCTACGGCAGCGACGCCTACTCCCTCTGCCAGACCGCCCTTCAGGTATTCGACGGATAAGCACAAAAAGCAGCCCCTCCGGCCTTGGCCGGAGGGGCTGTTCGTATTTTCAGGCACTCCCCCTGGCGGAAGCCGGGGGGAGTGCCTGTGACTTTACTCCGTCATGATCTTTAAAATCACCCGGTCGGTCTCCCGCATGCCCTGCGCGGCCAGAACGCCTACGTTCCGGACGGTGTCCTCCACGTCGTTGCCCAGAATGCCGTCGCCGGGGCGGAAGTTGTTGCCGCCGGCGTACATGTCGTAGCCCAAGATGCCGCAGTCTACGCCCATGGCGATCTTGCTGGCGCAGCTGGCCTTGGCACCGTCGCAAATGCAGCCGGAGATCATGGCCACGGCGTTTTCCAGCGTGTGGCTGATGCCCTCGCAGTCCGCGCCTCGCAGCCACGCGATGCCGCAGCCCGCGCCCACACCGGCGCTGACCGCGCCGCAGTAGGCGCTCAGCCGCCCGATGCCGGTTTTCTGGTGTATGGTGATCAGGTCGCTGAGACACACCGCCCGCAGGATGGTGTCGTCATCCGCGCCCATGAGCTTGCCGTATTTCCATACGGGCACCGAGGCGGTGATGCCCTGATTGCCGGAGCCGGATACGATGACCACCGGCATTTCACAGCCGTTCATCCGTGCGTCCGAGCCGGCGGCCGCCCATGCCCGCGCCTGTGTCGCCCAGTCCTGACTACTCTCCAGCAGGGTGGAGCCGATGTTGGCGCCCCAGCTGTTTCGCAGCCCCTCGGCGGCGATGGCGGTGTTCTTCTCGATCTGCCGCCCCACGGTGGGGCGTATGTTGTCCAAAGGTACTGTTTCTGCGAATGTGATGATGTCCTGTACGTTCAGCACGGATTTGTCCTGCAGGTTGTCCTCGGCGTTGCCGGTGACGGGCAGCTCCCGCAGGATATTCCCATCCTTTTCCATATAGATGATGTTCGTGTGGTTGTTGGCCACCCGCACGCAGGCGTGGTGCCCCTCCTGCCAGCCGGTGAGCTTGATGTCCAGCAGACACGGCGTTTCGGGACAGGTCACGCGGATGTCGGTGCTGTCCAGATACGTCTGGATGGCAGCCACATCCGCCTCCGTCACGTTGGCGATGACCTGAAGCTCTGCGTCGGCGTCGCCGGCCACTATGCCCACGGCGATGGCGGCGTCGATGCCCCGGCGTCCTCCTGTGTTGGGGACAACCACGGACTTCACATTCTTCAGGATGTTCCCGCTGATCTCAGCCAGGATCTTTTCCGGTTTTCCGCCCAACACCTCGCGCAGTTTTGCGGCACAGTACGCGACGGCGATGGGCTCTGTACACCCTGTGGCCAGCAGGAGATCCTCCTGCAGTATCGCCGTGTAGGCGGCGATCTTAGAGTCGTTCAGCATCACACATTCTCCTTTGTTCAGTTGTTGTATTCTATCGGCCCTTCGGCCGGATAGCCCTTCTTTACAGTGCGGGCACGTCATCCTCCTGCTGCACCCAGTCCTGCACGTCCACGACCTCAAATTCCGTATCCGTCTTCCGTATGACCACCTTGCTGATACCCGCGTTGATCACCTGCCTGCGGCACATGGCGCAGCTGGTGGCGTCGCCCAGCAGTGCCCCGGTCCGGCCGTCCCTGCCCACCAGATACAGCGTACTGCCCACCATATCCCGGCGGCTGGCGGAGATAATGGCGTTGGCCTCGGCGTGCACGCTGCGGCACAGCTCATACCGCTGCCCCCGGGGCACCTGCATGGCCTCCCTGGTGCAGAAGCCCATGTCCACGCAGTTCTTCCGTCCCCGCGGCGCGCCGTTGTAGCCGGTGGAGATGATCTCGTCGTTCTTCACGATGATGGCCCCGTATACCCGGCGCAGACAGGTCGCCCGTTCCAGCACCGTCTCCGCAATATCCAGATAGTAGTTTTCCTTGCTGATGCGCCCCATAGTTGCGCCTCCTTGCACTGTATTCTATCAAATATTATAATACATGGCGCCCATCCCTGACAAGCGGCGTTTTCCCCGCGATACTCGTCGATACGCTGAAATTCCGCGCCAAAAACTATGCAAATAGCCGGGTGCCTGCGCTGCGGCAGCATAAAAGGACGGCCTTGCAGCCGTCCTTTTCCCTCCTGCGCGGTCACTCCGCGTTTTTGAATACCGTCTCCGGCGCCGTGATGACCACCCGCGTGTTGTCCGCCACCGACCCGGTGAGGAACGCGTTGCCGCCCACCACCGAGTGCTCGCCGATCACCGTCTCGCCGCCCAGAATGGAGGCGCCGGAGTAGATAGTCACATAGTCGCACACTGTGGGGTGCCGCTTTCCCGGCAGGCTGGCATGGCCCGCCCGGGGGGACAGTGCGCCCAGCGTCACACCCTGATACAGCTTCACATGGCTGCCGATCACCGTTGTCTCGCCGATAACGATGCCTGTGCCGTGGTCAATGAAGAACCACGGCCCGATCCGCGCGCCGGGGTGGATGTCGATACCCGTCCGGCTGTGGGCGTACTCCGTCATCATCCGGGGGATCATGGGAACCTGCCGCAGGTACAGCTCGTGGGCAATGCGGTATACGAAGATGGCGAACAGCCCCGGATAGGCGAAAATGATCTCCTCCTTGTCCGCCGCTGCCGGATCGCCGTCAAACGTGGCCTCAATGTCCGTCATCAGTGTCTGCTGTATGCGGGGCAGCTGCTCCAGTATCTCATGGGTCAGCGCCGCCGCGGCAAAGGCCTGGCCCTCCGGCAGCGCCAGCGCCACCTGTGCCGTCAGCGCCGTCTCGATACGCTCCAGCAGCAGTGCGGCGTAGTTCTCCGGCGGTAGCGCCATCAGCTGCGCGTCACCGAAATATGCCGGGAACAGCAGCCGCCGAAACTCCTTGATGATGCCGATGATGGCACCCCTGTCCGGCAGCCGCAGCTTTTTGCCGTACAACGGCACCGCCGCGTGTGTCATATTTTCCGCCATCGCCTTGGCGATCTCCGCGTTGGAAGTCATAGTCCTTGTCTCCTCTCAAAATAAAACGGCGAAGGATGCGCCCGCATCCTCCGCCGCCTGTGTGTACAGGTATCACGGCCCGCTTACAGGGCCTTTTCAGCAGAAAACGCACAGCGCCTATGGGCACGACAACACACGCCCGCGCAGCAGGCGGACGTACAACAGGCGCAGTTTATGGTGAGCAGCGTGCTGTTCATGCGTTTTCTCCTTCTCCGGAAATCTTACATAACATTATACTGTCCCGTCCCGCGCAAAGTCCATTGTCACCTTTCACAAAAACCATACCATACCGGTGGGAATTTTGCATATTCCCGCCGCCATCCGGTTCCGCCATGTCGGCGGCTGTCAGTTTTCACAAAAATTTAGCGCTTTTAATTGCGAAAGTATGGTCTATCTAACGGTTGACTTCTGTACCCCGCGGCGTTAAGATAACGCCAACATAAAAAACAGCCGACCACCGGCGGAAAGGAGACCCCACATGGCACGTCACATGATGCAGCGCGATATGCTTCATAACGACATGGCCGCGAACCATGCCGCTGTCTCCTATTATGCCGGCACCAGCTCCGTCTGGGGCTTTTATTGGTACGCCTATTTTACCTCCCGATACCAAATGCCGGCTGTAAAGAATTGAACCCGTCTTTTCCATTTCCCATGTGTGTGAAGCGGCTTCGTCTTTCAGACGGAGCCGCTTTTCATTTTACCTTCCCACCCATTTTTCAAAATCAAAGGAGAAGAAAATCATGACTGCAATCATTTCAGCGGCTGTCATCTTCGTGGTGTTCGCCGTAGGAGACATGATCTCCGCGAAAACAAAGGCTATCGTATCCATGCTGCTGGTGGCCTCCGTCGTATTCCTGGCAGGCTTCTGGACCGGCGTTTTCCCCACCACCCTGTTTGCTGACTCCACCCTTCTGAGCATGGCCGGCCTGCTGGTCACCATGCTGCTGGTGCACCTGGGCACCACCATCCGGCTCCGCGACTTCGGCGCCCAGTGGCGCACCGTCATCATCTCCGCCGTGGCCTGCATCGCCATCTCTGCTGCCGTGTTCTTCATCGGCCAGCTGATCATCGACCGCGGCTTCGCTCTGGTGGGCGCGCCCATTCTCTCCGGCGGTGTTGTCGCCACCCTGACCATGCAGGATATGGCCAACAAAGCCAACCTGCCTGACCTGGCCGTGTTCGCCACCCTGGTCATGTGCGCCCAGGGCTTCGTGGGCTACCCCGTGGCCTCCCTGTGCCTCA
>OLOA01001880.1_pt1 | contig 20022 bp, 15 predicted proteins | sample 1672201 | NCBI WGS metagenome assembly OLOA01 (sample SAMEA3136658, study PRJEB25190) | human gut metagenome
GTAATTGTTACAATGCCTACAACATCAGAGCCTGAATCAGGTTTTGATCCTGCATACGGATGGGGCTGGGGAGCGCATACACCTATGGAGCTTTATAATATCTATCATTCATTAGATACCTCACCTGTTAAGATGGCTGAATATTCACCATACAAGAACGAAACCGTAAACAAATATATGGATGAGGCTCTTGCTGCAGAAGACCTTGAAGAATCATATGATTTATGGAAAAAGGCACAGTGGGACGGTGCTTTTAATCCCTATGTGGGCATGAAAATGATGCCATGGGCAATATATTATTCTTTAAATACACGTATTATGTTATTATAATTAAATATGTTTTATCACAATAAAGTTTTAAAATAATGTTTAAAAATAACTATTTAAATAAGCTTTAATAAAATATTTTAAACACAGATTTCAGATACATAAAGGAAGGTAAGTTATGAAAATAGCAGTTCTTACAGGCGGTACAAGCACAGAAAGAGATGTTTCAATTGTTACATCAACTAATGTATGCAAGGCTTTAAGAAAAAAAGGACATGATGCAAATGTAATCGATGTTTTCTTCGGTAGTGATGAGTATGCAGATGCAGAAGCATTTTTCAATACAGTAAGTGACCTTGATGCAGAAGCAGAAAAATTACATGGTTTATCTGCAAATGTAAAAGAAACAATTGCTAAGAGAAAAGCAGACAACGGAATGTTCTTCGGACCAAATGTATTAGATTATTGTGAAAATGCAGATATTGTATTTATGGGTCTCCACGGTGAAAATGGTGAGAACGGTAAGATACAGGCTACATTTGATCTCCTTGGTATTAAGTACACAGGCCCTGGATTTTTAAGTTCAGCAATTTCAATGGACAAATCTCTTACTAAGAAGGTGCTTATTCCTGCAGGCGTTCCTATGCCAAATGGAACTGAGATTTCAAAGGAAGACGCTGACAGAACAGTTGATATTCCACTTCCACTTGTTGTTAAGCCTGCATGTGGTGGTTCAAGTGTAGGTGTAAGCATCGTTTATACACAGGAAGAATTAAAGAAGGCAATTGATGAAGCCTTTGAATTAGAGGATAAGCTCGTAATTGAAGAATATGTAAAGGGAAGAGAATTCTCTGTAGGTGTAATGGGCGGCAAGGCACTTCCTATCGTAGAGATTATTCCTAACGGTGGTGTATATGACTTTGAGCACAAATATGATCCAAATGGAGCAATCGAAGTCTGCCCTGCTGAATTAGATGAAGAGACAACAAAGAAAATGCAGGCTATCGCAGAACTTGCATGTAAGACAGCCGGAATCGAAACAGTTTCAAGAGTTGATGAATTACTCAGAGAAGACGGAAACATTTACGCACTTGAAATCAATACACTTCCTGGTATGACACCTACAAGCTTACTTCCTAAGGAAGCAGCGGCAATCGGTATGAGCTATGAAGATCTCTGCCAGAAGTTAGTTGAAATCTCATTAGAAAATTTCGATACAGAGAAGTTCTGATTTTAGATAATATTTAACACTTAAAACATCTGGATGACATCTAACATTGCCGTCCCTGTTTAATACTTATACATGGGGTAATAAAAATGAATAATATGTTCGTAAAAGACATAATAAAAGAAGTTAAGGGAACTGTTTATCTCCTTAATGGCAATAAAGAAATAATATATGAATATTCAAATATCAGTTCAGAAGATAAGGAATTTGAAAATACATATAAGGCTCTTACAGGAAACATTTTCGATGTTGAGATTGCGAATGTAGTTACAGACTCAAGACTTGCAGGTAAAGACAACGTCTATGTAGCAATAAAGGGCGAGAGAAATGATGGAAATGATTTCATCATTAATACATTTGAAAATGGTGCGGTGGCAGCGATAGGTGAAAGACCTGCAAATGAGCTCTTTAAAGAGGCTGACACAAAGTACACTGTAACTGAAAAAATGGAAGAAGATGATGAAGATATAGATATCGAATTTGTTTTTGATAATTCAGACGAATGTGCCTATATCTACATTGAAGCTGAGTCTTCGGTATATGCACTTGGAAGAATTGCCCATGCATATATGGACATTCTCGACATACCTGTAGTTGGAATTACAGGTAGTGTAGGAAAGACAAGTGCCAAAGAGACTATTGCCAGTGTTCTTGGTGAGAGATTTAACGTTGGAAAGACACCGGGCAATCTCAATAATCTTATTGGCCTTCCTCTCACATGCTTTACATTTGATAAAAATACTGAAATTGCAGTTGTTGAAATGGGTGTAAGTGAGATTGGGGAAATGGACCCTATGACAGATATCGTTAAGCCGGATGTTGCTGTTATTACAAACATTGGTGTATCTCACATGGAGAACTTCGGTTCAAGAGAAGGTATTTACAATGAGAAGATTAAGCTTGCAAATGTTCTTCCTGAGAGCGGAGTTGCAGTTCTTAATTTCGATGATGACCATTTAAAAAATTATAAGAGAGATGGTATCACTGTCCGTTTCTACAGCATGAGCAAAAATGGTGACGGTATTGTGGATGAGGATCAGCTTGTATATGCCGACTCATTTAAGTCAGATGGTTTACACGGAAGCGAATGCAAAATCCGCAACTTAAATATTCACAACAACCTTACAGATGTGGATGTTAAGATAAATGTTCCTGGTAAGCACATGGTTTATCCTGCGCTACAGGCTGCTATCGTAGGTGCTCACTTCGGTCTTAATGCTGAAGACATTGCAAATGGTATTGCTAAAAGAGCCACTACAAACGGCAGAATGAACATAATTGAGACAGAGAAGGGTTATACAGTAATTGATGACTGCTATAACGCAAGCCCTTCATCAATGAAAGCCGGTATTGACACATTAACATATGCTGATGGCAGAAAAATCTGTATCCTCGGTGATATGTTTGAGCTTGGTGCGGATGAGCTTCCATTACACAGAGAAATCGGTGAATATGTTTCAGATAAGAACATAGACATCTTAATTACAATCGGTAACCTCTCAAAGGAAATGGCTTCAGCTGCTGAGAATGCAAATGGAGTTACAAAGGTTGTTTCATTTGAAGCAAATGAACCTGCCATAGAATATATTAAGTCAATAATTGAGAAAAATGATACTGTGCTTATTAAGGCATCAAACAGCATGAAGTTTTCTGAAATTGTAGACGCATTAAAATAAATTAAAGTAAATAAAAAAGCAAGGATATATCATCCTTGCTTTTTTGTATTTTGTTTTTGAAAGCGGGTGATTTATTTTTCCGCTTCTTTTTCTTCCTCAGGTGGATTGTCTCTTATTATTTTCTTTACAAGTACTGTTTCAACTCTGTTTCTTTCGGTTTTAATAACTGTGATATATAGATCATTTACAGTTATTGAATCACCTGCAACAGGGAAACGGTCAAGCTTTTCAATTACAAGTCCTGCAACTGAGTCATTTTCTTCTGAAGTAAGATCAGAACCGATAAAGTCATTTAAGTCATCAAGCTTAAGACTTCCTTCAACCTTGTAAATGTTAGGAGAAACCTGAATACATGAGTCCTTGGATTTCTCATCATACTCATCGTGAATCTTACCGATGATTTCTTCAAGAAGATCCTGTGTTGTAATGATTCCGGCAAATTCACCGTATTCATCAATTACAACTGCGATTGAAGTTCTCTGTTTCTGCATATCCTTAAATAATGCTGAGTTATTCTGCATTTCAAATGTGTAATATGCTTTTCTCATAATATCTGATACTGAGAATTTTTCATTTAATTCAGGATCTCTTTTTGTGTTGAACATAAGAATGTCCTTACTGTGAAGGATACCTACAATATTGTTAGGGTTGTCCTTGTATACCGGAACACGGGAATGCTTATATTCTTTATAGGTATCAATTACTTCATCAAGAGCAGCGTTAATATCTATAGAAACGATATTTGCTCTTGGAGTCATGATGTCCTTGGCAATAGAATCACCGAAGTCGATAAGGTTGTTGATAATATCCTTTTCATTTGTTTCGATAACACCTTCTTCACTACTTACATCAAGAAGAGCTCTGAGCTCTGATTCAGTCATGGCACTCTTATCGTTATTCTTGCCTCTTGTAAGGATTTTAATAAAGAGACCGGCTAAAACATTTATTATGAAAACAATTGGTGTAAGTACGATTGTAAGCAGTCTTATTACAGGTGCAACTGCACATGCGAATCGTTCAGGATTTCCTGAAGCAAGTGTCTTTGGTGTTATTTCACCGAAGATAAGAAGAACAACCGTAAGAATAATTGTAGCAACACTGGCACCGCTGCTTCCAAGCAATGCAATAAAGAGTGTTGTTGCAATTGATGAAGATGCAATATTAACAATATTATTACCTACAAGGACGGTACTGAGCATTTTTTTTGGATTATCCAGAATCTTCATTGCTGTTACGGCACCCTTGTGGCCTTCCTCACTCATTGACTTCAGCTTAATCATACTGGCCATTGAAAAGGCTGTTTCAGATGCTGAAAAGAATGCAGAAAGTACTACCAGAACAATGATAACTATAAGTTCTATTATATGGGACGTGTCCACTTCTAACTCCTTTTAAAATGTTGATAAAATGTTTTAGCGAATATTATACCATATTACTATTTTAAAATATATAAATATTGAGATAACAAAAAAAGGAAAAACACTTTCCATACAGAATAATATTAAGAGAAACTGTTTTTTAGATTTGGAGGTGATGTGAATGACCATAAGAGAAGAGACAGAACAGATTGAAAGAATGGTTCTAAGTAAATATGCCAGTTTTTCAGATTCCACCATGGGCAGAGACACAGATGACCCTCAATGTGATTTGAGAACAGTTTATCAGAGAGACAGAGACAGAATCCTGCACTGTAAGTCATTTAGAAGACTTAAGCATAAGACTCAGGTTTTTCTTTCTCCTGAGGGAGATCATTACAGAACAAGACTTACTCACACATTGGAAGTTGCGCAGATTGCAAGAACCATAGCAAGAGCATTGCGATTAAATGAAGATCTGACGGAGGCCATAGCTCTTGGTCATGACCTGGGACATACACCATTTGGTCACATCGGAGAGGATACACTTACAGATGTATCAGGAATAAGATTTGAGCACTGCGAGCAGAGTGTAAGAGTAGTTGAGAAAATAGAAAAGGATGGTAAGGGACTTAATCTTACAAAAGAAGTAAGAGATGGTATTTTAAACCATCGTACCAGCGGAAGTCCGGGTACACTGGAGGGCTGCATCGTAAGATACTCCGATAAGATTGCATATATCAATCACGATATAGACGATGCCATAAGAGCAGGCATCTTAAAGGAAACTGATATTCCAAAGGAGTACAGCAGTATTCTTGGTAATTCCACAAAGGAAAGACTTAATACCCTTATAAAGGGAGTTGTTGATATATCCAAGGATAAGCCATATGTGAAAATGGATCCGGATGTCAATCTGGCAATGACAGGACTTAGAAGTTTCATGTTTAAAAATGTCTATACCAATAAGACTGCAAAGAGTGAGGAAGAAAAGGCAGACAGAATGCTCAGAACTCTTTACTTATATTATAGAGATAACATAGATAAGCTTCCTAAGATGTACATAGATATAATTAACAGAGATGAGGAGCCTAAGATAGAGCGTGCAATCTGTGATTATATTTCCGGAATGAGTGACACATATTCAATTAACACATTTAGAAAAATATACATCCCAATGTCCTGGGATATTTAATTATCAATTGTTCAGGCCTTGTAAATATGGTATAATATCATACATTATTTTTTCCCTATTAACACGGTCGTTCATTTGAGAATGCGGGATTACTTTTTTCTATGTGTCATTAAAATGTGACTTACATATTAATAAAGTGCTTTAGGAAGAGGTTCTATGGCTGATATTAATCAATTAAAAGAACAGGTGAGGGATGCCAATGACATTGTGGATGTTATAGGCAGTTACATTTCCCTTAAAAAATCAGGTTCTAACTACATGGGGCTTTGTCCTTTTCATGGAGAAAAGACACCGTCATTTTCCGTATCGCCGGGTCGTCAGATGTATCATTGCTTTGGATGCAATAAGGGCGGAGACGTTTTTAATTTTGTGCAGGAATATGAAAATATAACCTTTATGGAAGCCTTTAAGCTTCTTGCAGATAAGGCGGGGATTGAAATCCCTGACAATATTTCAGTAAGCAGGGGCGGTAAGGATAAAAGTAAAGAAGTTCTCTATTCAATTAATAAGGATGCGGCATATTTCTTTGTTGATTGTCTGAGAGGAGAAAATGGTGCTGAAGCAAGAGAGTATCTTCACAGAAGAGGACTTGATGCAAAGGTTGTTACAGCCTTTGGGCTTGGGTATGCACCAGGTGACGGAAAGCTGTATAGATATTTAAAAGATAAAGGCTATTCAGATGACGACCTGAAAAAATCCGGATTATTTACATATAAAACCGGAGTAAAAGATAAGTTCTTTAGCAGGGTAATATTTCCAATACTTGGAGATAACAGAGAGGTTATAGGCTTTGGAGGAAGAGTGCTTGGAGATGGAATTCCAAAGTACCTTAACTCTCCGGAGACACCAATATTTGAAAAGGGTGAAAATCTTTATGGATTTTACCTTGCTAAAAGGACAAGAAATGAAAGAATAATTCTTGTTGAGGGATATATGGATGTTATATCCATGCAGCGGGCAGGATTTACCGAAACGGTTGCATCCCTTGGAACTGCTCTTACAGAGTTCCAGTCAAGAAAAATAAGCAGAGTCGCAAAGAAGGTATATCTTATATACGATTCAGATGAAGCAGGCACAAAGGCAAAGCTTCGCGCAATTCCAATTTTAAGACAATATGGAATTACACCGTATGTGGTTATATTAGATCCGTACAAGGATCCGGATGAGCTTATAAAGGTTCTTGGACGGGAGGAAATGTCCAAAAGAATCGATAATGCCGTAGACGGTGTTATTTTTGAAATAATGCAGCTTGAGCATGAATTTAACAGGAGTGATCCTGCAAGCAACGCAGAATTCGAAAAGGAAGCTGCATCAAAAATTGCTTCATTTTCTTCTATAGATATGGATAAGGACAGGGCTGAGTTTTTAAGCATACGAAACAACTATATCAGTACCGTGGCTAATGAATTCCATATAGATAAAAACGAACTCACACAGATTGTAGATGGAATGATTGCCATTAAGAGACGAGATGGCGGTGAGAATAAGACTCTGGTCAGAAAGCAGGAGATACATCCTCAAAAGGACAGAGAAGAACGCAAAAGTATAGATAAAGGAATACTTAATGCGGAGAAAATAGTCCTTACGGCTGTATCAAGCTATCCGGGGATTTTAGAATCTGTGGAGAAATATATAAGAATAGATGATCTTGTAAACGATGTGTCATCTGAGGTTGGGAAAATGTTAAGAGACGGGATTTTGTCGAATAATCTTAACATACCAAAGATATTTGATGCATTTGTTGAAAAGAATATAAATATAAGCATAGTTCTCAATAGCGATGAATTAAATCAGCTTTCCGAGGAAGATACGAAGAAAGCACTGGCTGATGCTATTAAAAAAATTCTTCAGAAGAAGAATGAAATAGAAATCAATAAGCCTGAAAATCTCGCTAAGATAGCAGAATTAACAAACAGGAAGATGGAGCTTCAAGAACTTTCAATTAATTTTGACTGATAAGTACTATGGACGCATGTCGTGACAGAGTTTTACCGGGAGGAAAGATAAATGGCTAAGAAGGCTGAAACAACTACAAATGAAGAAATTAAGGAAGAGGTTATGGAGGCTGAAGACAAGAAAGAACTTGAAGTAGAAGAGAAGAAACCTAAGAAAACAACAAGAAAGAGAACTTCAAAGAAGGCTGAAGAAGAGAAAGCTTCTGCAGTTGCTTCTGAAAATGAAGAAGATACAAGAACTGATGAAGAAAAATTCCTTGATATTATAGAATCTCTTGTAAAGAAAGCGGCTAAGAATAAGAATGTAATTGATTATCAGGATATTACAGAAGCCGTATCAGAAGTTTTAGATAACATGGATGATGTAGATAAAATCTATGATTATCTTGAAAGCAAGAAGATTGAAATCAGAATGGAAGAAGATGACGATAAGCTTGACGATGACGATGATCTTGATGATGACGTTGATAGCGAAGATGAAATCGATCTCTCTAAGATAGATTTATCAGTTCCTGAAGGTATCGGCGTTGACGATCCTGTAAGAATGTATCTTAAAGAAATCGGACAGATTCCTCTTCTTACAGCTGAGCAGGAAGTTGAATATGCAAAGAGAATGGAAGAAGGAAACGAGGTAGCTAAGCGCCGTCTTGCAGAGGCCAACCTTCGACTCGTTGTTTCTATTGCCAAAAGATATGTAGGTCGAGGAATGCAGTTCCTTGATTTAATTCAGGAAGGTAACCTTGGTCTTATCAAGGCTGTTGAAAAGTTCGACTACCGTAAGGGATACAAGTTCTCAACATATGCAACATGGTGGATCAGACAGGCTATTACAAGAGCCATCGCTGACCAGGCAAGAACAATCAGAATTCCTGTTCATATGGTTGAGACAATCAACAAGCTTACAAGAGTATCAAGACAGCTTTTACAGGAACTCGGAAGAGAGCCATCACCTGAAGAAATTGCTGAGGAAATGGATATACCTGTAGAAAAGGTTCGTGAAATCCAGAAGATTTCACAGGAGCCTGTTTCTCTTGAAACACCAATCGGTGAAGAGGAAGACAGCCACCTTGGAGATTTCATTCAGGATGAAAATGTTCCTGTTCCTGCAGAAGCAGCAGCGGCTACATTACTCAGAGAGCAGCTTGATGACGAGCTTGCAACTCTTACTGAAAGAGAGCAGAAGGTTCTCAGACTCAGATTCGGTCTTGATGACGGTAAGGCAAGAACTCTTGAAGAAGTTGGTAAGGAATTCCAGGTTACAAGAGAGAGAATCAGACAGATTGAGGCTAAGGCTATAAGAAAACTCCGTCAGCCAAGCCGAAGCAAGAAGTTACAGGATTACCTTGATTGATAATCTTTCTAACAGATTAAAAACCGTAGCCAATCTTGTACCGAGAGCATCCAGAGTCTGTGATGTGGGGACGGACCACGGATATTTACCTATCTATTTATCACAGACCGGAATAGCAAAAAGTATTATTGCTATGGATTTAAGAGAAAAGCCTCTTCAGAAAGCCATCAATAATGCAAAGGATGAAAATGTTTCCAACATAGATTTCAGACTTTCAGACGGTCTTGACAAGCTGGAGAAAAATGAAGCAGATGTAATAACCATCACAGGTATGGGTGGCTATTTAATTCTGAACATATTAAAGAAGGCCTTGGACAGAGGTCTGTTTTCTGAGGGAATGAGAATAATAGTATCTCCTCATTCAGATTACAGGGAACTGAGAAATTTTCTATATGGTAATGGATTTCAGATATTGGAAGAAACTGCCATGTATGAAAATAAATGGTTCTACAATATCATTTCAGCTAAATACGACGGAGTTGCACGAAGTGCAGATGAGGTTGTATTGAGCTATGGAAGTCATTGCCTTGAATCCCGAAATGCCGCATTAAAGCAATATTTATTGCATGAAAGCATGGTGCTTCGAGGTGTAATAGAGAATGTTTCCGAAGTTGATTCGGATTCGGCAAAGGCCAAATTACAAGAATTAAAAGATAAACTTAAAGTTAACAAAGAAGCATTGTCATATTATTTATGAAAATGCATCTGATAAATGAATATAAATACTAAATCATATTAAAGGGGAATGTAGACTTATGGTTAAGGCGGTTAAGTTTGGAGGAAGTTCACTTGCAAGTGCAGAGCAGTTCAAGAAGGTAAAGAACATCATCTTATCAGAAGAAGAGAGAAGATTCGTAGTACCTTCTGCTCCTGGAAAAAGATTTTCAGATGACATTAAGGTAACAGACCTTTTATACAGATGCCACGGAGAAGCTAAGGTTGGTATGGACTTTACTCATACATTAGATACTATCAAGTCAAGATATGAAGAAATCATCAAAGGTCTTGATTTAGATTTATCACTTGATGATGAGATTGCAGTTATTGCTGAGAACCTTAAAAAGGGAACATCAATAGACTATATCGCATCAAGAGGTGAGTACCTTAATGGTATCGTTCTTGCTAAATGTCTCGGATATGAATTTATCGATTCAGCAGAAGTAATTCTCTTTGATGAAAACGGAAAGTTCCTTTCAGAGGAGACAAATGAAAAGCTTTCTGAAAGATTAAGCACAATGGACAATGCAGTTCTTCCAGGTTTCTACGGATCAATGCCAAATGGTGAAGTAAAAACATTCAGCAGAGGTGGTTCTGACGTTACAGGTGCTATCCTTGCACGTGCAATCAGAGCTGACGTATACGAGAATTGGACAGACGTATCAGGTTTCCTTGCTGCTGATCCAAGAATCGTAGAAAATCCTGAAGTAATAGAAGTAATTACTTATAAGGAGCTTAGAGAGCTTTCATACATGGGAGCCGGAGTTCTTCATGAATCAGTTATTTTCCCTGTAAGAAAAGAAGGAATTCCTGTTAACATCAGAAATACAAATGCTCCTGAAGATAAGGGAACAATGATCGTAGAGAGTACATGCCACGTTCCTGGACATACAATCACAGGTATTGCAGGTAAGAAGGGATTCGCATCTGTAAATATCGATAAGGATAAGATGAACTCTGAAGTCGGTTTCGGTAGAAAAGTTCTTGAAGTATTTGAAAATAACGGAATTTCATTTGAGCATATGCCTTCAGGAATCGATACAATGACAGTATTTGTTAACATGGAGCAGTTCATTCCAAAGGAACAGTTAGTATTATCACAGCTCCACCAGGCAGTTCATCCTGATTCTATCGAGCTTGAAGCAGATCTTGCTCTTATTGCCGTTGTTGGTAGAGGAATGAAGAACAGTACAGGTTGTGCTTCTAAGATATTCAAGGCACTTGCTGAAGCAAATGTTAACATTAAGATGATTGACCAGGGATCAAGTGAAATGAATATTATTGTAGGTGTAAGAAACAGCGATTTCAACAATGCAATCAAAGCTATCTACAAAGCATTTTTTAACTAATATATTAATATAACGAAAAGTTGTCGCATATGTAGCCCTTGGTAGCGTAAACAATGTATGATTTACCCCTGGATATTGCGGCAACTTTTTTGTTAAATGTTTAAACGGTGTAAGTGTTTCTGATAAAAAGAGTACTGATATCGTTTGCTTATATGAGGATTTGCTTATGATATATGAATCTAACAGCGAACAGGAAACATTTGAAATTGGTAAAATGTTAGGTGAAAAAGCCGAAATGGGAATGATTTTTGCACTAGAGGGTGACCTCGGTGTGGGAAAAACAGCATTTTCAAAGGGTTTTGCTGAAGGACTTGGAATAACAGAAGTTGTTAACAGTCCTACATTTACCATTGTTCAGGTGTATGACAGCGGAAGAATGCCGCTTTATCATTTTGATGCATATAGAATTGAAGATCCGAGCGAAATGGATTATCTCGGATTCGATGAATATTTCTTTGGAAATGGTGTATGCCTTATTGAATGGCCAAGCGTTATAGAGGAATATTTACCGAATGATATGATAAGGGTAACCATATCGAAAAATTTGGATAAGGGATTAAATTACAGACTGATAGAGGTGGAAAATGACGGTTCTGGCAATTGAAAGTGCCGGTAGTGTTGCAAGTGTGGCAATCCTTAAGGACAACAGGATTGTTGGAGAATACAGCATTAATACCGGAACAAAACATTCTGAGACACTTCTTCCAATGACAGATGCACTTATAAAAAGCATCGGTATGGAAATCTCGGACATAGATTATATTGCGGTTTCTGTAGGTCCGGGTTCATTTACGGGATTAAGAATAGGTATCTCACAGGCAAAAGCAATGGCATATGCATTTAATAAGCTGACAGTTGCCGTGCCTACATTAAAGACACTGGCCACAGTGGGAGTAACACCTGGTATTATCTGCTCAGTAATGGATGCAAGAAGAGCCCATGTGTACTGTGGATTATATGAATACAATTCTGTTAATTCAGATGCAGATACTAAGGCTCAGGCTTGTGCTAAGCAGTACAAGCTCGAAAAAATTGAAGAAAATACATTAATTTCTGCAGAAGAGCTTGTAGAGAAATTAAATGCATCAGGCAGAGAAGTTACATTTGTGGGTGACGGAATAGCAGTTCTTGAGAAGTTCTTGGAAAATGCAACATTTACATATAAATATGCATTACCAACTGAAATAGAATTAAGCGCCGCAAAGGTTGCATATGCTGCAGTGGATATGATTGAGGCAGGAGAACTTACAACAGCTTCAGCATTAAATGCAGAATATTTAAGACCTTCACAGGCTGAAAGAACAAAAGAGGCAAAAGATAATTACATTATCAGGGGAATACAGGCTTCTGACGCAGCAGGTGCAGCGGAGATTGAGAAAATTGCCATAGGCGATGGTGCCTGGTCTGAGGAAGCGCTCAAGGATGTAGTTTCTAAAGATGATGCATCATACCTTGTTGCATGCTGTGGAGACACAATATGCGGATTAGTCGGTGCATGGATTTCTCTTGATGAGGCAGAAATCACAAATGTTGCAGTACATCCTGAATACAGAAGAAAGGGTATTGCAAGAGCACTTTTAAGAGAGTTGATAACACGAGGAAGAAAAAACGGCGTAAAGCGTTTTGTTCTTGAAGTGAGAAAAAGCAATAAAAAAGCTATTAATTTATACGAAAGCATGAACTTTGAGTTTGTAGGTGAAAGAAAAGACTTTTACAGCAGACCAAAGGAAGATGCATGTATATATGAGCTTGGTTAGAAAGGAATAACAATGCTTGATGTTTGTTTGCTTGGGACAGGCGGAATGCTGCCTCTCCCGGGAAGATGGTTAACATCTCTGTTTTTAAAATATAACGGCAGCGGACTTCTTATAGATTGCGGTGAAGCGACACAGATTGCCATGAAGGAAGCGGGAATCAGTAATTATGATATCGATACAATCTGCTTCACACATTTTCATGCAGATCATATAAGCGGATTGCCCGGAATGCTTTTATCAATGGGTAATTCAGGAAGAACAACTCCTGTTACACTTATTGGACCTAAGGGGTTAAAGAGAATAGTTACAGCGTTGAGAACTATTGCTCCGGAATTACCATTTGAAATTGAATTTATCGAATTGGATGACGCCCAGTCACATTTAAGCCGTCTTGGATATGAAATTGATATTTACAAGCTTAACCACAAGGTGACATGCTTCGGATATACAATAAGCATTCCAAGAATGGGCAAGTTCGATGTGGAAAAGGCTAATTCTTTAAGTATTCCTAAAATGTTTTGGAATAAGCTTCAGCATGGTGAAGATGTTGTGGTTGACGGTGTTGAAATAAAGTCAGAATCAGTTATGGGAAACCCGAGAAAGGGAATAAAGGTTACATATTGTACTGATACCAGACCTGTTCAGGCTATTATTGACAATGCTTACCAGTCTGATTTATTTATCTGCGAAGGTATGTATGGTACTGATGACAGATTAAATAAAGCCAGAGAATATAAGCATATGACATTTTCCGAGGCGGCTACACTTGCTAAGGAAGCGGATGTTAAAGAAATGTGGTTAACACATTTCAGTCCTGTATTACAGCGCCCGGGAGATTTTATTAACATAGCAAGAAAAATATTTGCCAATTCCCATGTGGGAAGCTGTGGTAAAGCGGTAACTTTAATGTACGAGGATTGATATGAACGATAAAGACATAAAAATACTTGCAATTGAGTCTTCCTGTGATGAAACAGCGGCTTCAGTGGTTATAAATGGAAGAAATATCATATCAAATGTGATTAATTCTCAGATTAAGATTCACACTGAGTATGGTGGTGTTGTGCCTGAAATTGCTTCAAGAAAGCACATGGAAAATATTGTTAATGTTGTGGATGAGGCATTAAAAGAGGCAGACATGACTCTTAATGATCTGGATGCAATTGCAGTAACAAATGGTCCGGGACTTGTTGGCGCACTTCTTGTTGGGGTTTCATTTGCAAAAACTCTTGCATGGAGTATAAATAAGCCTTTAATTCCTGTTAATCATATTGAAGGTCATATTTGTGCTAATTATCCGGAAAATAAAGATCTCGAGCCGCCATTTGTAATACTTGTTATTTCAGGCGGACATACATATCTTGCAATCTGCTCAGAATATGGTAAGTATGAAATTGTGGGACAGACAAGAGATGATGCGGCAGGTGAAGCATTTGATAAGGTTGCCCGTGCAATCGGCTTAGGATATCCTGGTGGACCTAAGGTTGATAAGTTAAGTAAGAGCGGCAATCCGGATGCATTTGATTTCCCGATTGCACATATTGCGGATGCTCCATTTGACTTTTCGTACAGTGGAGTTAAATCTGCCGTTCTCAATCAGCTTAATACAGCAAAGATGAACGGTGTGGAGATTAACAGTGCTGATGTTGCAGCTTCATTCCAGAAGGCAATAATCGGATCTACTGTACCTAAGGCAATTGCATTATGTAAGGAAAAGAATATTAATAAGCTTGCAATCGCAGGTGGTGTTGCATCAAACAGTGCACTCAGGGAAGCTCTTCAGTCAGCATGTGATAAAGAAGGCATACAGTTCTGTTCACCATCGCCTGTTATGTGTACAGATAATGCAGCCATGATAGGGGCAGCGGCTTATTACAAATATTTAAATAATGAATTTAGTGGTTTAGACCTTAACGCAATTCCTAATTTATCTTTATAATTAATGAATGGATTGATAAAGAATATTCATACAGAAGATTCATAATGAAAATGTTTGAAATCAAAATTTTTGTATGAATACACATTATGATTGTCATTTATGCAGCGGTACATGTAATCGTAACTTAAATTTTGCAGGAGTTTATATATGAAAGACAGGATTTACGCAATAATAGTCGCAGGCGGGACCGGCTCAAGAATGAAAAGTTCCGTTCCAAAGCAATATCTTGACCTGCGCGGTAAACCGGTATTGCAATATTCAATCGAAAAATTTCTTGAAAATGAATTAATCGATGCATGTATCATTGTGGCTCACAAAATGTACCATAAAGATATTGAAGATATGACAAGGGGAATTGCCGGAAAGAACATTTACATCGTTGAAAATGGTACAGAGCGAATCGACTCTGTAAAAAATGGCCTGGATAAGGCATTGTCTCTTGAAGAGTCATACGATAATTCGGAAAATGGCGGTATGGCATATGTAATGATTCATGACGGAGCCAGACCGCTGATTTCTGAAAAGCTTATCTCAGATTCCATCGAGAATATGAAGAAATACAGAGCAATCGTTCCTGCAATAGCCGTAAAGGATACAATAAAGAAGATCAATGATAGTAATGAGGTTCTGGACACTCCTGAGAGAGCTTACTTAAGAGCGGCACAGACGCCTCAGTGTTTTGAATTAAATCTTATACTGGATGCATTTGATAAATATAATTCAGATACATTACTGGAACATCTGCCAACTGATGATGGAAGTCTCATTGAGCTGTATTCAGATGCAAATGTGGTTATTACAGAGGGCGATGAGAACAACTTAAAGATTACAACTCCTATAGATTTACGCATTGCAGAGATGATTCTTGGGGATGAGAGTCAATAAATAATTATTTTAAAATATTAAAAAATAGTTGTTGACATAATAGATATATATTGGTATTATAACAAAGTCGCTACAGGGTAGTGTGCTTTGGAGAGGTAGCGAAGTGGTCATAACGCGGCGGTCTTGAAAACCGTTTGTCTTAACGGGCGCATGGGTTCGAATCCCATCCTCTCCGCTAAAAATTGGGGCGTGTATACATTATATAGATTATCAGAATCAACTATCTGGAGAAGTACCCAAGAGGCTGAAGGGACACCCCTGGAAAGGGTGCAGGTCGTTAACGCGGCGCGCGGGTTCAAATCCCGCCTTCTCCGTTTTATTTTTAGCAGATTGACATGCATTTGTATGTTAATCTGCTTTTTTTAATTAAAGTTAATAATCTATGCTAATTAGTTGAATAATCGTTATAAAAATATTAAACTTTTGAGAAATATATGTTATATTTTAGACATTGCAGATAAAATATCTAATATTTGTTTTACGAGCTTGTATACGTCATTAAACAGTATTGCTTTTTAGGATTTGCTTTACTGAGTTTGCCGGGATACTTTTCTTATTAGGGAAAGGGGAGAGAAATGCAAAACAACGCTACAAAAAGAACTATTAATCTTTTAGCTGATTCATTGAAAAATCTTTTGAACGTGAAAGAGATTAATAAGATTACTATTAACGAAATTACAAAAGACAGCGGTGTAAACCGACAAACATTTTATTACCATTTCCATGATATATATGAGTTATGCTCATATATGATAGAAAGAGATTTGCAGGAGCTTATGCCTTCCCGCGGTAATGATGTTACCGATTGGAAAAATGCAATGATCACACTCCTGGAATATCTGGAGGAAAATAAGAACTTATATAAGAGACTCATTCTTACGGTGGGTTCTTTCTATATTAATCAGTTTATACATGACAATCTTAAACCCTACGTTAAAGCGTATATCACAAGATATATAAAACCTACAAATATCACCAGTGAATATTTAGAGTTTTTATATGGATATTACACAGCTTCATTCCACGGCTGCATAATTGATTGGATACTATTTGACGGTATTAAAAATGTTGCGGATAAAAATGAATTAGTCGATTTGATTGATATAACTGTTGAGGGTTCCTTAGAACATATAGTGGAAAGATTCGAAGGTAAAAAAGATACAACAGTATAATGATATTTAAACATTTACAATATTATTAAAGGCATCCGGTTATGTCGGTAAACTAAAACAGCCATCATTTATATCATAAATACATATTTTAAATACAAAAGAGTGAAGATTAGTATTTCCTCCATATATAAATGTGAATATTTTGAATATGTGCATTTCATAAGTGTGTAAAATTAATATCTGCATGAAACATCGAATATTATTAACACGGCTATTGCCAACATAGTTATTAATGATTTAGTTATTTTTTATAACATAGTTATTATTAACATAGTTATTATTAACATACTCTCTGACACCGAATATCTGGACAAAGCATTGTTACAAAATTATCAAAGTGCAACAATTTAGACATTTGTATAACAAAGTCTATTTAAGAATTCTATTGTAAATGTTAAATTTCTATACACGTATTACAGCAGCTAATATATCTTAGTATTTTATTTGCTTAAGATAAGCAGCTAATATATTAAGATATTTTATCTGCCGGCGAAGAAGGGAGGTTTTATGTAAATGTCGCAGGGAGATGAGAAGAAGAAAAAGCGAAGCAAGTATTTGACTTTGGTTATTCTTTGTATCGGTATTCTGCTCATCCCTGTTATCTACTTCGGCACATATGTATCATCCGTTTGGGATGTTTATGGAGAAACTGAACATTTGCCTGTCGCGGTAGTTAACGAGGACAAAGGGGCAGTGTATAAGGATGAAGAAGTAAACTTTGGTAATCAGTTAGTCGACAATCTCAAGGAAAACAACAGTTTAAAATGGGAGTTTGTTGATTTAAAGACAGCAAGAGAAGGTCTTGAAACTGGTAATAAATATTACGCTGTAATTGATATACCAAGTGACTTTTCCGAAGATTTGACATCTTTAAGTAATGAGGTAAAAACACAGGCGACGATTACATATTCTGCCAACCAAAAGAGGAATTATGTAGCGTCATCAATCTTATCAACAGCTGTAACAAGACTTAAGGACTCTGTAGATTTAAAAATTGCAGAGAAGATTACAGACACACTTGTAACACAGTTAGAGGCTGTTCCGGATTCGCTGGAAGAAGCTAATGACGGTGTTGAACAGTTAAAGGACGGAAGTCAGCAGTTAGATAATGGTTATACAAGTCTTATTGATGGTAACACAGCAATAACAGATGGTTTAACTACATTATCAGCAGGTCTTACAACTGCCCTTGATGGAGCAACAGCTCTTAGTAACGGTGCTAAGCAGTTAGACGCAGGCGCTAAATCAGCTCAGTCAGGTTCAGCTCAGCTTTCAGCAGGAAGCCAGGCTGTTACTGACGGTATTAAAGCTGTTTCAGCAGGTTTAACTACACTTAATACTACAATCCAGTCAGGAATTTCATCATCAAAGGATAATGTTGGTACAACTATTGGTGCAGGAATTAACAGCGCAGTAAGTCAGGTATATGACGGAAACGGAACATCAGTCGGAATTAACGGTTATGTAGACGGTGTTGACGCATATGTAAATGGTGTAAATTCATATACAACAAGCGTTGATTCATATACTGATGCAACTACAAATATGATTAATGCTTTAAATGCAGGTGATACAGCTACAGCAACAGCTATTGCAAATCAGTTAGCTGCAACAGATGCTACAGGCATGACAACAGCTCAGAAGATCAAAGCATCTTCACAGCATCTCCAGCAGAACGGATCACAGATCCTTGCCGGAGGTACATCTGTAAAGGGAAGTAAAGACTTATTAATTGCAGGACTTACAAACGGAATTATTCCTGGATTAAGCAATAGCTTAGACACTCTTGCAAATAGCATTAGTGACGGAATCCAGCTGGTAAAAACTCCAATTGACGGAGAAGGCGATACAGGAATGTATACAGCTGCCGACGGAAGCAAGAAGACAGCACTTATCGCAGGATCAACACAGGTTAGTCAGGGATTAATTACTCTCGATGGTGGACTTACAACAATGTCTCAGGGTACAGAATCACTTTCTAACGGTGCAAATCAGCTTAAGTCATCAGGTATTGGCAAGCTTTCTGATGGATCTGCACAACTTCTTGACGGATCACAGCAGTTAGGAGATGGACTTGTAACAGCCAAGGACGGTAACGGTCAGGTACTTGACGGTCTTACAACTTTAAATAACGCATTTAATACTTCAATCAGCGATGCCAAAGACAAGCTTCAGGCGACAGACGGGCTCGCAACTGCAGTAGGAAATGGAGTTGAGACTGTAGCAGAACCATTTGACGAAATACCTAACTATGGTGAGTCATTTGCTCCATACTTCTTAAATGTATCTCTTTGGGTAGGTGCCTTAACATGTATGTTAACAATCTACTACGATTATAAGAGAACAGTTAAAACATTGGGACCTATGTCTCGTAAGCCTTTGATACGTTTCTTCTTCTTTTTAGGAATCGCTATCGCACAGGCTGTAATTTGTGGTCTTGTAGGTCAGTTCGGACTTGGTCTTGATATTAACCTTCCGGCTGCATACTACTTAGGATTAATTGCAACTGCAATTACATATATGCTTATTGTGGAATGTCTGATGGTTAACCTCGGTGACGTTGGTAAATTCCTCTCTATGGTACTCATGGTATTGCAGCTTACTGCAACAGGAGGAACATTCCCAACAGAATTAAATCCGGGATTCTTCCAGGCAATCAATCCATTCTTACCTATGACATATAATATTCAGCTTATGAAAGAGGCCATCAGTGGTCATAACCAGGCATATGCATGGTACAACTTTGGAATGCAGTTTATCTTCGCGGCAATTGCCCTTGGATTATTAATGCTTGGTAACATCATAAGAAGAATTAAGAATAGAAGAGAAGGTGAGAAGATTGGTATTGTGGACGCTTTCCATTATGGAGAAGAAGGTCACTTCAGCCACATCCCACACAACCATTAATTGAGTTGTTACAGTAAAGCGAAATGATGTCTTTAAATTTAAGATAACAAAATAATGAGCGACGGCGTGTGAATTTATTTCACATGCCGTTTTTTGATTTATTATTTCTATATAGAAAGTATTAGTTTGAATGAATATCAGATTAATACATTAAAGAAAATGTTTTAAGTGAATATCAGATTAAGAAAAATATTTTAATTGAACATCAGAATATCAGATTAAGAAAAATGTTTTAAATGAATATCAATAACTTTTATTTAAAGAAAACG
>OLOA01001883.1_pt1 | contig 20011 bp, 14 predicted proteins | sample 1672201 | NCBI WGS metagenome assembly OLOA01 (sample SAMEA3136658, study PRJEB25190) | human gut metagenome
GCAAGTCTGCATGTTATCTATGCATTCTTAAGTGTATCGGTTGGATATGTATGTCTGGTAGGCGTGTTGTTACTTGCCGGCGTGGAGAATATTATGGGTAATCTGTCAAATGGATTGATCATATTTTTATTTTTAATCATTTTGGCAGGTTATGTGGGTGTTGTGATTGTGTATTGCGGAATTGCCAGTCATATATATAATGAAAAACATAAAAAAGCAAGAAAAAGGGTAAAAAGATATAATCATAATCTGATCCAATTGCTGAAGATGTATGAAAAGGAGAAAAGATAGATGGATAATATATATGTAATACGGGGAAGAATAGAAGAACTCTATGGAAAACATTCTAAATTATTTGACAAGGCTTTTCAGTTCATACTTGCAATGATCACATTTTCGATGATCAATCAGAATACCGGATTCATGAAGTCGTTATCATCACCGGTAATTTCTCTGGCACTGGCTGTAGTTGCTACATTTCTGCCTCCGATGGTGATTGTTGTGATAGCAGCGGTATTAGTTCTTGCACATACGCTGGCAGCGTCGATAGGAATATTTGCTGTATCGGCAATGATTTTCCTGATCATGTATATTTTCTATATCAGACTGGCACCAAAGATGGCGTTTGTTGTACTTCTTACACCGATTGCATTTGTTCTGAAAATACCATTTCTGGTACCTGTTGCGTGTGCACTGATATATACACCGGTAAGTCTGGTGCCGATGAGTTGCGGAACAGTTGTGTTTTATATGGTGGAATATCTTAAAAAGACAAGTTCGGCATCAAAAGCATCAGGAAGTAAAGCGATGCTTTCTGAGATTACAACTTATGTACAGAAAGTATTCCAGAATAAGGAAATGTGGATTTACATTGTAGCGTTTATTATAGGATTTTTTGTGGTTTATACAATCCGCAGACGTGAACTGGATCACGCATGGAAAATTGGGATTATAGCAGGAGCAATTGCTGATGTAGTGGTAACGGCAATGGGAAGCATTGCACTTGGAGTGGAGATATCATATGGATCTCTGATCTTCGGAAATATTCTTGCGGCAATTGTTGGAATGATATTAGAACTGTTCCTTTTCTCTGTTGATTATGCAAGAAGTGAACGGTTACAGTTTGAAGATGATGAATATTATTATTATGTAAAAGCAATACCAAAGGTGGCAGTAACAACTCCGGAGAAGACGGTGAAAAAGATCAATGAAAGACAGGAAACAGAGATTATTGATGCAGAAGCAGTAAAACGTCTTTCACAGGATGTTACGGAAGAGACTAAGGCAATCAGCGTGGAGCCGTCTGCAAATCACAAATTAAGAAAAGAAACATCGAGAAAAACACCATATAATAATTCGGAGTACAGAAGTCCTGCACAGATAAGAGCCAGTCAGGCCAAAAGACATTCACCGAAGAGAGGACCGATGCCGAAGAAACATGATATGAAAGATGTAGATAAGTTACTTTTGACACAAAGCCTTGAAAATGAATTTCATGCAAGTGGAAAGAAAACTGCAAATAAAAGAAAAAGATAGATATAGAATATAGTTGAAATATTTCAGATAAAGAGGAGGTGAGAAGAATGGAACAGGCAGTGGCAGATTTTATAGAAAAATACGGAATAGGTCTGTATATTCCAAAGGTACATGTTACAGATGTGATAGAGGTTTTGATTCTTACATTTCTGATTTATCAGATTATTGTATGGATTAAGAATACGAAAGCATGGATGTTACTTCGGGGAATTATCGTTCTTGCCGGATTTATTCTTCTTGCAGCTATATTTAAAATGCATACCATCCTTTTTATTGCGAGAAATTCGCTGACGGTTATGGCAACCGCTGCGATTGTTGTATTCCAGCCGGAACTTCGAAGAGCGCTGGAAAAACTGGGAGAAAAGCAATTCCTGACGTCGGTTGTGCCTTTTGAGCAGAATCGAGAGATACGTTTCAGTGAGGAAACCAGAGAGAATATTATCAGAGCCTGCTTTGCAATGGGAAAAGTAAAGACAGGAGCGTTGATCGTAGTAGAACAGGCAATTCGACTGACAGAATATGAAAGTACAGGGATTCAGATGGATTGTCTGGTATCCAGTCAGGTGTTGGAGAATATATTTGAACACAATACCCCTCTTCATGACGGAGCAATTATTATCCGTGGTGACAGGATTGTGTCGGCAACATGCTACCTTCCACTTTCTGACAATATGCGTATCAGTAAAGATCTGGGAACAAGGCATCGTGCCGCAGTTGGAATGAGTGAAGTCAGTGATGCTCTGATCATTGCTGTTTCGGAAGAAACGGGAGCTGTATCTGTGGCACAAGGAGGCAAACTGGCGAGAAATATTAATGAAGCGCAGCTTAGGATAAAACTGGAAGAAATCCAGCACAGAAGTAGTGAAACTAACAGAATACGGGCAATGTGGAAAGGATGGCGTGAGCATGCAAAAAAGAATAACTAAGAATCTTACGCTGAAAATACTGGCTTTCCTGATTGCAGTATTTCTGTGGCTGATCGTGGTAAATATAGATGACCCGGTAGACGATAAGACTTTCTCAAATATACCGGTTCAGGTAACTCATGAAGAAGTAATTACAGATAATAATAATACGTATCAGATTGTTGATAATACACAGGAAGTGAATGTAACTGTTACGGCGCAGAGATCCGTATTAGATAAAATTAAGGCAGAAGATATTCAGGCAACTGCCGATATGAAAGAACTGACACTTCGTACACAGGTACCAATCGAAATAACAATCAAAGGTTATGCCGGAAAATATGAGAAAGCGACGGCAAATCCAAGAAATCTGCAGATCCAGATTGATGAGGAAGCAAAAAATAATTTCCCGATTACTCCGACAACAACAGGTACTGTAAGAGGTGGTTATGAAGTAGGAGCATTGAAAGCGGTTCCGGAAAAGGTAACGCTTAGAGGACCAAAACGAATTATCAACAGTATAGCCAAAGTTACCGCCGAAGCAGATGTATCAGGACTTTCGGAAGATGAGACGGTGGAAGCAAAACTGGTTCTGTATGATGCGAATAATAATGTGATTGATCAGACACTTCTGGCAAACAATCTTGGAAAAGAGGGAGTTAGTGTAGAAGTAGAACTTCTTCAGGTTAAAAGTGTTCCGATAGAAGTTGATACGTCAGATGTATCAGCGGCAGAGGGGTATAAACTTGGAAAAATAACGGTAGAGCCGCAGGAAGTTGAGATTACAGGAGATAAAACGACATTAGCAGGAGTTTCCAAAATCAGTATTCCGGCAAGTGCGTTACAGCTGGATAATCTGACACAGAAGACGGACAAAACAATTGATATTTCGTCTTATATTCCAAGTGGTGTGTCTTTGACAGAACAGAATGCGAATAAGGTGGTTGTATCAATTCCGGTACAGCAGCCGGGAGCGAAAACATTTGAAGTATCTACAAATTCTATTGTTGTAAACAATATAGCAGAAGGACTGAGCATTAGTTATGGTTCAACGGTTGATCTTGAGATACAGATAAAAGGACCTGGGGATGCACTGAATTTGTTCTCACCGGCAAAGAAAGTGAGTATTGATCTGAAGAAGTATACCAATGCAGGAACTTATACGGTTCCGGTATCTGTTGAACTTCCGGACGGATGTTCACTGGTGAATAATGTGAATGTAGAAATTATTCTGGAAAAAACAAAACAGAATGATAAGACACAAAATGAAAATAGTAGCAGTGAAGGTCAGACGAAAGAAGATGAGAAAAAGACAGATACAATCAGGTAAACAAAAGAGAATAATCATAAAACAAGTACAGAGGCTTGAAGATGGACGGAATAACAATTAGAAGCGAGGAGAGTACATTATGATCAGACAGAAAGTTACAATAACAAATCCAACAGGGTTACATCTCAGACCGGCAGGAATGTTCTGTAACATAGCAAGTAGATACAAATGCAAAGTAGAGTTTATGTATGATGACGATGTTGCAGCAAATGCAAAGAGCGTTTTAAGTGTTCTCGGAGCATGTGTGAAATCGGGAGATGAGATCGAACTTATTTGCGACGGGGAAGATGAAAAAGAGGCTATGGATGCCATGGTCAGTGCAATCGAAGATGGATTAGGAGAATAAGAGAATATTGGACGGCCTGTGTTTTTACACAGGCCGTTTTAGTATTGCCATGCAATGCCTATTTTATAAATGAACAAGGAGAAAGAAGCAATAATGAAAGATAAAATAAAAAATATACTGGATATAACATTTTGGAAATTTGTATTGGTTGGAATTGTGAATACACTGGTCGGAACAGCTGTAATGTTTGCAGCATATAATGTGTTACATCTGAGCTATTGGATATCCTCGGCATCCAATTATGTTGTGGGGAGTATTGTGAGTTATTTTTTGAATAAGTATTTTACATTTCAGAATAAAGAAAAGTCATGGAAGCAACTGGTTAAGTTTGCGTTAAATATTACGGTCTGTTATCTGGTTGCGTACGGGCTTGCCAAGCCGCTTGTGTCATGGTTTCTTCACGGACAGAGTAAAAGTGTACAGGATAATCTGTCTATGCTAGTTGGAATGGGAGCGTTCGTGGTGTTTAATTATGTGGGACAGAGAGTGATTGTATTTAGAAAATAAGAAAATGTCCGGAAAAGCAAATAAAGATAGTAAGAAAATAAGAATCATGATATAGTAAAATATATAATACAATTTGATGATTTGAGGGGGGGAAATATGAAAAGGATAATGACGGTAATGCTGGCTGTCATATATATTACGACAGGTACAATCAGCGTTATGGCAGGAGAACCGGAGAATAACGACGCTCAAAAAAAGGAATCTGTCTCTGATTCAGTGAAAGTGCAGACGAGTGAGAATACAGATGAGGACAGGCCGAAAGAAAATAGTTGGAGATATTCGAATGGTGAATTAATACCACAAGAAGATGATGCGACAAGTAATGCAAGGGCTGTTACAAATGCATGGAAAAAGGTCAATGGACAATTTGTTAACAGTCTTGGAAAACCAATCCCTGGTGCAAAGAAAAAAGGAATGGATATAAGTGAATATCAGGGAACTATTAACTGGGATACGGTAAAAAACAGATCGGATATTGATTTCGTTATTATCCGCTGCAGTTATGGTTCAGGCTATAAAGATCGTAAATGGGAGTACAATGTAAAAGAATGTGAACGATTGGGAATTCCTTATGGGGTATACATATATTCTACAGCAACAACGGTTTCGGCAGTAGAGAAAGAGGCTGAAAATGTTAAGAAAATGTTGGAAGGACACCAGCCGACATACCCCGTTTATTTTGACATGGAAGAGAATTCGGTTCTGAATCTTGGCAGTTCAACAATTGGAAAATTGGCAAATACATTTTGTTCTAAGATATCTGGGGCTGGATATAAAGTTGGAATTTATGCGAGCCTGTATTGGTGGAATAGTATATTGACAGATCGGGTATTTAAGAATGAGTCCTGGTCTAAATGGGTTGCGCAGTATAGTGCATCTTGTCAGTATCAGTCAAAGTATGATATGTGGCAGTGTACGTCTTCGGGAAAAGTAAATGGTGTTAGTACCAATGTAGATATTAACTTCTGGATGTCAGATGAACCGGTGATAAATCAAGATGCAGATCGGGTAATGGTTTCCGATGAGAATATCATTACATATACGTCGCATATGCAAAGTTATGGCTGGCAGGAGCCTGTAAATAACGGTTATCAGACAGGAAAGCCGGGTTATGGAAAAAGACTAGAAGCGTTTAAAATAAATGTCGGGGGCGGATATGGAGATCTAGGAGTAAGATATCAGGCATGTATACAGGATGAAGGCTGGAAGCCACTGGCAGAAACAGGGCAGCTCGCAGGAACAGAAGGAAAAAGCAAGTATATTCAGGCTGTGAAAATTAGTTTAACAGGAAGTCAGGCCGAGAATTATGATATATACTATCGTGTATATAGTCAGAACTTTGGCTGGCTGGGATGGACATCCAATGGACAGCCGGCTGGAAGCCAGGGATATGAAAAACGAATTGAGGCATTACAAATTGCTGTCTTACCAAAAGGAGCAACGATACCCGGAACAACAGATAATTCGTATAAGACTACAGGAAAGAAAGTAGAATATAGAACATACGTAGAAAAACAAGGATGGAAGAAATACAGTGCGGATGGTGAACAGAGCGGTACAATTGGTCAGGCAAGAGCGGTTCAGGGATTAGCTGTCAGAGTAAATGATACACAATATAGTGGAAATATAGTATATGATACGTATATGCAAAGTTATGGATGGATGGGAGAAAAAGCCAATAATACAGCAGCAGGTATATTAAATGGCGGAAAGAGAATGGAAGCTATAAAGCTGCATCTCACAGGAGAACTTGCGGAAAAGTATGATATTTACTACAGAGTGCATACACAGACATTTGGCTGGCTTGACTGGGCGAAAAACGGAGAACCATCCGGAACAAAAGATTATGCAAAACGAATCGAGGCGGTTCAGGTTAAAGTGGTTCCAAAGGGAAATCCTGCTCCGGGAGCAACATCTATAGCTTTTAAGGAAGCAAAAATAGCTTACAAAACGCATGTACAGACCTATGGATGGATGAGTAAGGTACATGATGGTGAGACGGCCGGAACAAGTGGAAAAGCCAAGAGGATGGAAGCACTGAATATAGCAATGGTAGATTCCAGTTATAATAAGGAAATTTCATATAGAACGCATGTACAGACCTACGGATGGCAAAAGTGGGTTAATGGCGGAAAAAACAGCGGAACAGAGGGAAAAGCTAAGAGACTTGAAGCAATACAGATTGAATTGAAAGATTCGCTGGCAGATCAGTATGATATATATTACCGGGTGCATGCGCAGACGTATGGCTGGCTTGGCTGGGCAAAGAACGGAGAAAAGGCCGGAACGGAAGGTCTTGCGAAAAGATTGGAAGCTATTCAGATCGTACTGGTGGAAAAAGGTGGAGCAGCACCTGGAAGTACTAATAAATTTTTTATAAAAAAAGATAAATAGAAAGAGCGGATGAGAAAAAGGAGGATAGGAAACAGGTTCGCTTTTGGCTGCCGGAAAAAGCAGCTTGAAATGAAAAAATGGAGGAGGAAAGTGTTAGTAGGAATAGCACATGAGGAAAAGAATGAAAAAGAAATTTGCTGCAATATGTATTTCGTTGGCAATAACACTAACAGGACCGGGAATGTCGATGGTTACCATGACGTATGCTGACGAAATTACGAAAGAAAATCAACAAGATCAGGAAATATCTAATGATCAGAATAATACGAAAGACGGGGAAAACAGTAATACAAATGACGGAAAAGAGACAGAGAATGATTTAATACAGGGAAATGATTCTGACAGTTCACAGGAAAAAGCGGAAGAAAACATTACGGAAGAAGAGAGTAAAGAAGATAACATGGAGGCTCAGCAGGAAGAACCTTCAGAAGAAACAGATTCAGAAGAAGCGGTTACACAAAGAAAAGTATTAAATATTAATGATGGCTGGAACTTTTCAACGAATGATACATCTACTGCAGGCTGGAATTTCCCGTCGGGAGCAGGAAACGGAGTAGTGAATCTGCCTCATTCTTGGGAATATGTTCATCCGAGGCAGTCATATATTCCACAAATGAATTCAAAGACTGTTACATATGAGAAGACAGTTAATATTTCAGAAATAAAAAATAAAAATCTTTTTATTAAATTCTATGGTGCGGCAAGAAATACGGAAGTATTTATAGACGGAGAGAAAGTAGGTACGCATGTTGGAGGATATTCGGCTTTTGTTTTTGATATTACCAATTATGTACAAGGTAAGGATGAAATAACAATTAAGGCGAATGTTACTAATATTGATACGGTTTCAATACCAATTAATGTAGATTATACACAGTGGGGTGGAATTTACAGAGATGTTGAATTGATTTCAACAGATGACCAGTATATTTCATTAGAAGATTATGGCAATAAGGGAATCTATATAGATTCCAATGTAAATGGAACAACTGCTGATGTAAATGTGAAAAATGAGATATCTAATAAAAGTAATGACGATAAAGAATTAAAAATCGTAACAGATATTTATGATGCAGATGGCAATAAAGTTACTGGAACAGAGTAGAAAGTAACAGCTAAGGCCAATAAAAATGTTCAGCCATATAGTACAAAATGTCAAATTGATAATGTTCATTTATGGAATGGAACAAAAGATCCATATTTATATACAGCAAATGTAACAGTATATAATGAAAATGATGAAGTACTTGATACGGTTTCGGATAATTTCGGAGTCAGAACATATGAGATAAAAAATGGAAAATTTTATTTGAATGGACAGGAGTATGAGATTCATGGAGTCGGTATGCATCAGGACAGAGAAGGATATGGAAATGCTGTGCCGGATGATTTGAAGGTACAGGATATGAATCTGATGCAGGAGATGGGAGTTAATGCAATTAGAACATCGCATTATCCTCATTCACAATCAACATACAATTTAGCAGACGAGAGAGGTATGTTGGTTTATTGTGAAATACCGTATTATTTGTTGTTGTCAAATGCGGAATCTTATAAAACATCTATAAAAGAAGAGTTAAAAGAGATGATTCGTCAGGGCTATAATCATCCGTCGATTATGATGTGGGGAATCGAAAATGAGGTTTATCAGCCGGCATCTGCAGCTGCATTTGGAAAAGATTTTCAGATAAACGAAAATACATTAGTATCCTTCAATTCATCAGTTGCAAAGCTGGCTCAAAAAGAAGATACAACGAGATATATAGTTCAGGCTCAGATAGACAGTAGTAATGCAAATAAGGTATGTGCTAAATGGTCTAAAAATGGCAATGTAGACTATACCGGAGTGAATTTATATGTGGGATTTAAGTCATCTGTTTCCAGTGCAGATGATGAAGGAAGAAAAGGGATCACAGATACTCTGAATAGAAAACTAAATGAATATAAGCAGACGTACAATGCCTCTTCTATGATGATTACAGAGTATGGTGCAGGAGCTAATATAAATCAACACGCAACGATGGATGAAAATTTTTCATGGTCTTCTGATGATGCATCGAAAGATAAACATTACGAGGAATATCAGGCGTTTGTATTAGAGACATATTATTCATTGATTCAAAAGCGAAAAGATATACCGGTAAGCTTCGTATGGAATATGTTTGACTTCTCCTGCTATAGAAATGAAGGAGGAATCCCGAGAAGAAATACAAAGGGATTAGTTTGTTATGATCATACGACAAAAAAAGATGCATTCTATTTCTATAAAGCAAATTGGAATCAACAAGATAAATTTGTATATTTAACAAGCAAAAGGTATACGGAAAGGGATACAAAATATCAGCAGATAAAAGTATATTCCAATTGTGAAGGCGTGGAATTGTTTGTAAATGGACAGTCTGTTGGAAAAGGAAGAAAACAGCAGTCAGGTGTATTTGTATGGGATGACGTAAAGCTGGATGATATGAATACAATAAAAGCAGTGGGAACGTCCGATGGACAGACATATTCGGATGAAGTATCTGGAATTAAAGCAGAAAATAAAAATAGTGCTACAAGTATAAAATATCAGACACATATACAGAGTATCGGTTGGCAGGAAGCAAAGAAAGACGGACAGACATCAGGAACGATAGGAAAAGGCCTGAGAATGGAGGCTTTAAAGGTAAAACTTCAAAATAAAAAATACGGAGGAAATATCGAATATCGTACACATATTGCCCAGAAAGGCTGGCAGGACTGGAAAAAGAATGGACAGACGGCCGGAACGACAGGGGAAAAACTGGCGATGGAAGCCGTAAGGTTGAAGTTGACGGGGGAACTTGCGGAGCATTATGATATATATTATAGAGTTCATTCACAATCTTATGGTTGGTTAGGCTGGGCAAAAAATGGAGAAATAGCCGGAACAGCAGGCCTCGCAAAAAGAATGGAAGCTATTCAGATTAAGTTAGTAGAAAAAGGAGGAAAAGCTCCGGGAACAAGTGAAAAACATTATGTGTCTAATCAGGGAGTATTTTATCAGTCACATGTACAGACCTATGGCTGGCAGACTTGGAAACAAAATGGAGAAACAAGCGGAACCAGCGGACAGGCAAAACGTCTGGAAGCAATAAAAATTAAGCTGCAGAAAATGAAGGTATCTGGAAACATTGAATATCAGTCACATGTACAGACGTATGGATGGGAAAAGAGCTGGAAAAAGAATGGACAATTAAGCGGAACCAGTGGTAAAGCAAAACGTCTGGAAGCAGTGAAGATACGTTTGACTGGAGAAATGAAAAACAAATATGATGTATATTACAGAGTTCACGCACAAAGTTATGGCTGGCTTGGCTGGGCAAAGAACGGAGAAAAGGCCGGAACGGAAGGTCTTGCGAAAAGATTGGAAGCTGTTCAGATCGTACTGGTGGAAAAAGGTGGAGCAGCACCTGGAAGTACAGAAAAAACATTTATAAAGAAGTAAGATAGAGAGCTTTAGTATATGAAAGAAAAGTCATTTGAAGTATGAAGTATCCATATTTCAAATGACTTTTTCTGTTGCAATAAAGGATTTCGCTTGTTATGGAACTGTGTTATAATTAGGAAAAATGAAGAAAGGGAGGAAGAAAATTTGAAAAGTAAAAAAAGATTCATTGCCTGCATATGTATTATGAGTATGATACTTTCCGGAATAAGTGTATCTGCAGCCAATGATGCGGCTACTGAAGAAGGACAATCGATGGAAAGTAGTCAGACGGATCAGAACCAGCAACAGATGAATGACGAAGCTGATCAGGAAATAAACCAGGAAATAGATGGAACACAGGAACAAAGTGAATTAACAGAGAATCCTGATACACCCGAAAATACCACAGGTGAAAGAACCGTTGTAAGTGTAGATGGAAACGGAAATGTATTCGATGTTGAAGAAGAAACGGATGGAGTAGTAAAAGAAGATTTATCTAATAAGGCAAGAGCTGCGGCAACCTATATTGTAAATTTCCGGGCGAATGCAGCAGGTGCTTCGGTTGGAAATAATACTACAGAATACAAAGAATACAGTACGAACGCCGCAGGTTACTGCTATGGTGGAGCGGGAGCTGATGCAGCATATCTGGGCACTGAAAACGGAAAAGTGAAATTTATGCAAAGTGGTGTTGTAGGATTAGTAGACCAGTCCAAAGTTCAGGTTGTTAATTTGAATTCAGCAAAAAGTTATAGCAACTATTATGCAGATGGTTCTTCTATTATCCATAGAATCTGTATGGATATGACGACACCGGGTTATGGCGGATCAGTTAATGTGGGACCACAACAGTCTTATATGAAGACGGGGACCACATATTACAGCTATGACGGACATTATTTTTATACTAATTACGTGACAATGTTATCTGATTACAAGAGTAACACAAGAAAAAATTCTATTAACCCCAATAACCCGTATTATAATTATTATCAATATCTTCCGCTGCGTGGAAAGTCATCGTATTCTGCAAATGAACTTTCTACAATTATTAATAAACATGCTCAGAGCAGCTCAAAAATGTATAATAAAGGGGCGGCATTTGTAAATAATCAAAATTCATATGGAGTAAATGCATTGCTCATGACAGGTGTAGGTGCGTTGGAAAGTGCTTGGGGAACAAGCAGTATTGCAAAGCAAAAAAATAATTTGTTTGGACTGAATGCAGTCGATACATCGCCTGGCCAGAGTGCGAATACATTTTCAAGTGTGGATGTATGCATAAAAGATTTTGCAGAAACTTATATGTCAAAACAATATTTAAGAGCCGGATGGGCTTATTATCACGGAGGCTTTTTAGGAGATAAAGCGAGTGGTATTAATGTAAGCTACGCATCAGATCCTTATTGGGGTGAAAAAATTGCCGCTCTTGCATGGAAGATGGACAGTGAGGGCGGAAAGAAAGATCAAAATAAATATTCGATAGGTATTAAGGACACTGTGTCAACAGCACATACAACATTAAATGTACGAAAAGAGGCAAGTACTTCTGCTACAAGTCTGTATAATACGGGAACTTCCTCCAATTATGCATTTCTGATATTGGGAGAATCCGGAGATTTTTATAAAGTGCAGAGTGATCCGGTGTTAAAAGCGGATAGAGGAGGAATTGAAAGTACTTCCGGAAAATATAATTCATCTTCTATGTATGCTTATGCAAGTAAGCAATATATTAAAAAGATTAATACAGGTACCTCTGGATTAAATGGAGGAAACACAATACCAGACACTAAGAAAACGGGAGTAATTTATAGCACACATATACAGTCAGACGGCTGGCAGGCGTCTAAAGCCAATGGCGAAATATCTGGAACAACAGGTGAAGCAAAACGAATAGAAGCGATAAAGATTCAGCTTTCTAATATTGGTTATACCGGTTCAGTCCAATACAGTACACATGTGCAGTCAAATGGCTGGAAAAACTGGGTATCGGATGGTACGATCGGTGGAACGACGGGCGAAGCAAAACGCATGGAGGCAATTCGTATCCGTCTGACGGGTGAAGCAGCAAATCATTATGATATTTATTATCGTGTACATACGCAGACATATGGCTGGCTTGACTGGGCAAAAAATGGTGAAATTGCGGGTACAACAGACGGTGCAAGGCGAATGGAGGCAATACAGATAAAATTGGTTTCAAAAGGAAGCCAGGCACCTGGCAGTACGGTACAGGCATATGTACAACCATTAACACAGTACTCGGCACATTTGCAAACATATGGATGGAAAGAAAGTGTATATGGAGGTGGCTATGCAGGGACGACAGGCGAAGCAAAACGTATGGAAGCTTTCAGACTGAAATTGACAGACCAGAAATACTCAGGTGAAATTAAGTATCGGGCGCATGTTCAAAGTAGTGGCTGGCAAGACTGGAAAACGAATAATGCAGTAGCAGGTACGGTTGGTGCTGCAAAAAGAATGGAAGCCATAAGAATTGAACTTACGGGAAAAATGGCTCAAATGTATGACGTATATTATCGTGTACATGCGGAAACATATGGCTGGCTCGACTGGGCAAAAAATGGAGAGATAGCAGGAACAACAGGATGTGCAAAACGATTAGAATGTATACAGGTTGTTCTGGTAAAAAAAGGTGCGGCGGCACCAGGTAATACTCAAAAAACGCATGTGATCAAATAAAGTCATACTATGAAAAGGAGGCAGGATCATGTATAAGAAAATGATATCATTGACTGCAATTATGGCAATGATCGTTACATTAGTTATGCCGGCCAGGGCATATGCTGACGAAACACAGGCAGAATCACAGCCTGTATTAAAATATTCGGTATTAATGTCAGGGGCTTCTGAGTGGCAGGAAGCAGACAATGGAGAATATGTGGGTGAGCCAGAGAATAAAGATGCTGAAATATCCAAATTAAAATTAGATGTTTTGGATTCTGTAACAGAGGAAAATTTGAATGGAATCACATATTCGGTAGCAGATCCAGAGGGAAATTGGAATGAGTATGTAACAGCCGGCCAGGAGACTGGATTTGACAGCGAACAGAAGATAGCTGCGTTCAAGATAAAATTAACAGAAGAACTGGCTGAAAAGTATAATATTTACTATCGCGCATATGTTCAAACTGATGATCAGAGTGAAGGACAGTGGCTTGGCTGGGCCGAAAATGATGCCACATCCGGAACTAAAGGATATGATTGTGGCATAAAGGCCATTCAGGTTCAGTTGACAGAGAAAAGTACAACTGTCGATTTAGACACAGCAAATTCATACATAGTAAAGACGGATATAGTACCGGAGGAAACAGTGAAGGTGGTATATCAGGCTCGTGTAGCAAAAATCGGCTGGCAGAAAAAAGTAGAAGATGGCGCACTGGCAGGAACGGAAGGAAAGGCGCTTTCTATTGAGGCGTTAAAGATTAAGCTTGCCGGATTATCAGAAGAAGATCAAAAAGACAGTAAAATTATATATAAAACTCATGTACAGTCATATGGCTGGCAGAAAGAAGTAGAAAACGGAGCACTTGCAGGGACAACCGGACAGGGAAAGAGAGTAGAAGCAGTATCTGTTCGTCTGGAAGGTGCTATAGCAAAAAAATATGACGTGTACTATCGTACGCATATACAGAGCTTTGGCTGGCTTGACTGGGCAAAGAACGGGAAAAAGGCCGGAAGCAGTACTTATGGAAAACGTTTAGAAGCAATTGAGATCAAATTAGTGAAAAAAGGTGAAAGTGCACCAGGAAGTACGAAGAAAGCTTATCAGGTACCAAGAATTCAGTATCAGACCCATGTACAGTCTATTGGATGGCAGAAAAAAGTAAGTGATAATCAGATTGCAGGGACAACCGGACAGGGAAAAAGAATTGAGGCAATAAAGATTACACTTCCGGATTCTGACTATACAGGAAATGTAGAATATCAGGCATATGTACAGGGAATTGGATGGCAAAGCTGGAAAAAGAATGGTGAACTTGCAGGAACAAGCGGTCAGAGTAAGAGAATTGAAGCGATCAGAGTGAAGCTGACTGGTGAGATCGCAAAGTATTATGAAGTGTATTACAGTATACATCTGGCAAAGATTGGCTGGTGTAATTACGAATCTGCAGGAAGAGTAACAGGAACAATTGATCTTAGTAAGAAGATCGAGGCATTGAAAATATGCCTTGTGAAAAAAGATGCAGAAACGGCTCCGAATACAAGTGGTGTAAAATATGTGGAAGGATATAAGAGTGGTAACTTCTATTATAATGGATATATCAAAGGTGTAGGAGCGACAGGTAATGTATCGCAAGGAAATACAGTAGGGACAATCGGCAAAAAACAACAGCTTCAGAGCCTTACATTATATCTGGATCAGTCAAATAAACTTGCACCATCAGGAACGATTCAATATGCGACACATATTGCAAAAGAGGGCTGGAAGGACTGGTCTGATGCAGGTACAACCAACGGGGCATCTACAGGAACGAATGGAATGGAAGCTGTGAAAATCAGACTTACCGGTAATCTTGCCAAATATTATGACATATATTATCGTGCACATGTACAGGGATATGGCTGGCTTGGCTGGGCAAAAAATGGCCAGGCAGCAGGAACATCAAAAATCGGATACAGAATGGAAGGATTACAGATTCGCCTTGTATCAAAAGATGCAGCAGCTCCGGGGAAAAATGCTAATTATTATACAGAAAAGAAAAAGACTGCGACAATAGCAGTTAAAGACCAGATGCATCTGAGAGCATTGGCGTATGCAAGTAACACACGGTATCTTATTCTGGTAGATACGACAGCTAACAGAGTAGGAATTTATAGCGGTTCAGTCGGTAAATGGAATGAAGTGAAAAAGTGGGTTTGTACTACAGGAGCAAAATCAACTCCGACAGTGAAAGGAACATTTACTGTACAGGGAAAAGGAAAATCATTTGGATCTGGATATACATGCTGGTATTATACACAGTTCTATGGAAATTACCTGTTCCACTCTGTACTGTATAAACAAGGAAGTATGTCTGTAATTACAGATGGAAGACTTGGAATCAATGCATCACACGGATGTGTTCGATTAAACATTAATAATGCAAAATGGATATATGATAATATTCCGCGAGGAACAAAAGTTGTAGTATATTAGCAATAAAGGCAGGTCATTTGACCTGCCTTTGTTATACACAAATCTTTTTGTGAAATTCGGATTAATCTCGTTGGAAAAGATCACGGGTATATACTTTGTCCTTAACATCGTCAAGAATCGGATTATATCTGTTGGCAATAATAGCTTGAGAAAGTTTTTTGAACTGCTCTAAATTATTGACTACTTTGCTTCCAAAAAATGTGGTTCCATCTTCCAGGGTTGGTTCGTAAACGATGACAGTAGCTCCTTTTGCTTTGATTCGTTTCATGACGCCCTGAATACTGCTCTGACGGAAGTTGTCGGAATTGCTCTTCATCGTAAGACGGTAAACTCCTATAGTACATTCTTTTTCCTGGGCAGCAGAATAATCACCATGATTGTTATAATCATAATATCCGGCGAGATTGAGAACACGATCAGCAATAAAATCTTTTCTTGTACGGTTGCTTTCGACAATTGCGGACATCATATTCTGAGGTACATTATCGTAATTGGCCAGCAATTGTTTGGTATCTTTTGGAAGACAGTATCCTCCATAACCAAAAGATGGATTGTTGTAATGCGTTCCGATTCTCGGATCGAGACATACACCGTTTATAATATCTTTGGTATGGAGTCCTTTCATTTCTGCATAAGTATCCAATTCGTTGAAATAAGAAACACGTAATGCAAGGTAAGTATTAGCAAAAAGCTTTACGGCTTCGGCTTCCGTAAATCCCATGAACAATGTATCAATCTGCTCTTTAAGAGCCCCTTCCTGAAGAAGTGCCGCAAATGTATGAGAAGCCTTCACCAGTCGTTCATCGGAAGAATCGGTAGATACGATGATCCTGCTTGGATAAAGGTTGTCATATAAAGCTTTTGATTCTCTTAAAAATTCTGGACTGAAGATAATATTAGCTGTGTTATATTTTTTGCGGACAGATTCGGTATAGCCCACAGGGATCGTTGATTTGATGACCATGATCGCATTCGGATTTACCTTTAATACAAGTTCGATGACTGCTTCTACTGCAGAAGTGTCAAAATAATTTTTGTTACTGTCATAATTGGTTGGAGCAGCAATGACGACGAAATCAGCATCTTTATAGGCGGATTCACCATCAAGAGTAGCAGTCAGGTCAAGATCCTTTTCGACAAGGTATTTCTCGATATAATCATCCTGAATAGGGGATTTTCTGTTGTTGATCAATTCTACTTTTTCAGGAATGATATCTACAGCAGTTACGTGATTATGCTGTGCAAGTAATGTCGCGATGGATAATCCGACATATCCGGTTCCGGCTACCGCGATATTTAAAGGTGAAGGAGAAGGAAGCTTGGTATTGCCGGCATCAACAAATAATGTCTGGGGTTCAAAATCAAGCGTTTCTCCTAATTGCTCTAATTGAGGAATAGAAGGAATAAAATCTTCTTTTTCCAAACGTGAGATCATAGAACGGTTGATCCCTGTGATATCTGCAAGATCCTGCTGGGTCATGTGTTTTTCTTTTCGACGATTTGTTACAAGATTTGCGAGAAGTGATTGTGATAGTTTTTTCATGATTTGATATCCTTTCATTTATAATGAATACTAAATGTTATTTAAAACAACGTTTGAATTAAAATGACATAAATATTGTATCATAAACATAAGAAAATCACAATGTTTTAGTGATAAAAAAGGGGAAGATACAAAAATGTGTTGCTTAAAATAACAATCGAAAGAAAGTACTGATACTTGTGGGAGAAATTTTGCATTATAAGGAAAGAGAGCGCAGGTTATGGAAAAAAATGGAGTCCCGTAAGATTAAAAGTGTCAAGGTTGATTGCCATATGGAAAAGTGATATAATGGCGAAAGGTCTAAAGAAGATTGGAGAGGACATGAAAAAAAAGCAAAAATCTATCAAAATAAATTTGATAATGAATACAATAAAAACGTTAATGAGCCTGATATTTCCGTTAATTACATTTCCGTATGCGTCAAGAATCTTAGGCGCTACAGGGATAGGCCGTGTTAACTATGCAAGTTCTATTGTGTCTTACTTTTCTATGTTTGCAGCGCTGGGAATTAGTACATATGCAGTAAGAGAAGGAGCACGGATTAGAGACGATAAAGAGAAATTCAGCAAGTTCTCACGTGAAATGCTGAACATAAATTTGTGCACAACGTTTATCGCTTATTGTGCATTGGCTGTTTTTTTAGCGTTACCTATTTTGGGAAATTACAAAAAGTTATTAGTAATTTCAAGTTTAAGTATCATTTTTACAACAATAGGAACAGAGTGGATTTTTACAATCAAAGAAGAATATGCTTATATCACGAAAAGGGCAATCTTATTTCAGATCATTTCATTGATATTATTGTTTATATTGGTTAAAAATAAAAATGATTATTACTGGTATGCGGCATTGACGGTTATTTCGTCAGGAGGATCTGCTTTTTTTAACTTGTGGCATTCGAGAAAAATAGTCGATTGGAAACAGAAAAAAGAAAGATTAGAATATAGAAAGCATTTAAAGCCGATATTAATGATTTTTGGAACAAGTGTTGCATCCAGTATCTATATGACAATGGATACAACCATGCTTGGGGCATTTCGTGGAGATAAGGCTACCGGAGTCTATACGGCAGCTGTAAAGATTAATACAATTGTAAGTACATTGATAGGAACGATATCAGCGACTATCCTGCCAAGAGTGTCTTATTATCTGGGAAATAATTTGAAAAAAGAATATGAGAAGCTGATGAAAGAATCTGTAGATATTCTTTTTATGATAGCGATACCGGCGGCTATAGGAATGATCTGTACCAGTGATATTTTGATATTAATATTTAGTGGCAAAGAATTTTTAACGGGAAGTATGGCGGCAAAAATTTTATCTGCTAAAGTTGTAGTTGGAGCTATTAATCGAGTGCTGGCTTATCAGATTTGTATTCCGCATAAAAAAGATAAAGAAGTATTGATATCAACAATTGGCGGAGCAGTGTTCAATTTAATTGCGAATGCATTATTAATACCAATGTTTGGTGTGACTGGAGCATCGGTGGCAACATTGTTCTCTGAAATAATTGTGTTTGTTATCTTGACTTACTATGCACGTAAGATATTTAATACAAAGATGTTATATACAAGAGTTATGGTGTACTTTGTAGCAAGTGTATGGTTTTTTGCGGGAAGATTTGTAATGAATATGATAACGAACAGTGTATTCATAACTTTAGTAGGAACGGTTGCGGGATGTTGTCTGGGATATTTTATTATTTTGACAATAATCAGAGATCCGTATTTGAAGCAATTTGAAACGCAGTTTTTTAATAAAATAAAAAAGATTAAAGCTCGATAACATTAAAAAGAAAAATGTAGAGGATAAAATATGAAAATAGTTTTTGTTATTTTACACTATCTGGCAATAGATGAAACGTACAAAAGCGTGGATTCAATTGAGAAAAAAATCGATACAGACATGTATAAGATAGTAATTGTTGATAATGCGTCCCCGGATAAATCAGGTGCATTATTGAAAGAACATTATAAAAATGATGACCATGTAGAAGTGCTTTTAAATCAGGAGAATCTGGGGTTTGCAAGGGGGAATAATGTGGGCTTCAGATGTGCTGAAAAAACATGGAATCCATCATATATTGTGCTGATGAATAATGATGTTTATTTGTTAGATGATGATTTCCTTGAAAAAGTAGAGAAAGAATATAAAAGAAGTCAATTTGCCGTATTAGGGCCGATGGTATTAAGTGCCGACGGCAGATGTGATATTAACCCTATACGAACGAATGCAATGAGTAAACAGGAAGTAGAGCATGATATTCAGGCGTATAAAATAAAAAGTGTGGTTTACAAATATCATTTGGAAAAGATAAAGAATATTTATCGAAAAATAAAACCGTTAAAAAAGAAAAAGAAAAAAGAATTTATTAAGAGATGCGAGTATGTTCAACTTCATGGATGTTTTATGCTGTTCTCAAGAAAATATATAGAAAAGTTTAATGGGTTGGATGATAGAACTTTCTTATATAGAGAAGAAGCAATTTTAATGAAGCATTTGACTGAAAATGGATTGAACAGTGTGTATTTACCGGATATTCATGTTTTTCATCGAGAAGATGCATCGACAGATGATATGATCAAGGAGAATAGAAAAAAAGAAATGTTTGAAATAAAAAATCATTTACAATCCCTGAAAGTATTAAAAGAAGTATATGATTTTTATGAAAACAAAAGAGGAGAAAATAAGTGATGGTAGAAAGAAAAATGGAAAAATCTATGGAAGAAATGGATTTGGAATATATTGCTAACAGTGATCTGGAATGGAGCAAATACAAAAATAAAACCATATTTGTAACGGGAGCGACAGGGCTTATAGGGTCATTACTGGTGAAAGCCT
>OLOA01001896.1_pt1 | contig 19947 bp, 10 predicted proteins | sample 1672201 | NCBI WGS metagenome assembly OLOA01 (sample SAMEA3136658, study PRJEB25190) | human gut metagenome
TTTGTTTTTACCGCCTGTCAGAAATCTTTTCGGAAGTTTGGCTGCCAGTTCTTTTTCGGAAAGAAGATTATCTGAAAAATCGCAAAATATATACTTCAGTTTGCTGAACTGTTTCAGGTTCGGTAAAGTCTTGATTTTATTGCAAAATGCATATATCCGTTCCAACTTTTTCAGATTTTTGATTTCTTTTATATCTGTCAGTCTGTTTTCTGAAACACCAAGCTCTTCCAAATTTGTCAGTTTTTCGATCCCTTTCAGGTTCTTGAGTCGATTTTTTCCGACTTCCAGTTTTTTAAGCTTAGTGAGATTTTCAATTCCTTTCAGGCTGGTCAGCTGATTACCGTATGCATAAAATTCCTCCAGATTTACTACACTTTCAATCCCCTTCAGGCTGGTCAGACAGTTATCATAAACCATCAGATAGCGAAGATTCTTTAATCCCTGGATTCCATCCAGACTGCGGATCTTATCTCCATCAAAAGTAAGATAGACCAGCGATGGCAGGTTTGCTACTTCTTTTATGCTTGTGATACCGCTATACGATACATTCAGTGCATCAAGTTTTTTCAGTCTTCCATCCAGACCTTCCAGACTGGAAAGCTGCCACTGATCCTGGATTTTCAGAGTTTCCAGATTTGTCAGATAACCGATTCCTTTCAGGCTTTCCATAGGTATTTTTTTATAATCGACAATTTCCAGTTCTTCCACGCTGGATGCTTCCTGCTCTGTAAAAGTATCGGTACTTTGCTTGCCAAGTACCTTCAAGATATTCTGATAAAGCACCTTATCCGGAATACCGCTCTCATTGTTTTCGATCACATCCGTCGGTGCTGCATGTGTCTGGATCATCGGCACCATCATTACAAACATACTGGCTGCCGCTATCATCGCCGCTTTTTTCAATTTTTTCATTCCCATCCTTTTTCCTCCTTGATATTTGTTTTTCGTACTTCGTAACTGTAATATATCTTTCTTTTAAAGAATTGTCAATGCTTTTTTGCTGCATTTTTGCGTATTTCTGATAGTTTTACATTTTGTTTACGTTTCTTTGTTGTTTTGTTTGTACAAAATACATTTCAGCTTTTTGGTATTTTAGGCGTATCAATATTCACTTTGCTTAAGATCGCATTCGAATATCCATTATCGTTCACATACTTTTTGATCTTTATCATTTTATAGGTTGCTTCGTCTGTATATATCTGTTTTAAGGCTGTAATTACATCTGAGCCATCACAAAATAAATTGTTCTCCTGTAAGTCTTTTAATGCAGATTCTACTACTTTTACCGCTGTCTGATAGCGTCTGTGATGATAGCTAGTATCATCTGGACGTGTTCCATTATTATAGCTATGTCCAATAATAGTTCCGTCTTTTTTCGTAGTCGAATGTGCAAAGGCATCTGTTATAATATGAAGACCACATCCATAAAGAAAATATTTTCTGTTTTCCGGTGTATCTGTTGTGAGTAGCGTACTGTATTTGCTCTTTAATCCATTGATATCTCTTTTTAACTGTTTAAACACGTCTTCTGATAATCCAAAATAATCTTCGTACGTAACACCTGAAGCAATAACTCCATTTTCTGTAGCTATATCCGTTACCATTTCACATGCTGCTACATAATTGATTTCATAATGCTCTGTATATTCTTCCCATTTTCCATGCCACCGTGAATTCTTCTTTCCACTCTGCCATCCAGATGCCTCTCGATCCGGATAAACGATTCCTTTTTTAATATTATCGATTGCTTCTGTAGTAAAACCAGCAGCCCCTTTATCAACGGTTGCTTTATGATCTGTTCCTGCCCATCTGCCTTCTACGTATGCCTGATCTTCACTGATCTCTTCAAAACGCTCCGGTTCCTGCTGATTTTCTTCCAGTCGTCTGGAAGCTTTTCCCTGCTCTTCGTCAAAAATCTTCTCAAATTCTTCATAATTTTTCAATGTATTTTCAGCATCCAGTAAACCACATTCATTAATATTATCGATCTGTTTTGCACTCTGTTCGATAAGCTGTCGTACAAATTCATTGCTTTTATTTAAATCTTTTTCCCATACCAAAGAAGCCACTCCGACAACATGAGGTACGGCAATACTTGTTCCGTGTGTTACAGAAGTTCCGTCAAAGAAACCTGACACTTTTACTTTCTCTCCCGGTGCTGCAATTTCAAGCTCATCTCCTCTGTTGCTGAAATCGCTGATATTGGCTTCTTCATCTGTCGCTGCAACTGCCATTACTTCCTCAAAGGCTGCTGGATATTCAACGCTTTCTCCTTCATTTCCGGCTGCACCGATCATTAAGATTCCTGCATCATAGGCATCTTTGACAGCCTGTTCTAAAGCTGCGGAATACACATTTGTTCCGAAACTCATATTTATAATATTGATATTATTTTCTATACACCAGTAAATTCCTCTGATCACCCGGCTGAGTGTAGCTGAATTCTCTTTATCCAAAATTTTAACGGAATATAATTCCACATCAGGATTAATACCCTTAATGTCGTTTTCTCCATTTGCAGCAATAATACTTGCAATTCCTGTTCCATGTCCTGTCATATCCTGGAAGATTGGAAGAATATCCTCGTCCTCTTCTACCAAATTTACGCTTCCGGCAATGTCGATTCCTGTTACATAGTCAATACCGGAGTCTAATACTGCCACTTTGATTTTTCCGTTCGCATCTTTACTTACATCCAGATTTTCTGCACTGATCGCCTGAAGATTCCATTCCGTTTTCTCTTTCTCAGAATCTTCTGTTTCTTCTGCTTCCTCTAAGCTCTTTTTCTTCTTTTCTTTGATTTCCTGTCTGCGTTTTCTTTTCTCTTCTGCAGAATATTCTTTATCATCTTCTTCACTTGCTTTCAGCAGAACATCTTCTTCAATAATCACATTCTCTTTTTTCTCAATCTGTCTTGCTTCTTTTTCTGTTAATGTAGCAACAACCAGACTTGTGTCACTTTCCAGTGTCTCTTTTTCTGCATCTTCCGGCAGTTCTGATCCCATTATTTCATATGCATCATTTTCTGCAAGAATAACATACTGTTTTTCCGCTTCTGTTTCTTTTGCTGCGACTGATATTGCTGAAGTATTCGTCAATATCATACTTGCTACCATAACATTTCCTACTACCTTCTTCCATTTATTCATATAGCTTTCTCCTTTCGTAATACACTACATTTATTTCATACTTCACGGTATAAATCCACTTTTATTTTTTGTCGAAGTATAAAATCTGTCTTCATGCTCCTGTCTTTGCTTCCCCCATTATCTTATCTCTCTTTATTTTCTCTTATCCACCAACTCCTTTCTTTTTTATTACTTATTTGTAGTATACTATTTATTTTATTTTTTGTCAATGGTAATATGCAAAATAACAAAATATTTCTTTCGATAAGGAGCAACGTTCCTACTCATTTCTGATAATATTTACAAAAAATCCCATCAGACATTTCTGTTTTTATCTTTTTTGTCCAATGGGATTTTATCACTATCCTCTATTTCTGTTCAAAGGGGATCTGGCACTATTATTTATGTGGACACGTTTTATTCGTAGTTCTGCTTTGTTCTACCTTATTTTTTATGTAACCACATTTTGTACATTGCTGGCAACTATATTCTATTATCGTACAGCCGCCCGCTGCATTTTTTTTATGTGTCCTGACTATTCCACTTTCAAAAGAATGGCTACATATCGCCTGCACACTTACATCTTCTTCTGAAAGATAGGTGATATTTCCAGCTTCATCCATAAAATAAGCATTCGTTGTGATAAACGGAATCTCTCCCGTTGGAATCCCGTCTACATACCAATCCGGTTTGTTCACAAGCTCTGTTCCGTCTGGAACAAAGACTACATCAGTCAATACTTCTCCAGCTTCAAGTTCTTCATCGTATACAACCTTCGGGCTTTCATATGCCAGTACCGGGATTGCGGTAGCTGCGGACATCAGCAGCAACGCTGCCAGCAAGATTCCTTTTTTCGTTTTCGGTTTTCTTTTGATCATTTTGATTCTCTCCTCCATATTATGATAACGGATCTTTCCTCTGAAATTCAGCACACCGGTATTGGAATCCTGCACTGCTGCATCCAGTATCCGTTTTCCATATTCGATACATTCTTCTCTTGTCAGTGACTGACATACTTGCTCATCGCAATGCAATTCAATGCACTGACGCACTTCCTGATAAAAAAGGTAAGCCAGTGGGTTCCAGAAATGGACTGCATTTACCAGAAAGGCAAGATGTGACCAGAAGGTATGGTGATACCTGATGTGTGTCATTTCATGTCTGGTCTGATACTGTGTTGCTTTTTCATCTTCGGACTGTGCGATCACAACGGTCGGACGCCTGATCCCCTGCGTAAAAGAACCGCATTTTTCCGGGACATATTTTATGGTTACATGATACTTCCTGGCAATCCGGCTGCTGGCATCATCCAGATTATTCTTTGGCTTCTGCCCCGGAATCCGGTGTGCCAGTCTGCGACATTCCCGATAAGTTTTCAGAAAATGCAGCATATAGATCAGAAAAACAACAATTCCTGTTATCAAAATATTTCGTTTCCAGGTTGCCATTTTTCCAAATGTCATATACCCGTCATTTCCTATATAAAATGTTTTTGAAACATCTTCCCATCGCACTCCTGTATTTACTTTCCGAAAGAGAATATCTTTGTCAGATAAGTCTCTTATCATTCTCTTTAACGGCTCTGACAGCAGCGGAAACGGAAGCAGATAAAATGCCATCACAAGTCGCAGCAGAATCCAGCGGCCGGATGCACTCAGTTTTTCTTTTCCTGTCATCCGGTATAGCAATTTATACGCAACATATGCTACGCTTCCGACCAGTCCCATATATATCGGCAAATCCCACATATTTCTTCTCCTTTGCTCCCTTATTTTCGCTTTATTCTTCTTTTTCGTCTAAAATTTTGCGGAGCTCATCTGCCTCTGTTCTGGTCAGTGATTTTCTTCTGGTGAATGCCAGCAGAAAGTTCTTCAGGGATCCCTGGTATTCATTCTCTACCAGATTTTCCGTCCACTGTCCGATCAGCTCATCTTCTGTGATCGCCGGATAATATAAGCGATAATTTCCTTTCTTGATCGCTGTGATCGCACCTTTATCTATCAGGCGGTTCAGAAGCGTATAGACAGTCTGCTGCTTCCACGTATAGCCTCTGTTCTCCAGCCAGGCTACCACCTCTCTTAATGTTACCTCTTCATGTTTCCAGATGTACTTCATGATTTCATGTTCAGAATCGGATAATCCATACCAACCCATTGTTTTTACCTCCTGTTATATTATATTCTTATAGTTCAGGAGCCGGTGGGATTCAGGCAGCTCCTATTACTATATCGTAATATAACTTTAGCAAAAACAGGTCCTCCGGTCAAGTACTATTTCTCTTTTTCTTGACCTTTGGACCTGATATTTTTTACATTTCCTGCTTTTCCAGCACACGGCAGGAGATCGTCCAGGATATGAAGGTAAGCAATGCGACCAAAAGGATTCCGGCAATGCCAAACAAAATTTTATAACTGCTGATGATCTGCCATAAATTTCTGCCCCAGCTACTGATTCCCTGCATGTACTGATCCAGATTTTTCATAATTTCAAAGCCCAGAACCAGAATACCAACCGTTGCCAGAATCACGATCTTTGATTTTTCTGCCCCGAATTTGATCTGTAATGGAACCAGCAGATCTGCAAGGAGAAGCACAATCAGCAGACATGTCATTGTCTCTACGCCAAAGGCACCTGCTGTCATTTCGCTTTTTCTAACCAGCAGAAGAATCCCACAGGCGATAGCTACGATCAGTGCGGAAACTGCTCCGAATCCGCATACAAAGAAATATTTTTCTGTTGCATAGTCTTTTCTTCTGACCGGAAGGGTAAAGAGAAAGCTGTTTCCATTGTCCATGCTGTCATAACTGATCGTGCTGATCGCAACGCTCGTCATCACGGATGCCATATAAGGCAGGATAAAGGAAATTTCCACCCCTGACAGAAGCAGTAAAACTCCCATTCCAGCAAAGATCAGCATCATTTTTTTCTGATTTTTTATTATTCTGATATCTTTTTCGAACAATCCTCTCATAACGATACTCCTTTCCGGCTGCTGCCTTTTAACATGGTTTTCATCACTTCATCGATCGTTCCCTTTTCAATCACGATCTGCGGCATATTTTCCATGTAATATTGTTTCTGATCGGTGAGACAGCAATATCCAAAATCTTCTTTGCAGTATGCCAGAATATATTGTTTATCCAGTGCCGCAAATTCGGATTCGGTCACTTTTAAAATACCGTATTGATCCAGCAGAACATCGGTATCTTCGTGCAGACGGATTTTTCCCTGATCGATCAGATAAAGATCATCGCAGAGATTTTCCAGATCCCCGGAAATATGTGAACTGATCAGAATTGCCCTCTCTTCCTGCTCCATATAGGCACGCAGAGCATCCAGAATCCCCTCTCTTGCCATCACATCCAGACCGGAGGTCGGCTCATCTAGTATCAGGATTTCTGCCTGATGAGACATTGCCATCAGAATTTTCAGTTTTGCCTTCATTCCGGTTGACATTTCTTTCATCTTTTTATTCATCGGGATATCGAATGTTCTGCATTTCTCTTCGAAATCTGCTTTATCAAACCGATGATACATCTTTTTCAGGATCGCACCTGCATCTTCCGCTGTCAGAATATTCGGAAAGGTCGCATCGGAAAGTACCACTCCGATCTTTTCCCATTCTTCGTTTGTCAGCTGCTGCGGTGTCTTTCCCATCATCCGGATCTCACCGCCGTCTGTATGAATCAGTCCCAGTGATGCTTTGAAAATGGTCGTCTTTCCGGCTCCGTTTGCACCGATCAGCCCGGTGATACTTCCACGCTTTACCTGCATCGAACATTCCAGTGAAAAATTTGCATATTGTTTTCTGACATTTTTTAAATCCAGCAAAATCTCTTCCATCCTCTTCTCCTCCTAATCTTCCAGGATCAGCTCAAACAGCTCCCGTATCTCTGCTTCTGTCATGCCGCAGCTCCTTGCTTTGCGGATCGCCTGTTCCAGATCCGTTTCTACTTCTTTTCTTTTTTCTTCCATGCGAAGCTCTTGATTGACTCCGGATACAAAGCTTCCTTTTCCATGCACTGTAACGATGAAGCCCTCCTGTTCCAGAGCATCGTAGGCTTTTTTTACCGTCAACGCACTGACCCTCAGTTCTTTCGCGAAGGTTCTCACAGAGGGAAGCATCTCCTCCTGTTTCAGTTCACCGCTTAAGATTTTATTCTTGATCTGTGTGCAGATCTGCTCATAGATTGGCTGCATGGAAGAATTGTTGATGATCAGTTTCATAGATTCCTCCATTTCTTTGCTTTTGTCGCAAACAGTATATAACAGTTTAGTACTATTGTCAACTGTTATGCACTGTTTATATCCAATTTTTTTATTTACATCTGTCCAAGAATCCCTCTGACATTCTTGCTGCAAGGTGCACGTCATGCATCGCATGACATATTCTTCTTATACAGGTATCAGAAGCACAAAAAACGTCCACCCGGAGATCTGCTCTCCGGATGGACGTCTGGATATTGATATATTTTCTCTATTTTACTTTTTTGCTTTTCACAGCGGAATCTTTGCCGTAATAAACTTTGCCTTCGGCTTTGCGATACGTACGGACTTTGAAGTAACAGGTTCCTTTCTTTTTTGGCAGTTTGGTCACGAAAGATACGGTTTTGTTTTTGCTGATGGTTTTTATTTTTTTGTAAGTGCCTTTTTTCTTTGTGCTGCGGTAGATTTCGTAACCGGTAGCCTTGGATACTTTTTTCCAGGTGAGTCGGACTTTGTTTTTTCCGGCATTTTTGATGGATCTCAGTGTCGTTTTGGCCGGTGTATATTTTTTCTGAAGTGCTGCCTCCTTTGCGGCTTTCTCACGCTCTGCTTTTTCCTTTTCTGCCCTGTCACGCTCTGCTTTTTTCTGCGGATACTCTGCAAGCCAGGCGGACACTCTCTGCTCTGCCTGAGCAAACTGTTCTTTTGTGCTGTCCATATTGGTTACGATTTTCAGAACGTTTTTGTATATACCTTCCGGATCAGCCTTGTCATCTTTTGCCAGGATCTGTCTCATAAGTGCCAGATTTTTGGTGACGGAATCTTTGTTCGGCAGTTCCAGTGCTTTGATACCGCCTGTCTGATCATTTGGCTTATCTCCCAGGTCTGCACCGAGTCCGTAGAGTGTGAACTGATAACGCACCACATCTCCGTCTCTGGCTTTTACCCCACCCATTCCAAGGCCCGGATTTTCGTTGTTTACGAAATAATACCATCCAGAATAATTGGAGTATGAAAACTCACCAAGCCCCTGCGTATCTTTATACGGATTCGACTTGTGTTTGTCATTGGTCGGTGCATCTTCTGACATATTTGAAATACACTGCGGAATATTCAGTACACCGCTGTCTGCATGGTCGATCTCTGCCAGATAGAATCCCATTCCGGTGTTCTGTGCATCGTAAGTATAGCCGTTTGCTTTCAGAAGTTTTTCGATGATATCTGCATAAGTCTCTCCGGCTTCAAAGGAAACTTCCGTCGGCTCGATCAGATAGCCCTGTCCAACGGTAAATTTTTCTACGGATGCATAAACGATTCCGCCCTTGTCCGATACAAATGTGGATTTACCACTGTCTGCGTTGTCTTCGCTGTCTTTAAACCAGATCTTTGCTTCTTTTTCTTCTGCTCTGACTGTCTGCATACCGGATGACGGCAGAAATCCCGTCAGGCATAAAACCATAGCAAGCAGAGCAGCAATAATACTCTTTGTGCATCTTCTTATATTCAAAATATGGACTCCTTCCTATAAAACAGGAAGAAGTATGGAACACTCCTTCTGCCGAAGAGCGTATCCATACTCCTGTTTTTGTGTTTCTCTGTAACTTTATTTTACCTTAACTTTACGTATGGCAGAATATGCACCAGTAATGGTCTTTCCGTTGACTTTTTTATATGCACGTACTTTGTAATAGTAAGTTTTTCCCTTTTTCAGCTTTTTGTCTGTGTATTTTGCTGCCTTCAGGTTTTTCTTCACGCAAACGTATTTGCCGTTTTTACGCATGGAACGATATACCTGATATCCGGCTGCACCCTTGACTTTTTTCCAGGTCAGAGTTGCTTTTTTCTTTCCTGCTGCTGCCTTTCTGATCACAGGTCTGGCCGGTTTCTTAGCCGGTTTTTCTGTGGTCGGTGTTTCCGGTGTCTTATCCGTGGATGGCGTTTCCGGTGTGCCCGGTGTTTCCGAAGTAGACGGCGTCTCCGGTGTGTTCGGTGTTTCCGGGGTAGACGGCGTCTCCGGTGTACTTGGTTTCAGGGAGTTCATATCCCAGTAGCCTTCTTCGGATGCTCTAAATCTTCTGTATGCTTCGTATGCTTCCATGATCTGGTAAGAAGCCATTGCATTGGCAACACCATTTTTCAGATGTGCATAACCGCCGCCTTTCACGCAGTAATTTTTCTCAAGCGTTGAGAAGATACTTTTTGATTCTGCTGCAAAACCTGCATCCACGGCATCCAGTTTCAGGCAGGCAAGTGCCAGGATAACCTGTGCAGCAGATTCGGAAGAAGTATAAGCGTATTCTTCGTCCATAGCATCTTTCAGATATGCAAGTGCTTTGTCAACCGCCGTCTGTACTTTCGCTTCTTTTACATATGGTGCCAGTGCCTGCAGGATCATAGCAGTCATATCTACACCTGTTGATTTGTTGTCAAACAGGCCAAAACCACCGTTTTCATTCTGGAATCCAAGCAGTGCATCGATCATGGATTCTCTGTTCCATTTTGCATCTGCAGGAATTTTCTGAGAGGTTGCATCCAGTGCGATCAGTGTCCAGCTCAGTTCGTTTGAACCGTCTTCCAGTCTGTCGCTGCTGTACAGCATTGCTGCAAGATTTACACCGCCTACATTCGTGATATCTTTGCCCATAGCAGACAGGGTCAGTGCCACTCTTGCGATATCGGTCGGTTTCTGGTTTGCTTTCCATTTTGAAACAACAGAAACAGCACTCTGACCGTATGCTTCTTTTTCTGCATCGCTGATTGTCTGTCCGGTACGCAGTTTTGACATGATATACCAGTCGGATGCACCGCTGCATTCGTATTTATAGTTCTGGCTGTTCAGGAAGGTGGATGCACTTGTGATACCTTCTTTTACAATCTGATCTATATCGACTTTGTCGGATACCTGGCTGTTATCTGTAACTTCACCGGCCTTCCGTGCCTTGATACGATGTGATGTTTCCTTCGGCGTCAGTATGCTGTCCGAATTCTGGTAAATGGAATCTGTCACCTGTACGATGCCTTCTTCACGGTAGATCCTGTTAAATCTCTGTTCTGTCGCATCAGCTGCTTTCACGACCCGGGCATTGAATGTGCCAGGAGCGATTCCAGTCAGAATCATGACAAACGCCAGAAGCATGGCAAGGATACGATTTCCAAGTGTCATTTTCTTCATGCCCTGCTTTTCCTTTCTGTAAATGATTGTTTTAGGGAACTATGCATAAACCTTCCAAAGCTGTCGCAGGCAGCTTCTTTTTTTGTCGTTTTTTGCTATTTTTTAATCTTTACTTTTCTGACAGCACTGAATTTTCCGTTTGCTTTGTTTCCTTTTACGGTCTTGTAAGCTCTTACTTTATAATAGTAAGTTTTGCCTTTCTTTACTTTTCTGTCTGTGAATGTTGCGGCAGATGCTTTTTTGATCGTTCTGATCTTTTTGTACTTGCCGTTTTTCTTTGTGGCACGATAGATTTCGTATCCGGTTGCTTTGCTGTTTTTCTTCCATTTCAGAGTTACTTTTTTCTTCTTGGAAGTTACGGTCAGTTTTGTTACTTTTGCCGGTTTGACAATGGTCTGTGTGCCCGGATTCTGATTTCCGTTTGTGCCGTTGTTTGTATTAGTATTGTTGTTTCCGTTGTTATTGCTGTTATCGCCCTTGTTGTTGTCCTTTTTATCATCGTCTTTCTTTGCATCTTGTAAAGCCTTGAGCTGTGCTTCCGCTTTTACCAGCAGATCTGCATTTTCCACATTTGCTTTCTGTGTATCGGTAAGTGCGTCGTATGCTGCTCTTGCTGCTTTTACTGCTTCCTGATCGTTCCGTGTAAGCTTATCTGAGGAAGGCAGAGCTGCGATCAGTCGAATAACATTTTCTACCTGTTCATCGATTTCTGTATTTTCTTTTGCATAGTTGTCTGTATAGTGCAGCATGACAAGGTCACCGTCTTTTAATGTATAATCACATGCACCAACATCCGGTTCCGTTCCGTTCACGCTGTATTTCCAGCCGGATTTGCTTCCGTTTGTAAACTCTCCGAGTTTCACGCCGTCTGCTCTTGTAACCGATGCAATGTAAGTGTCACCGTATTTTTTCTCACTGGTCATTTTATTGGCCGCAAGTGCCGCATCCAGAGCTTCCATGGCGGTTGCATTCTTCGGAACACGATACTCGCTCTGTGCTGCCCATACCTGAAGGTTATTCTTTACAAATGCATGGATCTTTCCATCTTTGTCGCTGTCGTGTACCTCATCGCCAAGGATGGTGACAGCCACGCTCTGATTTTCACCATTTATCAGCCAGTAGGTGTTTGTTCCTTTTTTATATGCATCAAGTGCCTGCAGTACCTGTACCGTTGACATTTCCTGCGATTTTGTAAGGTTAGACAGATGTGAAAATCCTCCGTCATTCTGGCGGTATTTCATCAGATTTGTGATCATATTAAAGTTTGGTGTACCAAATCCCACTTCTGCAGAAGTCGGATCAATGCCAAGGCAGGAAAGTGCCAGAAGTACCTGAGCCGTAGATTCGGAAGTTCCATATCCGAAATCATCACGCATCTCCTCTTTTAAACAGGAAACTGCACGATCAATCGCTTCTTTTACTTCGGTTCGCTCCTGATAAGGTGCAAGGGCCTGAAGTGCCATGGCCGTCATATCTACACTGGTGTTGTCTTTTCCGGTCAGTCCGAATCCACCGTTTTCATTCTGAAAACTAAGCATTGCTTCTATGATCGTGTTTCTGGACCATTTTGCATCCGCCGGAATCGCAGCATTGGCTGCATCGAGTGCCATCAGTGCATAGATCAGTTCATTTGATCCATCGCTCAGCTTTTCGGAATTGCAGATCATGGATACCAGATCTGTACCGTCCACATCGGTGATATCTTTGCCCATTGCCGTAAGTGTCAGGGCAACACGCTCGATGTCTGTCGGCTTCTGGTCTGCATTCCATTTCTTTACTTCCGCTGCAGCAGACTGATAATAAGCATCCTGCACATCTGAGCTAATCTCAACTCCATTGCGAAGCAATGCGTAGATCAGCCATTCATCTCCATACGCATAGCCGTCTGTGCTGTGTTTTTCTGTGATGTACGTTACGGCACTGTTGATGCCTTCTTCTGCTTTTGCTTTTACATCGATATCTGCGGTGCTTCCCTTTGTTACGGTAATGGTGATCGTTACCGGTTTTACGTTATTTTTGCCATCGATCGGTGTTCCGGTTGCTGTCACGGTTCCTTCGGAGAGTCCCGTAATCTGATATTCTGCCACCGGAAGATAGGAACCATAATCCGGATCGTTCACATTATAATCACCGTTCTTTTTCCAGTAACCGCTTCCGGTTCTCACAACCTGTGCAATACCTCTCTGGCTATAAGTCCATTTCAGAGCCGGTTCCGTGACATCGTATCCCTGATCATCCAGTTCACCTGTGACAATTGGTGCAAACACTGCACTGCTCTTGCCGGCTTCTACCGTCATATTCTTATTTTCTTCTGCAAGTTCTACGGTTTTTACGTTGTTTTTGTAGACAAAGGTTACCGTACTGTCACCGGAAACTGTTTTCGTTTCTCCCGTCTGCGGATTGGTATCTTCGATCGTCGCTGTAAAGGTTACCGTTCCGGCCTGTTTCGGTATGTAAGCCTTTTCGCCATTTGTATAGTATGCGATCGTTCCGTCCGGATCATCACTTGTGATCATTACTTTATCTGCATTGGTTGCATTTGCCGGTGTGACAACTGCCGAACCAAGGATTGGATTGAATGCAACTCTGCCATCCGTTTCCTGTCCGTCGCTGTTTGCATTTCGGCTGTGTATTTCTTTTGTGCCGGAAATTGCCGGAACAACGGATGTTACTGGCACATAAGCAGAGGTTACCGTCACGGTTTTGTGAATTTCCGGCTGATTTTTTGCAGTTACTGTAAAGACTGCACTTCCAGTCTCTTTAAAGGAAAAGCCGCTGGAAGAATCGGTGCGGTTATGCAGAAGTTTTGCACCCGCTTCATCCGCTGCATAGATAAAGGAAGCGTAAGAAACATCCTGATACTCTTCACTGCCCTGATACTGTGCTTTTACGGTAATATGCTTGTATTCAGAACCCTGTACCGTAACTTTTCCGTCCGTTACATCTTCTCCATCCACATACAGTTTCATATCTGTCATCTGGATTCTGCTGGAACGGATCGCTACAGATGCCAGGATTTCCTGACTGCCGTCGCTGTTGTTCTTTACTGCCTGAAGCACTGCTGTTCCGGTTCCGTTTACACAGAATGTTCCATCTTCATAAATTTCAAAGGCACGTTCCGGTTTTCTCTGCTGAAAGCTCCAGGAAAGGCTCTCGCCTTCCGGCAGAGTATAATCCACAAGAGAAAATGTTCCGGCTATGTTTGCCATTCCAACAGCATCCGGGCTTACTTCCAGTCTTGCATTTTCCAGAACGGTCGGTTCTGTTTCATTTTTTGCCTGAAACGCGACATCGTATGCGTTTTCGCCTGTCTCCGGCCATTCATACTGTCCCGGTGTATAATCCTGATTTTCGCCAAAGTATGGATAACCGTCTCTTCCCTGTCCCCAGGAAGTTCCGTTTTCGCCTTTATTGGCATTTAACTTTTCTGCCAGATCCAGCGTTTTCATGTCCTCTTCGGACATTGCACCGGAACCGCTGCCCAGTGTATCCAGCCAGTAGCAGTTCTCAACGATCGCCGCACCGCTGTTGTTGCTGCTGCTGTTGCAAAGTGCTCCTTTTCCGGTATCTCCCACTGCGATACAGTTTGCGATCACACCGTCGCGGTCATCGGAAGCACTTGCTCCCATATAGGCTCCGGTCTTCCCGATAAATCCTGCCACGTTTGCTCCGCTGATCTCACTTTTACAGTTCAAAATGGAAGCACCATAGGCGGTCGTTCCAAACGGTCCGGTCACATTACTGCTGCTTCCGGTCATCGTTCCTTTTACCGTCAGGTTCTGGATCACAGCACCTGCTGACAGATTTGCAAACAGCGAGCCTGCGTTTTCAAACGTAATGGTATGTCCCTGTCCGTCCAGAACCCCGGCAAACGAAGAATAATTCATATAAAAACTTTTATCTTCATAATCACTGTTTACCGTGATATCCTGTGTCAGAACGAAATATTTGCCTTTTGCATTGTCCATCTTGGAAAAATCTGCCTGGGAAGAGATGGAGATCACATTCTCCGGCAGTGCCACCGGTTTTGTCGTCGGTCTGTTTTTCAGTGCTGCGATCGCATCGGTGATCGCCTTTGCTGCCGCTGTGATCTGCTCCTGTGTCACCTCTTCGCCTGCTTTTAAAGCATTTCCGGCTGCTACTGCATCAGAAAGTGTCTTCCAGCTCTCTTCCGTATAGTTTTCCTCTTCATAGCCTTCTGCCTGCTTCAGTGCATTTTCAAGCGGTGTCCAGCTGATTTCGGCCGCTCCCTTTACCAGAACCGGAAATCCGCCATCTTCGGAAACTGCAAAGATATAGCCGGTATCGACGATACCTGTATTTAACAGAGCAACGGTGTCTGCTGTTTTTAATTCATCAGCAGATTTGGATGCACAGTCGCTGACATCTGCGTTGGAAGCTGCCATGGCAACTGTCTCAATCATAGTTCCGGACTGAAAATAGCTGTTTGAGATCTGCGATCTTGCATCACTTGCTGCATAGGCTGCAATTCCGCCATTCATCATCTTCAGCTCTGCTGCATAGTAACAGTTACGGACAGTTCCGCCTTTTATCGTTCCAGCCAGTCCGCCAACAGTATTCCAGTTGTCATTGATCTTTGCCTGAGAATAAGAATTCTGAATGGTTCCGGTCAGATTGTCTGCAATACTTCCTCTATAGCCGGAAGTAACATCAACAGATCCTGCAACTCCCAGGTTCTGGATCGTACCGGATACGTTTTCCGCCAGTGCTTTCCCGGAAAGGGTGATCACATGTCCCTGTCCGTCCAGAGTTCCGGCAAGATCTGTGATCTGCTGTCCGTCTGCCAGCTTAATATCCGCCGTCAGTGTATAGGTTTCACCTGCCGGAATTTTGGTCGGAAATTCTTCTGCAGTTGTGATTTCATTGCTGCTTTTTGTCGTACTCGCTGCATTTACGGTCAGGCTTGCTGTATTTGCCGGAAGAATGCCGGTAAACAGCAATGCCAGAGCAAGCATCCATGCAAGAATACGCTGTGTGACTGCTTTGTGTTTCATCGCTTTTCTCCTCTTCTTTGCTGATTTTATATTACAGAGAAACAAGCCCCGCTTTTGCGAGGCCTGCCTGTTACTGTTCTATATTGTAACACATTTTGAAGATATTTTTTCCAACCAGAAGGGGGAATTTTGTTATTATTTGCAGTTTTTGTTATTTTTTGATCTTCACTTTTCTGACAGCACTGAATTTTCCGTTTGCTTTGTTTCCTTTTACGGTCTTGTAAGCTCTTACTTTATAATAGTAAGTTTTGCCTTTCTTTACTTTTCTGTCTGTGAATGTTGCGGCAGATGCTTTTTTGATCGTTCTGATCTTTTTGTACTTGCCGTTTTTCTTTGTGGCACGATAGATTTCGTATCCGGTTGCTTTGCTGTTTTTCTTCCATTTCAGAGTTACTTTTTTCTTCTTGGAAGTTACGGTCAGTTTTGTTACTTTTGCCGGTTTGACAATGGTCTGTGTGCCCGGATTCTGATTTCCGTTTGTGCCGTTGTTTGTATTACTGTTATGATTGTTGTTGCTGTTATTGTTATTTCCGTTATTATTGCTATTATTGTTGTTTCCGTCCTTTGCAGACAGATCGATCACGTTGGAGTATGCAGTAAAGCGATACTGTTTGGAACCGTTCAGGGTTGTATTCACCATTTTCAGGATACGGTATACGCCTTTATCCGTTACTTTGAAACTTCCGGTCAGTGCTTCCGCCTCTCTTGTTACGGTGTTGTCGGATACGGTTGTCCAGCTTCCGTCTGCATTTTTCTTCTGCACTTCTGTGATAACATCCCAGTCATAAGAATCGTTCTTTGCAAGAAGGATTTCTGTGATGGTTTTGCCTTTCCAACCGTTCTGCTCCAGCATTGCCCGGTAATCTTCCGGTGTCTCCAGTTCTCTCTGCTCATCGCTTACGGTCTGATCAAACCAGAATACCAGATCCAGCATGCTCAGATCCTGACTCCAGCTGATCTGGGTGTCACTCTCTTTTTTCAATGTCAGGGAGAGTGCTGTCTTCTGCGGATAAAATTTGTTGATGGAGGTATCACATTTTTTCATTAAAGCCGGATCTACGACGCGGATGTTGTTGAGGGTGATATCCAGTTTCTGCAGTTTGCCATCTCCTCTGCTGTTCTCAAAGGTATCTGCAAATACACTTCCTGAGAGTTTTGTCAGCTGATTGTCATGCAGATCGACTGACAGCAGGTGGCTGTTCTTTGCAAAGGTTCCGTCTTTGATCTCTGCAATATAGTTTTTCATGAAGTTGATTTCCGTAAGATCTGCCATTTTGCCAAAATCCACATCGGCAATGCTGGTCAGTACGTTATTGTATGCGATCAGTTTCTTTAATTTTACTGCATCGCTGATGGCAGATGGCAGTGTCTCAAACATATTTCCGGAAATATTCAAAAAGGTCATGGATGCTCCGGCATCTTTAAACAGACCTTCCGGAAGGCTTTCCAGGAAGTTGCCGGATAATCCAAACTGATCCAGTGCCGCATCGCCGTCAAAAGCTCCCTTTGCGATCGTTTCGATCTGATTGTTGTCCAGCTCCAGATATTTCAGCTCTGTAAGTCCCGCAAAATCGCTTTTGTTGATCTTCTTTAATTTATTTGCACGCATGGATACCCACTGCAGGTTTTTATTGTTTGCAAAGAAGTTTTCCGGAAGTTCTTCGATATAGTTGGAATCTGCATAAAAGCTGCTAAGTGCGGTCATATGATCCAGCAGTCCGTCCGGCAGGCTGGTGATCTGGTTTTCGGAAAGATCCAGGCTGGTTACTTTATCTGTCAGCCCTTTTAATAAGGAAACGTCTGTCAGTCCGCAGTTGGAAAGATCCACACTCTCGGAGATTGCTGCCAGCTCATCTGCACTGATCTCACCGTCATCGTTCAGGTCATATCCCTGCTCGATCAGCTTGTTGATCAGTTTCTGCTCACCGCTCACTTCATCGGTATAACCTTTCCATCCTTTTGCAAGGGATGCGAAACTGATGTTTGCCTTCATATATTTATCATAATTACCTTTGTCCGCTTCGCTTCCGCCCATCATGGTAACGAGTGCTGCCGCAGAATGTACTTCTGACAGATCTGAAATTTCCATGCTGTACTCGTATGCGGTGTAAGCTCCCTGAGCATCGGCTTCTCCGTAGCCTTTCTTCTCAGCAGTCGGATAAGTGCCGTCTTTTCCGATCGTAAAGTCAAGCATCATTCTGGCACTTCCGGTATTTAACATGGTCAGTGTCATTTTTCCGTCTTTTACCTGCAGTTTTGCTTTTGCTGCAAAGAAACTGCCCAGCATGGAGTCTTCTTCACTGTCGGTTTTTGTTGTCTTAAAAGTTAAAGTATATACACCGTCTTCGGTCGGATCTTTGATGGTTGGCTGCGGCGGTGTGACAGGTTCGCTGTCCCCGTCTGTCTGACTGATCAGTACGCAGGTATCACCGGATTTTGCAAATACAACCGTTTTATCTTTGTAACCTTTTGCTTTGATCACGATCGCGTTTCTTCCTTCTGTAAATTTGCCGGAACCGATTGTCAGTCCGTGCAGTGCAGAAAGGCTGTAAACGCTTTCCGGATCATCATCATTGGTGTATTCTTTGTATTCGGTTCCGTTTACGGTCACTCCGGAAATGGACTGTCCGTAAGCTTTCCAGTTGGCATCATCGGAATAATGATTGATCTCTTCGATGGTCAGTTCGTTGCCATCGTAAGCAACTGCGGTAACAGTCGGTGCAGTCAGCCCTGTGGTAAATTTCTCCATTGCTTTTGTCAGATCTTCCAGTGCAGTATTTAAGGAAGCCTGCGTGGTTGCCACTCTTAATGTATGTTCTGCTGCTGTGATCGCACTCTGGAGATCTTCCCATTCCTCGTCGCTCTTATCGCCTTGTATCAGTGCTTTTGCTTCTTCCAGTTTTTCCGTCAGAGCTGTTTTATCCAGTACTTCCGGTTCCTGACCACCGTTTCCGTCGGACTGGCTTACAAACGTGCACTCATTTTCTGCTTTTGCAAAGAGGATGGTTTTGTCTAGGTAACCGTCAGCTTTGATCACGATCGTATTTTCGCCTTCTTTGAATGCTCCGCTGTAGATCGTCATACCAAGCCAGCCGGCACTGTATACCAGTGTATCATCTTCTTCATTCCAGTCTGCCACATAATCTACACCGTTGACGCTGATGCCCGTAATCGCCTTGCAGTAAGCAGAATCGGAAGTAATCTCAGAAAGCACGATTTTTTCCAGGGTCCCTGTCATCCAGCTGGTTGATCCTTCAAGCTGTGTGATCTCTGTTCCGACTTTTGCTTCTTCTTTGAGCTGTGCCTGCTGTGTATTTGCTGCAGATGCGGCAAATACCGGCAGTCCTGCCTGTGGAACTGCCATGACAGCAGTCATGGAAAGGGCAAGCAGCTGGCATACAAATTTTTTCTTCATATTCTGTTTCCTCCTCGTTTTGGTACATTTTCCTTTGAATCTGTTGCGTCGTGATATCTTACTTTAATGTTTACTTTATTTTTACTTTTTTTGCAGCCGAATCGTTTCCATACACTTTCGCAACAGCTGTTTTTCTGTAAGCTCTGACTTTATAGTAATAAGCGAACCCTTTTTTCAGCTTTTTGTCTGTAAAACGAACCGTTCCTGCTTTTTTGATCGTCTTGATCTTTTTGTATTTTCCGTTTTTCTTTGTAGAACGGTAAACTTCATAACCGGATGCACCTTTTACCTTTTTCCAGCTGATCACTGCAGTGCGTTTTTTTGCCTTTGCCGTTACTTTTTTCACCTTTGCCGGTTTTTTCACCGCTGTATTTCCCGGATTTGCACTGTTTCCGTTGTTACCGCCGTTTGTATTGCTGTTACTTCCATTATTCGGCTTGTCTGTACCCGGTGTTACATTGTTCTGCTGTGCTGTATTGACCTCGTTTGAAAATACGCTGAAACGATAGAACAGCAGTCCGCTGTTTCCGGAATACAGATCTTTTACGACGCGGTATGTGCCTTTTTCTGCTGTTGCAAAGGCTCCTCCTGCCAGGTCTGCCTTATCATCATCCGTACTCTTCCATACGGTTTCGTAGGTTCCGTCTGCGTTTTTCTTTTCGATGCTGGTAATAATCTCCCAGTCATAGTACTGGTCATTTAAAACATCCACGATATCGCGGTCTTCATAGCCTTTGTCTTTCAGAAATTCTCTGTATTCATCAACAGACTGTGCTTCTTCGACTTTTGCATCGTTCGTTGCATCGAACCAGTACAGCAAATCCAGAATACTCAGTTCCTGTGACCATTTCACGCCGTTTTCGCCGTCTTTTTCGATCTTCAGACTCATCGCACTTTTCTGCGGATAGAATTTGTTAAAGCTCTTGCTTTTCATGATCAGTTTGCGGTCTACGACCTGAATGTTGTTCAGGCGGATATCCAGTTTTCTCAGAACTGCTGTTGCCGGAAGGG
>OLOA01001901.1_pt1 | contig 19925 bp, 18 predicted proteins | sample 1672201 | NCBI WGS metagenome assembly OLOA01 (sample SAMEA3136658, study PRJEB25190) | human gut metagenome
ATTTTCTTTTAACCAACTATAAGCTTTAGTATTTTCAAATTCACTCATTTGAACTCCAGGCGATAAAATATCCATAGCTAAACCAGTTTGATGTTCAGAAAAACCAGGCTTAGCAGAAACTGTATTAGCATAATCTATACCATACATTGTAATATAATTATTATATAATTTTTCTTGATAACTATAAGAACGATAAGCAGAAACAACAAATAAATTGATTCCTTCTTTTTTAGCATCATTATACATTTTAATAAAAGCATCATTAACTTCTGGTAATATTCTTCTACCTTCATAAGAATACGATAAATCAACATTAATCATATTACTTGGTTCATAACTCTTATCTAAAACATTGTATTTATTAACTAGTACTAGATTTCCTTTTGATAGATCTGCTTTTTTAGGATTTTCATATCCTTCTTGATTTAAAGTGATATTTACAATAGATATAACATCTTTAATAGAATTTTCTTTATGAGCAGAGTAGTAAGAAATATATAAATCTAAATTTTTATGTAAATAATATTTTTCTTTGATAAATAGTTCTAATTCATCTATCTTATCTTTGTTTTTTAGATTATCTATTTCTTCATTAGTTAGTTTTTCTTTTATTAATTTTATAGTTTCATTAGAATAACCTTGTTTTTGGAATTCTTTATTACTAATTTTAACAGTTGTTTTAGAATCACTGCTTTTATAATGAATGTTATAAAAATAAATACCAAATATTATTAATCCAATAAAAATTAATAAATTAATACAAGCTTTTTTCTTTAATTTTAATTTTTTCTTTTTCATAAAATATCACCTAATATAATATTAGCATAATCTTAAATTTTTAGTATAAATTTTTTAAAATTATGATATAATATAAATGTACTGCCGAATTAGTTTAGTGATAAAACGAATCCATGGTAAGGATTAGAGGGTTGTTTAATTCAATCATTCGGCACCAGTTAGTAATTTAAACGACTTTTAATAAGTCGTTTTTATATTTATTATAAAGTTGAGGTAAATATGAATAAAGAGGTAATATTATTAGCAATAGATGATGTATTAAAAATAATCTATGAAATAGAAGATAAAAATAAAATTGAAGAAATAGATAATAATAAATTAGAAAAAGAAATAAATTCATTATTAGTTAATTTAAGTTCTTATAAAATTAGAAATATAAAATATTCTAATGAATTTCTTTCAGCATTTCAATATGCTTTTAACTTAGTAAAACATGAAAAAAGTATAGTAACGATAAAACAAGTAAGAAAAAGAGGGATAACTCTTCCGATGAAAATGCCTTTTTGTATTGGAACATTTACTAGAGTTTATTGGTTAGATTTATCTAATAAACCTTTAAAAAATAAAAAATATATTAATCAATATAATAACTATTTAACTTATTTAAATAATAAAGATATAAAAGAAACATTAAATGAACTAAAAAAGATGCTACTTAAATAGCATCTTTAATTACTAATTCATTATTAACTACGTCAATAGTAATAGTACTATTGAATTTTATTTTGTCTAAAATAATATTTTTAGCAATTAGGGTTTCTATATTTCTAGCAACAAAACGTTTTATAGGACGTGCACCATATCTTTCATCATATGATTCATTAATTACAAATTCCTTAGCCTTATCTGTTAGTTCTAATTTTAAACGTTTATCAACTAGACGTTTTTCTATATCTTTGATAATCTTATCAAGAATTTCATAAACTACTTTTTTATCTAAAGATTTAAATATAATTATTTCGTCAATACGATTAATAAATTCTGGTTTAAATGTTTGGCGTAATTGATTCATTACTAAAGTTTTTGAATCTTTATTGTCTTCTAAAATATATTCACTACCTAAATTAGAAGTCATAATGATAATTGTGTTTTTAAAGTCAACAGTACGACCTTGAGAATCAGTAATTCTACCATCATCTAATATTTGAAGTAATATGTTAAATACATCTTTGTGTGCTTTTTCTATTTCATCAAATAAAACAATAGAGTAGGGATTACGTCTTACAGCTTCTGTTAATTGACCACCTTCATCATATCCTACATATCCAGGAGGAGCACCAACTAAACGAGACACACTGTGTGCTTCCATATATTCACTCATATCAATTCTTACCATATGGCGTTCATCATCAAACAACTCATAAGCTAAACTTTTAGCTACTTCAGTTTTACCAACTCCAGTAGGGCCTAAAAATATAAATGATCCAATAGGGCGGTTAGGGTCTTTAATTCCACTACGTGCTCTAATAATAGCTTCACTAACTAATTTCAATGCTTCATCTTGACCTTTAACTCTTTTTGCTAAATTATCTTCTAAGTGAATTAATTTTTCTCTTTCGCCGCTAACTAACTTACTTATAGGAATATTAGTCCATTTTGAAATTATTGCTGCTATTGATTCATCATCAACAACATCACTTAAAATTTTTGATTTTGAACTTTCTTTTAAACTAGCAAGTTCTTCTTGTAATCTAGGTATAGTACCGTGTCTTAATTTAGCAGCAGTTTCTAGATCATAGCTATTTTGAGCTTGTTCTAATTGTAAATTAGCTTTTTCAATTTCTTCTTTTTTATGATTAATATTAGAACTGATTTCTTTTTCCTTATTCCATTGATCTCTTAAAACTTTTTCTTTTTCTTGAAGATCTTTGATTTTAACTTTTAATTCTTCAACTCGATTTTTAGAAATATCATCTTTTTCTTTCTTTAAAGCTTCAAGTTCAATTTGTAACTGCATTATTTTTTTTGTTAGATTATCTAAGTTAACTGGAACAGATTCCATTTGAACTTTGATTGTAGCACAAGCTTCATCTACTAAATCAATTGCTTTATCTGGTAAATATCTATTAGTTATATATCTATCAGAAAGGTTAGCTGCTGCAACTAATGCTTTATCTTTAATTGTAACACCATGATAAACTTCAAAACGAGATTTTAGACCTCTAAGTATAGTGATAGTATCTAAAACACTAGGCTCACTTACTTGGATTTTTTGAAATCTTCTTTCCAAAGCTCCATCTTTTTCAATGTATTTACGATATTCATTTAGTGTAGTAGCACCAATACAATGAATTTCACCACGAGCAAGCATAGGTTTTAACATATTACCAGCATCCATGGCTCCTTCTAAAGCGCCAGCACCAACAATCATGTGAATTTCATCAATAAACATAATGATGTTACCATCTGATTCTTTAACTTCTTTTAACACTGCTTTTAAACGTTCTTCAAATTCTCCACGGTATTTTGCCCCAGCTATTAAAGCACCCATGTCTAATTCCCAAATTGTTTTATTTTTTAAACTATTTGGAACATCTCCTTTAATAATTCTTTGAGCTAGGCCTTCTACAATAGCTGTTTTACCAACACCTGGATCTCCGATTAAAACAGGGTTGTTTTTAGTTTTTCTAGAAAGTATTCTAGTGATATCTCTAATTTCATTATCGCGTCCTATAACAGGATCAGTTTTACCATCTTTAACATTACTAGTTATATCACGTCCATATTTTTCTAAAACATTTTCTTGTTTTTGTTCATTCATCATATTAAATACCTCCTTTACAACTACATATTATACTCATTATTTAGCACTTGTCAATAGAGAGTGCTAAATAATGTCAAAAACTTACAACATTAATATTAACAAGTTTGACAAAAACATTTATAAATAATATAATTTATGATAGAAATGAGTGATAATAATGAAAGAAGAGTCATATCAAAAATATTGGGAAATAATTAAAGATTTTAACTCTAAAGAAGAACTTAATAATATTAAAAAGAATATTGAATCAATCAACGCTATTTTATACCCTCAATTAAAGGAAAAAGAAAATAGTTGTGTCCAAACCTTTGCTGAAGCAATGTTTATGCAAATAAAGTTTTCTTATAAACAAATAAAATGTATGCAAGCAATTCAAAAGTATGACGAAGAATTAAAAAAAGTATCTGATCCAGATTTAAGAGATGATATAGTTGGCAAAAGAAATATTGAATGTAAAAAATTAAAGAAAAATATTGCTTGTATTAACACAATTAAAGGTAATTCTAAATTTTCTGAAACTAAGCTATTTGATGACATATCTAAGTTACCTAAGGAAGAACAAGATAAAGTTTTTTCTAGTTTAAAAGAAATGAGAAATAATTTCTATTCTATTGATAATAAAATGTCTAATTATGCTAAAAATGAGAATACTAAAGCAGATACAAAACAAAATGATAATACTAAAAATGAAACACTTGATATGACAACTTATAAAAATACCCAAAATGATAAAAAAGAAACAAATCCTTTTGAAAAAGAAAATGCAGATTTAAAAGATAAAATTAATAATTTACAAAAAGAAAATAGTGATTTAAAGAGCAAGATTAATGATTTACAAAAAGAAAATAATGATTTAAAAAACAGTTTAGAAGATATTAAAAAACAATTAGAAGAAATGAAAAATAACTCTTTAAAGAGTAAGTTAGGGAATAAAGCTAAAACAGCTAAGAGAAAAGTTATAAAAGCAAAAGATTATTGTGTAGATTGGATGAAAAATCATAAAGTTGCTTCAGCTTTAATAATTGTAGCTTTAGCGGGATTAACAACTTCAACTATTGTTTATGGAGCACCATGGATTGGAGCAGCTAGAATTGTAAGTTCATTATGGCCAACTCTTCACCATATTGGTTTAGGTGGACCACTTCATGGAATAAATCAATTCCTATTAGGAAATAAAATTGTTGGTGCTAGTTTTAATGGTGCAACAGGATTATGGTCTGTAGGTGGAAAAGTATTAAACGATATATCAGTATTAGAAGGAATATTAAGAAGTGTTGAAGGTGCTGCATTCTTATCTGCCGGTGCAGTAGGAGTAGCTAAGTTAGGAAAAAACGCTTGGTTAAAAGTATCTAAGAGTAAATTTGCTGATAATTTAAAATCTAAGATTAAATCTAAAAAAGATTCTATTAAAAATTTATTTAATAAAAATAAAAAGAAAGAAAATGTTGAAGAACAACAAAATACTGAGAATAATTTACTAAATCAAAATAATGTTAAAGCTAACTGTATGAATAAAATAGATATAGCAAGTCCTGAAGATTTACAAGCATTTATTGATGCCTTAGAAGAATCAATTTCTAATGGAGAAACATTTGAAGATATGACTAAAGAAGATTTAAATGATATCTTACAACACGCTAAGCAAACTCTTGCTAGTAAAACAAAAGTTGATGGTAAAAAAGAAGAAATACTAAATGATTTAAATAGTTTATCTGAAGATCAACTTGCAGATTTAATGAATGGTCTACAAAGTGTTATTGAAAGATATAAAAATAATGAAATTCCAGAAAACTTCCAAGGAATTCAAATAAATGGATCTTATGGTTTAAAGGATATTCATGAAGTAGAAGAAATATTTAATGCTACTAAACAAGCATATAGTAATAATTTTGGAGGAAGAACAAGATGAAAAGTGGACAAATAATAACATTAGAAGATAATGAAAAGTATTTATTATTATTAGACACAGTTCAAGAAGGACACAAATTCTTTTATGCAAATAAATTAACAGCAGATGAAAAAACTACTAGTGAATATGAAATATTCGAAGAAACAATCGAAGATGATGGCTCATATATGGACGTAGTAGAAGATAAAGAAGTTAAAGAATTTTTATTAAAAGTATTTACAGTTGATATGATGGAAACTGCTAATAAAATAAATAGTGGAGAACTAGAAGTATATTAAAGACATGAAAATGTCTTTTTTATTTTGTTAATTTAAGATATAATAAATGAGCTATTAAAACTTAAAGATTATGAAAATAAATGAATTTTACTTAGATGAAGATCAAACAAGAGTTATCTATGATGATAGTAAATATCTACTTGTTATAGCAGGGGCAGGTGCGGGTAAAACTCTTACAATAATGGCTAAAATAAAATATTTAAAAGAAATATTAAATGTTTCTTTAAACGATATTTTAGTTATATCTTTTACAAATGAAACCGTAAATAGCTTGAAATATAAATTAAAAATAAATTTTAATTATGAATTAGATATTAAAACTTTTCATAAACTAGCATTAGATATTATCGGGAATAATTACTATGTTGTAAAAGAAAACTATTTAGAAGAAATAACTAACTTTTTTCTAACAGAATTAATTTATAGCAACCATTATTTAATTAAATGTATTTTAAAATATGAGCAGATATTTTATACCAAATATAATTATCTAAAAAAATATAAATTATTTTTAAAATCAAAAAAGTATAATAAACTATTTAAAACTATAGTTACTTTTATAAATTTATATAAGTCAAATAATATAGATATAAGTATTTTTAAAAGTTATTTTAAATTAAAAAAAGATTATCATATTTTAATTATTATTTATAGCATTTTAATATTTTATAATAGTGAATTAAATGCATCTAATTTAATTGATTTTAATGATATGTTATCTTTGGCCATTACTAATATAGATAATATTAAGATAAAGTATAAATATATAATAGTAGATGAATATCAAGATACATCTATAATAAGATACAAACTATTAAAAAAATTAGTAGATAAAACTAAAGCAAAACTTTTAGTAGTGGGGGATGATTATCAATCTATATATAGATTTAGTGGGTGTAATTTAAATGTCTTTTTAAACTTTAAAGATTATTATGATAAAGCAAAAATATTATATTTAAATAATACTTATCGAAACTCTAAAGAAATTATTAATATAGCTGGTAAGTTTATTATGAAAAATAATAACCAAATAAAAAAAGAGTTAAACTCATTTACAAGTATAAATAAACCATTAAAATTCGTATATTATAAATCAATAAAAAAAGATTTAACTAAATTAATAATGGAAGTTAAATCTAAAGGAAGTGTTCTAATATTATCTAGAAATAATTTTGATATAAATAAATATTTAGATTTTAATGTATTTCAAATAGATAGAGAAGGGAATATATATTTAAATAATGAGTTTATTAAAGTGAGATTTTTAACAGTCCATAAAGCAAAAGGATTAGAAGCAGATAATGTTATTTTAATTAACTTAATTAATAGTTTATATGGTTTTCCTAATAAACTAGAAGATGAAAGAATATTTAAATATGTAAATAATTATAAAGATAATATTAGATATGAAGAAGAAAGAAGATTATTTTATGTAGCTTTAACTAGAACTAAAAATAATATTTACTTTTACTTAGATAAATCTAATATATCTATATTTGTTAAAGAAATCAAAAGAGAAAATAAAAAATATATTGAATGCATAAAAAAATAATTGGTTTTCCAATTATTTTTTGTATAAACGATATAAATTTATAGAAGGTTTATTAAACCATCTAAAACTGTAATTACTAGTTCCAATACCACCAGAGATATACATATCAGTATTGCCAATTTTGTAATAAGCATTATTATACTTTAGACTTCCTTTTTTATTTTTTATTGCACCTACAAATGGAACACGAACTTGTCCATTTAAAGAATGTCCACTTAAAACTAAATCAACATTATAATCTTTAAATTTGTCATAACTATCAGGTTCATGAGCAATCACGATTTTATAACAGTCTTGATATTGTTCTTCTTTTAAAGGACTTAGAGTAGTATCAACATCCATCGAATTAGCTAGCATGGAATCAAGTCCACCTACAAAAATTGGAGCAGTACCATTATAATAAACTAATTCACTGCTATTACTTAAAAATGTAAAACCTGCATTTTTCATTAATATATCATAATTATCAATTTTTTTATCAAGGTTACCATAAATTGCAAACTTATATAACTTTGCATTAATCTTACTTAATTTTTTTTCTATATCATTTTTTAAATTATTATTTACAATAGTATCTTTATCAAATAAATTTCCTGTAAATACTACAATATCTGGTTTTAATTCATTTATTTTAGTAACTAATTTGTCTACATCACTTTTATTAACTGTTCTTCCGTATAATAAATCTGAAAACTGTACTATTTTTAATCCATCAAAATTATCTGTAATATTAGTATTATAAACTGGATATTCTTTTACTATTAGACCTTTAGTACTAATAAATCTTGCCCATAAAACAGTTGAAATTATTAATAAAATAAAAATGATAAAAAATAATTTACCATTACTTATACTTCTTTCTTCTTCCATTTTATGCACCACCTAATAATGTAGCAAGTAAAATAAATGCTACGCTGATAGTATTATGAAGCATGTGTAAGCTAATAGAAGAGAAGATATTATTTGTTTTATAAAATGCATATCCAAATGCTACACCAACACTTCCGTAGGGAATAAAGTATAACAACTCATGCCAATTTTTAGCTAAATAAGAAATGCTCCAAGATTCAATACCAGTTGCTACATGCATACCAGCAAATAAAATACCAGTAAATAAAGAAAAAGTAATAGCATGTTTAAAAGCTTCCTTGAAAGATGCTCTAAATAATAATTCTTCACATATAGGTGCCATAATACACATTGCTAATACAGAATAAATAGGTAATGTAGCCAAAGTATTTCTATTTGCACTTTCATTAACAGCTATGCCATCGCTAATAATAGTATTAATTAAAATATTAGATAAAAACATTAATACAAAACCAATTATCCAATAAAATATAACTTGTTTTAAATATTTTTTATAATTTACTTTAAAGTCTTTCCAATCTTTAAAAAATCTTTGATGAAATATAGCAATTAAAACTAGCATAGTAACTAATTCAGCAAGAATGTAAGTAATGTTTTTTCCAATAAATGTATCACTAAAAGGTAAAGATTTAAATAATATCATTAATATTGGAGCCAGAAACATATATAACATTATTAAACCAAAACCTCTTAAGATAACCATTATCTTATCTAACATATTATTACATTTAAAACCCATTTTATTCTCCTTATTTAATATATTTCATAGTTTTTAATCTATCAATTACAGTTTTTCTACTTGCTGAGCCAACGATTCTATTTAAAACTGTTGTTTCTTCACCATTTTCAATAAATACTGTAGTAGGAGTACCACTAATATTTGCTATATCAGCAAGATATTCTTTATCACTATCAGACATATCTGCTAAATCTAACTTATAAGCAGTTAAATTATATTTTTCTAAAACATTAATAAATACAGGTAAATACTCAGCACAATGTGAACAACCTTCTTTAGTTATTAATAAAATAAAACTATCTTTATTATTAATTTTTTCTTTAAATGTTTTAGTATTCATTTCAACTAAATTATTACTTTCATTTTTATTATTATTCTTAAATAACATTATAATAGTAAATCCTCCAATTAATATGGCCAAGATAACTATTATACTTATAACTTTCTTTTTCATCTAATCACCTATTTACTATTATTAATACTGCTAAATATATTAGTAATAAAATTAGTGCAGCAATTACTAATTTCTTTAAACTAAATGTAAATTTATGAACAACTGATTTTTCTTTTTCTTCATTAGAAGTTTTTAATAATGCAATTGATATAAATGGCATTACTAATAAAGAATATTTTAGGTAATTATAAAATAAATTATGAAGAATAGATTTTATTAGTATAGTATTTCTTATTAATTCTTTATTTTGAAATAGAAATGTTAATAATGGAATCAATAAATACCACAATAAATAGATACTTAAAAGAATAGTTATTATATTCTTTTTAGTCAATTTTTTTGGTTCTAAAAAAAGTATAATACAAAAATATAATAATGGATAAAACATATATAAAGCAAAAATAAAGTAATTATTAATATTAAAATAGTTCAAAATATTAGATATTATTGATATTAGTAAATGAAATATTAAAAATATTAAATTTATTTTTATTAAATATTTATTATCTAAAGGCTTTTTATCATCTTTAAAATTATGTTTTAGAAATAATGTTGTTAAAAATAATATTAAGATAGATGTTATACCTAAAGAGATTCCTCCATAATATATATAGTATGTTTTAAATGCTAAATAATTTAATTGAGGAATAAAATAACTACATACCGCTACTAATGATAAAGGTAAAACTAGTATTATTATATATGTTACTAAATATTTTAATTTTGTTATTTTCATTTTTATTCACCTATTTATATTATAACAACATATTTACATTTTTATATAAAAAAAGTAAAGTTGTCATTCTAACTTTACAAACAATTAACTTTATTCTTCAATGAAATTTTTACTTTTATGTGGCTCTTCACGTAATAAATCATTATAATCTTGTTGACGTAAAGCTTCATATACCATGATAGCTACACTATTAGATAAATTTAAAGCTCTTACATTACTAGTCATCGGAATTCTCATACAATGATCAATATGAGGTTTTAATATTTCTTTAGGAATCCCTGTTGATTCTTTACCAAAGATAAAATATATATTTTCTTTATTATTACTATAGTCAAATGAAGTATGAGGTTTATGACCATATCTAGTTAAGAAATAATATGTTCCTTTATTTTTTTCAAAAAATTCATCTATATTTTCATATACAGTATAATCACATTTATCAATATAATTTACTCCACTACGTTTAATATATTTTTCTTCTAAAGAAAAACCTAAAGGTTTTATTAAATGAAGTTTGGTATTTGTTGCAACACATGTTCTCATTATATTTCCTGTATTTCCAGGAATTTCTGGTTCAAATAAAACTATGTTTAACATTTTTATTCCTTTCTAATTTTTAACAACTTCTAATTTATCTAACATTTGTTCAAAATCATCTGCTTGCATTAAAGAATTATTGTCTTTTTTTATTATTCCACCATTCACTAGTTTATGATCTTTATAATATAGAATTGTTGGAATATTAGTAATTTTTTCGTTTGTTAAATCTAACATGCTATTAATCTCATCAATATAAGCATCATTATTTTTTAACTCAGTTACATTAAAATAGTAAAACTTATCTTCTAGTTGATATTTTTTTATTACCTTTTTTAACTTTGTTTCCATATTATAAATATTTTCATCATTAGTATAACTAATATATAGGAAATATTCTGATGGAGCCTCTGATAACACGTCTTGTAATTCATCTAAACTAGTAATTTCATTACTAATTAAATTAGATGAAACTAAATAACTTTTAGTAATTTTTTCGTTATTATAAACATCATACCATTGAAAGATATAAAATGTTATAAAAACTATTCCTAACATTACAAAAAGTGCTATTATATAATTTTTAGTGGGAATTTTTCTTTCTTTTGTTTTTGTTGACATATGGATCATACCCTTCATAATTTAATTTTAACATATTCAAATTTTGTTTAAAAGTTAATTTTCTTACTTTCAACAAAATTTGTCATTATATCTATAAATATTTTATTATTTTTAATTTATTTATATTATTAAAATTAAAAAAGATTAGAATTTATCTAACCTTTAATAACCTTTTCTTTGATATTCATCAAACAATTCTTTAAATCTATTATAATGTACAACTTCTCTTTGTCTTAAGAATAATAATATATCTATTATATCTTTATCTGTTGCTATATTTATTAAATTTTCATAAGTTGCTCTTGCTTTTTGCTCAGCAGCCATATCTTCTTGTAAATCTGCAAGTGGATCTGAAGTTGCATTAAAATAAGCTACGCTAAATGGTACTCCATTAGAATCAGTTGGATAAATTGCTTTTTTATGTTCTACGTAATTACTTCCCAAACCAGCTTCTAACATTTCTTCTACTGTAGCATCTTTAGTTAGTTGGTAAACCATTGCACAAATCATTTCACAATGACCAAATTCTTCAGTTGCAATATCATTTAGCAAAGCTTTTCCTTTATCATCAGGCATAGTGAATTTTTGAGAAAAATAGCGAAGTGCTGCACCAAGTTCACCATTTGAACCACCAAATTGTGTTATTAAATATTTTGCCATTTTTAAATCTTTTTTCTTTAAGTTAACTGGGTAGTTTAATTTTTTCTCATATTTAAACATTTTTACTACCTCCCCATGGCCAATTATAAATCCAATCATATTTGTCTTGAGTAGCATCTGTTAAACATAATGGACCATCAATTTTTTCATACATTTCTTTTACTTTTTTATATTCTTTTACATATTCTTTAAATAGATTAAACATTCTACTATCATCTGGATGAATGTCTAAATAAAGATTTAAATCATTTATAGCAAAATCTAATTGATATAATTTTAATTCTATTTCTTCCTTTCTATTTTTTGGCATAATTATTCCTACTTGGTAATTTTTATATGGTTTATATTCATTTTTAAACATATTACCTTTTAAGAATCCTTCTTTATCATCATATAAATTTTGATTATTATTTTCACTAATTAAATCATCCATAGATATTCCTAGAAATGATAAATCTAAGTTATAATCTTTATAATTATTATTTTCAAATAACATATTTTTCCTCCCAGGATAATATATGTGTTTATGGATAAATGCTTTAGTTAATTAGTCTATATGTTTTTAAAAAATGTATTTATAGCATCAGTTATAAAAATTATTAATACAAAGATAGTAAGAAATGGTGGTATTTTATAAATTATTTTATCTAATAAAGGATTAACAAGATATCCAATTATTATTGAAGCTACTCCCCAAAATAAAGATACTTCTACTGCTATATATTTTGTTATATGAAATTTATAGTCACTATAATTCCATAATGTTTTATTAAATACTTTATCTAAAAGCATTCCACCTATTTGTTCTAAAATAGTTAGAACTATTATTACTGTAATAAAATATAAAGCTATTTCTAAAAATTTATTTAAATCTAAACGTTGATAAAGATCCTTTATTTGAAGCATTATAAGTACCCCTAATCCATAAATTGGCGTGAATGGTCCAGACATTATTCCACTTGATGGCTTTATTTTCATTATTAAATCAACTATTATTTCAAATATATATCCTAAAAAAGAGTATAGTAAAAAAATATTTAATTTATACATAAATTTCACCATTATTAGTTTGATAGTTTTTTTTAATTTTATGTAAACTATTATAAATATTTATTTTTATTATTTTTTTTATATTATATAATATCATTAGAAAGTGATGTGTTTATATGCAATGTCCTAGATGTAATACAAATATTTATGGTAATGTAGATAAATGTCGTGTATGTGGTTTTGTTTTTAATACTCCTAAGAGTACAATTAAAGAAACTGAAAAACCACATAATGGTTTATTAGATCCAAAAGATTTTGAAAATTATACTAAGAATTTAGAACTTTATAAAAATAAAAATAAGAGTACTAATTATGCTATTCCTATTATTTTTATTTTAGTAATTGTTGTTATTGTTGTTTTTATTGCTTTATCTAAATTTTTATTATCATAATAAAACTACACGTGATTGTGTAGTTTTTTCTTTTTAATTATTATTTTTCTGATCATGTCAAAAGGGATAACACTAAAAGCTAGTATGATAACAAATATAAATTCTAAAGATGTTAAACCATAAGTTCTAAATAAATCACCACCAAAATATATTAAATATATTTGAATTATTATGATTAGAATAAAAGTTATTAAGAAAACAATGTTTTTTGTTAAATTGCTTAATAAATTTATACGTTTAGTACGTGCATTAAAAGCATTAAATATACTAATAAATATAAATAAAGCAAAGTATGCAGTCATTAAATATTTATAATTATCTTCAACTCTTATTATTGTTCTAACTATAGGAAGTTTTAAAAATAAAATACAAATTAATGCAGAGTAAAAACCAGTAATTAATATTTCAGTATACATATATTTATTTATTATTGCTTCGTCTTTTTGCTTAGGATATTCATTCATATATTCATTTAAAGGTGGTTCAAAAGAAAATGCTAATCCAGCAAGAGTATCCATAATCATGTTAATCCATAACATTTGGATAATTGTTATAGGTGTGTTAATGCCTATAAATGGACCAATGATAGAAATTGTTAAGGCACAAATATTAACTGTTAATTGAAATATTATAAATTTTCTAATACTTTTAAAAATAGTTCTTCCAAAAAGAATTGCTTTACTTATAGAAAGAATATTATCATCCATAATAACTATATCTGCTGCACTTTTAGCAACTTCTGTTCCACTTCCCATTGCAAAACCTACATCACATTTTTTTAATGCAGGAGCATCATTTACACCATCTCCTGTCATTCCGACAACTAAGTTATTACTTTGAGCAATTTTAACAAGTCTACTCTTATCGCTAGGGAGAGCTCTGGCTATTACTTTAATATTTGGCAATATTTTTGATACTTCTTCATCACTTAGTTTGTTTAAATCATGACTAGTTAAAACTAAATCATTTTTATTTTGAATTAAATTAATTTCTTTACCAATAGCAATTGCTGTTTCTTTGGAATCTCCAGTAATCATGATTGTTTCAATATGAGCATTTTTAACTAAGTTTAATCCTTCTATAGCTTCTTTTCTTATTTCATCTTTAATAAGAACAATTCCTACTAATGCTAAGTTACTAATATAATTTAAACTATTTATATTATCATTTATAGCAAGTAATAATACTCTACTTCCTTTAAGAGTTTCTTCTTTTATTACAGTTTTAATTTTATTTTGATTTAATAGAGGTTTTTTTGAACCGTTTTGATCTATGTAGTATTTACAGTACGGTAATATTTTTTCTTGTGCTCCCTTAATTAAAGCAATATTTTTTTGATCGTGTTTAATAATTGTTATTGCATATTTATTAGTACTATTAAATGGTATACTATTTACAATATTAATATTGGTATATTTTTTATTACAAAATTTCAGTAACGCCCTATCTGTAATATTTCCTCCAATTACATTGTTGTTGTTATCTAATTTACTTGCATTATTAATAACCATCGACATATCTAAATAATTAGCTAATTTTTTATATGGCTCTATTTCTAAATGATTGCTATATTTTTTTAAATCACCTGTAATAATACTGGTAACCTCTAATTTACCTTTGGTAATCGTTCCTGTTTTATCAGTTAGTAAAAGATTTATACTTCCTGCAGTTTCTATACCCACTAATTTTCTTACCAATACATTATTTTTAAGCATTCTTTTCATATTTGAAGATAAAACGAGAGTTATCATCATTGGTAAACCTTCTGGAACTGCAACTACGATGATTGTTACACTTAGTGTTAAAGCATATATAATATATTCAAACATGATTTTAAAGTTAGTTACGGTATTTATTATTTTATTTAAATCAAAGTTATTATTTATTACAATAACAGAAAATAAGTATGAAAATGATACTAGTCCAGCTCCAATATATCCTATTCTACTAATTACTTTTGCTAATCCTCTAAGTCTTATTTTTAAAGGACTCTCTGGTTGTTTTTCTTGAATTTCTAAAGCCAATGAACCATAAACAGTTTTATCCCCAACTTGAGTAACTAACATTTTTCCTTCATTGTTTACAACAATACTACCACGAAGAAGATTTCTATTATTTATAGTATTTTTTTCATTTTCTTTGGTTTCTCCATTTAATACTGATTCATCAACATCTATTTCACCTTCTATTAAAATACCATCTGCAGGTACTTTATCTCCAGAAGAAAGGAGAACGATATCATTTTTTACGACATCATCTATTGGTATTTCTTCAATATTATTGTTTCTAATTACCCTAACAAGACTCTTTTTTGCTTCTTGTTCTAGTCTTTTAAATGCCTGTTCACTTCCATATTCTGATATAGATGAAATAAATGATGCTAAAAAAATAGCTATTACTATCCCTAGAGTTTCAAACCAATCAAAATCTTGAAAAAGAAAAACTACTTTAATAGCTAATGCTATTAATAATATTTTTATTATTGGATCACCTAAAGATTCTATTAAAAGTTTAATAAAACCATCTTGTTTTTTATCTGTTATTTTATTACTTCCATATTCTTTTCTAGACTTTAATACTTCTTCATTATTTAAACCAGTGCTATATTTATTGTTCATAGATATCCTCCAAAACAATATATGTTTTAAATATCTATTTTAGGACTAATTTAAATTAAAAAAAAAATATGATATTTGCTATCATATTTTCTTAAATAAATTTAATTTTTTTCTATTAATAAATATTACTGTACTAATAGCCAATACTATAATTCCTATTACAGTAATACTATATACTCCTGTTTTAGGATTTTTTGTAGAAGATTTCTCTGTTGTTGTAACTGAAGTATCAGTTACTTTATCAGTTTTTGTAACAATAATAGTATATTTACTTCTATTACCATTTTCTGCAGTTACTGTAATTTCAAATTGATTATCGCCATCTTTTAAAGTCTTTTTACCAGTACCACTAACTGTTGCTTTTGAACTATTAGCAGCCGCTTCAATAGTTACTTCACTTGCATTTGTTTCAGCACTATATTCATATTTACCACTACTAAATGATGAAGAGAAACTAACTCCATTTACTTTCAAATCTTTTAAAGAAGCATCACTATCTTTGACAGTGTTATTACTATTGTTATTGTTACTACTATTATTATTTGAATCATTATTAGAATTAGCACTAATAGTAACGTCAGTATCCTTAAAATTTATAGTTTCACTACCAGAGCTAAACTGCATAGGTCTAATATGAACGTCATTATTTAACACAAATTCATCAGAAGTAGGTTTTAAAGTGAATACCAATAATTTAATATTTTTGTCACTATTTCCTTTTATATTGTTTAAAACAAATATACCATTTGTGTCATTATATTCAAAAACTTTATAATCAGTTGTTTCTAAATATCCAAGTACTGCATTATCAACTGTTATTGATAATTTTGCTCCTGTAATATTTAATTCTTTAGTATTTTTAACTGTCAAAGTACACTTTGATGTTTTATTTAATGCAGGGTATGGCGTACACTCCGCTTCAAAGCTGAAAGATGCTGCATCATCTTCAGCCTTAACTATAAACGGTATAAATAGTACTACTAAAATAATTAAAATTATATTTTTTTTCATTTTATTACTCCTTTAAAAGTATCTCTCATTTCAGCAACATATTGACATAATAAAGTTAAATCTGCCATGTTAGTTTTATTATTCTTAGATATACTAGCTGCCATTATTTGATAATCATTTAAGTCCATATCATATTCAGCAATCAATCTTCCCATAAGGTAAATATCAGCCATATCTACTAAACCATCTTTATTAATATCACCTTTTACTACTACAGTATAAATATCATCTTCTAATATAGTATTTTTATTTAATACTACTTTAGATCCTGTTGTAATATTTTTTTCATCAGTCAATTCTGTTCCTGTAATTTTGCTATTTTCTAACTTACTGTTTGAATTATATATTTTAGCTTTAAGTGTTTTAAATCTATTTTTAAATGATGAAATATCATTTGGCGTATATAGACTAATTATTTTATTTTCTTCATCTATTTTAATATCATCTGTTTCTTCATTTAACTCGATATATTTAGTATTTACGACATTAAAAGTTATTTTGTAAATTGAATCATTGTATATGATTTTTAAAGTATAAGTACCTTCTTCTTCTATTGCATCACCATATTGATAATTTTTAATTAACTTATTATTTTTATATAATAATACTAAATAATCGTCTTGGTTATCTTCATTTATTACGCTTATATTTGGTTTAAATGGAACTGGATTAGTTTCTGTTAAATTATCAATCAATTGTTTTATTTTTATAGAAACATTATGACTATATTCTTTATTTTCACTATATTCTTTTTTATCTTTATTATAATAAGAAATTGTTCCTTCTTTTAAAACTATTTTTGCTATATCAACATTTTTATTATTAGTATCTAACTCTTTATAAGTTATTAAATAGTTATAATCTTCATCATGATCTACAGTTTTTCCTATAATGCTACTATTTAATTTAACTATATTATTTTCAGAATCATAAAACTTAATATTATTTACATTAAAATTCTTTAGATTATCAATATTGTTTAAAGTTAATTTAATATCAAAACTTCCAGTTAATTCATTAGTTTCAACTTTTATATCTTGCATTACTATTTCTGCTATATCTATTGTAAAATCATAACTTACGGTTTTATTAATAATAGAATTATGTATCTCTAAGCTATAGTCTCCTGATTCAGATATCTCTTGTCCTAAAGTATAGTTTTCTACTTCTTTATAATCTCCTGAACCATCATTTTTCTTAAGAGTTACACTAATTTCAGGTTCTTGAGTATAATTTGCTGTTGGTGTCACTGCTTTATTGTATGTTGCTTTATCTTCTATTCCTTTAATCAAAGGTCCTTTTGTTAATGTTATATTTATACTTGAATCTGATATTGTTTCATTTGTTGTTCCATCTTTATATGTTACAAAGCCTTCTGCAAATTCAATTTTTGTGATTTTTATATCGTTATTTGTATCATATGCTACTTTTAAACTTGCGTTACATCCATCAAACATTGGTGATGTTGAGCAATTCGTATCTTTATCAACTTTTACATATGTTACTTCATATACGTAATTACCTTCACTATCATAAAAATTAATTTTTGATGTATCTATTGTTGCATTATCATAATCTTTTATAAATAGCTTAAAATCTGAATGCCTAATATTATTTACTGTTTCTGATATTCCATCTTCTGTTAATTCTACTTTTCTATCTGAAGTTACTGTAATATAAATATTTTTAGTAAATGCAGCTTCATTATTATATCCATATTCGCCTTTTGTTATTTGAATAGTTGCAACACCTGATTTTTTTGCAGTTATTAATCCATTATCATCAACAGAAACTATATCTGTTCCATTTGTAACACTGTACTTAAATGACGTATTACTATCATCACCTGTAACTTGAGGAGTTAATTTCTGAGTTTCACCTACCTTTAATGAGTAGTTATCTTCAACTCCTAATATTTTACCAGGTGTTATGTCTTCTAGTGTTTTATATGTTGAATAATACTGAGTATTATTAATTGTAGCTTTTGCTACAATTGTGTACAAACCATTATAGGTTTTATCTAATAAATAATCAGTAGTTGAGTCTTCTCCTACATTGGTACTCCAATCTGCAGCTGGATAAGATTCAACTTTTTTATATAAATTTCCATTCTTATAAACTAACAATTCTATTGCTGTAACACCAGGCTCACTTGTTCCATTTACATCATAATACTTCTTTGTTTGCCACTTATCTTCAGTAACATAATTTTCTGAAATATTCTCTATAATTATAGGCTGATCAATATTCCAACCTTTTTCTGAGTGCTCTTTATCTCTTTCTGTTGGAGTTAAATAAAATGAATTTGATATTATTGTTTGTCCGTTATTTAGTAATATTTCCATATTTAATGAATAGTATACATTTCCACTTGTTGAATAAGCTAATCTAGTTTCATTACTTAAATCCACATCAAAATTAGCTGTACTATAATTTATTGAATCAATTGTCCATGAATCTGTATTTTCAAAACTTCCATCTGAATTAGTACTAAAAACATCAAAATTTAGTGAACATTTTTTGATTTTAGCTTGTTCAATATTCTTCAAATCAAATGTTCCAGATATTTTACTTATTTCTTCTCTATCTGCAATATCTTTAAATTCTAGTGATATTGCCTCTAAATTTATAAATTGAAGTTTATTATTAGAATTACTTTCTTTAAGGTTAGTTTTATTCGAATTATTAATATCCAATTTAGAAGTAATATTGCTTCCTTTTATAAGGAAAATACTTAAAACCAATATTACAATTCCAACTAGTTTTTTATTAATTTTTGAATTCCTTACCATACTACTAACTCCTTCTATTTTACCTATAATACATTATAACCCTTTATTACATTTAAAAGCAACAAAAAAGAAGCAAAGTTTGCTTCTTTAAATTATAAATATTGGTTAAAGTTTTTAAATGCAGAGTTACTATTTAAAATAGTT
>OLOA01001908.1_pt1 | contig 19883 bp, 19 predicted proteins | sample 1672201 | NCBI WGS metagenome assembly OLOA01 (sample SAMEA3136658, study PRJEB25190) | human gut metagenome
TCCTACGGCTACGGCCTGTTCACGGGCGGTCTGGGGGCGCATGCCGGCGGCGAGGCCATGGGCTGCACCGTCATCCCCACCTCGTCGGGCAACACCAAGCGCCAGGTGCAGATGCTCAAGGACTGCAAGACCGATATCCTGGCCTGCACCCCCTCCTACGCCCTGCTCATTGCCGACACGGCCATCGAGATGGGCTATGACCCGGCCACCGAGTTCCAAATCTCCGGCGGCATCTTCGGCGCCGAGCCCTGCTCGGAGAACATGCGTCAGGAAATCGCCGACAAGCTGGGCATTCAGTACTGCGATGTGTACGGCCTCTCCGAGATCATGGGCCCCGGCGTGGCCATGGAATGCGCCGAGCGCGGCGGTCTGCACATCGCCGAGGACCAGTTCTACTGCGAGATCATCGATCCCGAGACGCTGGAGGTCCTCCCCGACGGCGAGGTGGGCGAGCTCGTCATCACGACGCTCACCCGCGAGTGCTCGCCGATGATCCGCTACCGCACCCGCGACGTCACCACCATCAACGCCGAGCCGTGCGCGTGCGGGCGCACCCATCGCAAGATCGGGCGTCTTCTGGGCCGCACCGACGACATGCTTATCATCCGCGGCGTGAACGTGTTCCCGTCCCAGATCGAGCAGGTCATCACCGAGTTCCCGGAGATCGCCACCCAGTACCAGATCATCCTCACCATGAACGGCCCGCTCGACCATGTGGAGCTGCAGGTGGAAACCGAGCCCGACTTCCCGATCGACGAGGTGCGCCGCCTGGAGGACCTGCGCAACCGTCTGGCCGCCGCCCTCAAGAGCAACCTGCAGGTGGCCGTCGACATCAAGTTCGTGGAGCCCAAGACCATCGCGCGCTCCGAGGGCAAGGCCAAGCGCGTCATCGACCTGAGAGGGGAGAACCAGTAATGATTTCGCAGCTCACCGTTTTTCTCGCCAATGAGAAGGGGCGCCTCGCCGCGGCTTGCCGCACGTTGGCCGATGCCGACATCAACATGAAGGCCCTGTTCATCGCCGACACCGCCGATTTCGGCATCGTCCGCATCTTCTGCGACACACCGAAACGCGCGGTGGAGGTGCTGGGGCAGGCGGGCTTCCGCGCCTCGCTCACGCCGGTCATCGCCGTGTCCGTCGAGGATGCTCCCGGCACTTTGGCCGATCTTCTCGGATTCTGCCAAGGGGCTTCGATGAACATCGAGTACGGCTACTGCTTCTGCACCGCCGACGGCAAGGCCGTCGACGTGCTGAAGATCGAGGGCGACGGTGCCGAGGCGGTTCTCGCCGAGGCGGGCTTCGCCGTTCTGGCTCCGGAAGAGGTTTACTGCGTTGACCCTGCTTAGCCCCATCGAAAACGGCAGTGCGCACCAAGGAGGCGCCCGTCTGTCAAGGCGGGCGCTCGGCTTCGCTTTGGCTCTGCTGCTGGCGCTGCCTTTGGGCGCGCCGGCACGGGCCTTCGCCGACGTGCGCGGCACCGACGAGATCCTGGGTGCCTCCGTCGAGGCGCGCGGGCTGCCGGCGGTTGCCTGTCCGAATGTCACGGCGTCCTTCGCGCTGGTCATGGACGACGAGGGCACGGTGCTCTTCTCGCGGGGCGCCCTCGAGCGGTCGCACATCGCCTCCATCACCAAGATCATGACCGCCATCGTCGCGCTGGACTCCGGCGTGCCCCTGGACAGCACGGTGACGGTGAGCCAGGAGGCCGCCTCGGTGGGCGAGTCGTCGGCGAGTCTGTGGGCGGGCGACACGCTCACCCTTGAGGCGGCGCTCGCGGGACTCATGATCCCCTCGGGCAACGACGCTGCCATCGCCATCGCCGAGACGTTGGGCGAGGGGATGAAGACCGACGATTCGCAGACCGCCAACGAGGCCTTCGTGGCGGCCATGAACGCCAAGGCCGCCGAGCTCGGGATGACCGAGACGCTGTTCTCCAACCCCCATGGGCTCGACATCGGCGCCTATGACAACGAGATGTACAGCTGCGCCCGCGATGTCGCCCTCATGAGCGCCTACGCCATGGGAAACGAGACGTTCCGCTCCATCGTGTCGAAGGAGTCTGCCCAGATCACCGTCACGCGCGCCGACGGCAAGCCCCAGGTCATCGACCTTCAGTCCACCGATCGTCTGCTCGGCACCTACGAGGGCGCCTGCGGCATCAAGACCGGCTACACCGAGGCGGCGGGCAATTCCTTCGCTGGCGCGTGCGACCGCGGCGACGGCCTTTTGTACGCCATCGTGCTGGGCTCGCCCTCCGAGGACGCGCGCTTCCAGGACACCGAGACGCTGTTCGACTGGGTCTACGACAACCGCGTGAGCTATGCGCTGGCCCACAGTCCCGAGACCGTGGCCTTTGCAGCTGACGGCGGCGCCGAGGTGCCGCTCATCGCCCGCGTGTCCCAGAGCGCCTGGCCGGACCGCACCGTGGCGGCCACCTTCGCCGATCCCTCGGCCGCCGTCGAGGTGTTCGCGCCCGAGGGCAATGTGAGCCAGGAGATCGTCGCCGAGGAGCTGACCGGTTCGGTGGCCGCGGGGGATGTCGTGGGCGTCGCCAACTTCTACCAGGGCAACGAGCTTGTCGCCACCCAGGACCTCATCGCCTGCGAGGATTCGCCGGCCCCCGGTTTTCTCGAGGGCATCGGCATTTGGTGGAACCGGCTGTGGGGCAACGACGCCCCGGCACCGACCGAGGTCGTCAACGAGACGCCCCTCATCTACAGCAAGTCATCCTCTCGCGAGGATCATCAGTCCGTTGCGGCCATCGCCGCAGGCGTCTCAGACGACGCTCCCGCCGACGGTGCCCGAAGCGGCGCGGGCGCGGGTGCCGCAGACGCCACCAACGAGTAAGGAGGTGGGCCATGAGCGAGCGCTGCCCCGTTTGTTCCCACGAGATTTCACCGAACGACACCGTGTGTCCCACCTGCGGATTCAAGCTGCTCGGCGCCACGCAGGCCATGCAGCCGCTCGTCATGAGCGAGACGCCGGCCGCAACCGTTGAGGAGAGCGCCCCGGCCCGTGCGACGCTCAACGTCGTGCGCGGCCCGCAGGTGGGCATCAGCTTCGCGCTCACGGGCGAGCCCGTCACCATCGGCCGCAGTCCCCAGTGCACGATCTTCCTGAACGACATGACCGTCTCGCGCATGCACGCCACCATCGAGCAGGAGAACGGCTGCTACGTCATCCGCGACGCCAACTCGTTCAACGGCGTGTGGGTGAACAACGATTCCGTGGAGGCCCGTGCGCTGCGTCCAGGTGACTTCATTCAGATCGGCACCTTCTGCATGCAGTACGAGGAGAATTAGGGCCGCGGGCGCGACGGCGGCCGCCGAAGGGAGAGGAAGAGACGTATGGAGCTGATGAGCGGCAACGAGGCCATCGCCCAGGGCGCCTGGGAGGCGGGCTGCACCATCGGCGTGGCCTACCCGGGCACGCCGTCGACGGAGACGCTGGAGGCCTTCGCCAAGAAGGAGGGCGTCTACGCCGAGTGGTGCGTGAACGAGAAGGTGGCCGTGGAAGTGGGCATCGGGGCCTCGGCCGCCGGCGCGCGGGTGCTCGCCACCATGAAGCATGTGGGCGTGAACGTGGCGGCCGACCCGCTGTTCACGGCCGCCTACACCGGCGTGGGCGGCGGCATGGTCATCTTGGCCGCCGACGACCCGGGCATGTACTCCTCCCAGAACGAGCAGGACTCGCACTACTACGCCCAGGCCGCCGCCATCCCGTGCCTCGATCCGGCCGATTCCGCCGAGGCCTTGCGCTTCACCCGCGAGGCCTACGATATCTCCGAGCGCTTCGACGTGCCGGTGATCATCCGCTCCAGCGTGCGCATCTCCCATACGAAGACGCCCGTCGAGGCGGGGGAGCGCGCCGAGGCGCCGGCAAGGCCCTATGAGAAGAATCCGGCGAAGTGGGTCATGATGCCCGCTTTCGCCAAGCCGCGCCGCCTCGTGCAGCTGGATCGCATCGATAAGCTGCGCCAGTGGGTGGAAACCTGCCCCTACAACGAGGTGATAGAGGGGAAGGACACTGTGGGCGTCGTCTGCGCCGGCGCGGCCTACCAGCACGTGGCCGAGGCGCTCCCGGACGCGAGCATCTTCAAGCTCGGGGTCACCTGGCCCCTTCCCGCGGCCGCCCTGCGCGATTTCGCCGATTCCGTCGAAGCCGTGTACGTCGTGGAGGAGGGCTCGGAGTACCTCAAAGACGCCGTGCGGGCCTGCGGGGTGCCGGTGAGCGATACGCCGTGCCCTCTGCCGCGGGCCGGCGAGCTGTCGCCGGGGCTCGTGCGCGCGGCCTTCGGCCTTGAGCAGCCGTCCCATGCGCCGGCTGCGACCGATCTGCCGGGACGTCCTCCGGCGCTGTGCCCGGGATGCCCCCATCGCCTCGTGTTCAAGGAGCTCTCGAGGATGCGGGCCATCGTGACCGGCGACATCGGCTGCTATACCTTGGGCGCCCTGCCGCCGCTCTCGGCCATGGACACCACGGTGGACATGGGAGCCTCGGTCTCCATGGCCCACGGCTTCGAGCTGGCGCTGGCCGACACGGAGCATCGTCCCATCGTCGCCGTCATCGGGGACTCCACGTTCGCCCATTCGGGCTTGAGCTCGCTCATCTCCACGGTGTACAACCGCGGCGCCGGCACGGTGTGCGTGCTCGACAACCGCACCACCGCCATGACGGGGCGCCAGGGCAACCCCTTCAACGGCGTGACCCTGCAGAACCGGCCCAGCCGCGAGTTGAACATAGAGGCCGTGGTGGCTGCCCTCGGCGTCGAGGATGTGCGCGTGGTCGATCCCAACGACGCCGCCGCCGTGCGACGGGCCCTCAAGGAGGCCACGGGCAGCGACGACATTTCGGTCATCGTGTTTCGCTCGCCCTGCGTGCTGCTCGAGCGCCACGTAGAGCCGCCGCTGTTCGTGAGCGGCTCCTGCACGGCCTGCGGCGCCTGCGTGACCCTGGGCTGTCCGGCCCTCGGCCGCGAGGAGACAGGGCGCGCCCTCATCGATCCCGCGCTGTGCATCGGCTGCGGCCACTGCACCCAGTACTGCCGCTTCGACGCCATCGTCCAGGAATAGGAGGCCGTTCATGGAAAATGCCACTAAGACGGTGCTTTTGTGCGGTGTGGGCGGCCAGGGAACCATCCTCGCCGCCGATCTGCTCGCCTTCAGCTGCATGAAGGCGAATCTTCAGGTGAAGGTGTCTGAGATCCACGGCATGGCCCAGCGCGGCGGCGCCGTGACCACGGTGGTGCGCGTGGGCGAGGACGTGAAGTCCATGGTATCGGACGCGGGATGCGCCGATGTCGTCGTCGCCTTCGAGACCACCGAGGCCCTGCGCAATCTGCCCCAGCTCAAGGAGGGCGGCTCGCTCATCGTCAACGATGTGGCCATCCGGCCCCTGCCGGTGCTCACCGGTGCCGCCTCGATGCCCGAGAACGCCCGGGAGCGCCTGCGCGAGGCCGGGGCTCTGCTCATCGACGCCGACGCCATCGCGCGGGCGGCCGGCAATGCCAAATGCGCCAACGTGGTGCTCGTGGGGGCCTTGGCCGCGCGCCTCGATATTCCCGTCGAGGTATGGGAGGAGACCGTGGCCGAGCGCGTGCCGCAGAAGACCGTCGAGGCGAACCTCGCCGCCCTGCGCGCGGGCCGAGCCGTCATCGAGAACGAGGAGGGAAAATAGCATGACCGTTTCCCAGATCAGCGTATTCGCCAACAGCCGCCCGGGGCACATGAACCGGGTGCTCGACCTCTTCGAGGGCGCCGGCGTCTCCGTGCGCGGCTTCTCCGCCGCCGACACGGGGGAGTACGGCATTCTCCGTTTCGTCGTCGATAGGCCCGAGGCGGCCATGGAGGCGCTTAAGGATGCCGGCTGCGCTTGCGTCGTATCCCCGGTCATCTGCCTGAAGCTCGTCGATACGCCCGGCGAGCTCTCGCGGGTCATGGGCGTGCTCGCCAAATGCGGCATCAACGTGGTCTACAGCTATTCCATGATCTCCACCTACATCGTGCTCTCCACAAGCGAGCCGGAGCGCGCCCAGGCGCTTCTGGCCGATGAGCCGGTGGAGCTCATTTCCCAAGAGGACATCGCGCGCATCGTCGCCGAGCGCGCCGCGAAGGAGGCGTAAGGGCGCATGAGCGAGGCAATGGATTCCATCGACGTGACAAAGAAGGGCGCGGCGCTGGCCGCCGCCGAGGCGGGACGGTTCGACGCCCTGCCCATTTACAAGCCGGAAATCGAATGCGCCTCCCGCGAGGAGATTCGCGCCCTGCAGCTGGAGAAGCTGAAGGAGACCGTGGCCTATGCCTACGAGCGCGTGCCCTACTACCGCCAGAAGCTGGACGAGATGGGCGTGGCGCCGAGCGACATCCAGACGCTCGAGGACGTGCGCAAGCTCCCCTTCACCGATAAGGCCGTGCTGCGCGAGACCTTCCCCTTTGGCCTGTTCGCGGTGCCGCTGGACGACATCCGCGAGCTGCACTCCTCGTCGGGTACCACGGGAAAGCCGGTGGTGGTGGGCTACACCGACGACGACATGGCCGTGTGGAGCGAGTGCATCGCCCGCCTCGTGCAGATGGCCGGCGTCGTGCCCGGGGACATCGCCCAGATGGCCTTCGGCTACGGCATGTTCACCGGCGGTTTCGGCCTGCACTACGGGCTGCAGCGCCTGGGCTGCGCCATGATCCCCGCGGGCTCGGGCAACACCGAGCGCCATATCCAGATGATCGAGGACTACGGCACCACCGTGCTCGTGGCCACGCCTTCCTACGCCATGCACATCTGCGAGGTGGGGGAGAAGATGGGCTACGATTGGGAGAAGTCGCCTTTGCGCGTGGGCCTTTTCGGCGGCGAGCCCTGCCCGCCGGGCCTGAAAGCCGAGATCGAGCGGCGCATGCACATCGTCTGCACCGACAACTACGGCCTCACCGAGGTTATGGGGCCGGGGGTGTCCGGCGAGTGTCTGGCCGAGCGCTACCAGCAGCACATCGCCGAGGATCACTTCCTGTGGGAGGTCATCGATCCGGAAACCGGCGAGCCGGTGGGCGAGGGCGAGATGGGGGAGCTCGTGCTCACGCCCCTTTGCAAGCAGGGCATTCCGGTGCTACGCTACCGCACCCACGACTTAACCGCCGTACACACCGAGCCCTGCGCCTGCGGTCGTACGCTGGCCCGCATGGACAAGGTGCGCTCCCGCTCCGACGACATGCTCATCATCCGCGGCACCAACGTGTTCCCCTCGCAGATCGAGGACGTGCTCACGGGCATCGAGGAGGTCACGCCCCATTACCATATCATCGTGGAGACCCGCGGCGGCATGGACGCGCTCATCGTGGAGACCGAGCTGCGCCCCGAGGCCTTCCGCGACTCCTTCGAGGCCATGGACGCCCTGCGCGCCCGAATCGCCGAGAAGCTCAAGGGCACGCTGCTCGTGGCGCCGGAGGTGCGCCTGGTGGAACCCGGCGGCATCGAGCGCGCCATCGGCAAGGCCAAGCACGTCGACGACCGGCGCGAGAAGTAGCCCGGTTTTAAGACTGCGCCGGAAAGGTTTCATTGGCTATGACGGAAAGCGGAGCGACAGAGGCGACACCCGTTGTCGGCCGCTTCGCGCCGTCGCCGACCGGGCGCATGCACGCGGGCAACATCTACGCAGCGCTCATCGCATGGCTCGTGGCGAAGTCCCAGGGCGGGCATATGGTGCTGCGCATCGAGGATCTCGACCGCGAGCGCTCGACGGGCGTCTACATCGATCAGATCCAGCGTGATTTCGAGGCCCTGGGACTCTTCTGGGACGAGGGGCCGTACTTCCAACATGATCGCGACGAGGCCTATGCCGAGGCATTCGGGCGCCTTGAAGCCCGGGGGCTTTTGTACCCGTGCTTCTGCACGCGGGCCGACCTTCACGCCGCCTCGGCGCCCCACCGGGGCGAGAAGCTCGTCTATGCCGGCACCTGCCGCCATCTGTCGGACGCGGAGGTGGAGGCGCGCCGGGCAGCGGGGCGCACGCCAGGCTGGAGAGTTGCCGTGGACGGCCGCACGATCGCTTTCGAAGACCTCGTTCAGGGATCCTACGCGCAAAAGCTTGACCGCGACTGCGGCGACTTCCTCATACGCCGCTCCGACGGCGCGTTCGCCTATCAGCTGGCAGTGGTGGTGGACGATGCCGCCCAGGGCGTCAATTCGGTCGTGCGCGGCGTCGATCTGCTTTGCTCCACGCCGCAGCAGCGCTACCTCCAGGATCTTCTCGGGCTGCCGCACCCCGCCTATGCGCACGTTCCGCTGCTCGTAGCCGAGCAGAACCGGCGCCTCTCGAAACGCGATCGGGACGCGGCCTTAGACGAGCTGCTGGCCCGGTTCGGAAGTCCGCGAGCCGTCATCGGACATATCGCGGCGGTGGCGGGGCTTGTTCCCGAAGAGGCGCCGGCGACGCCGGAAGAGCTGCTGAAGGACTTCTCGCTGGAGCGTTTTCGCGACGGACTGCCCGATCTCGTGCAGATTCCCTGGCGCTCCTAAAGCAGGAGGGCGGCGGCGTAGAATGCGCCCAGAGCCACGTTCACGCTGCAGATCTGGCCCATGGTGCCGATGCGCGTGGGCGCCGCGAGCGGATTTTTCCGCAGGCCCATCATGAGGGGGTAGCAGCCGAGCGCCAAGAAGGGGAGCACGACGATGCCCCGGGGGAACCAGATGGCGACGATGGCGAGGATGGCGAGAACCCAAACGACCATGAGGGCATGGTAGAGGGCGCGCGCCCTTTCGCGGCCCAGCAGCACCGGCAGCGTGCGGCGGGAGGCCTCGATGTCCTTTTCGATATCGCAGGTGTTGTTCGTCATCATGATGAGGCCCACGCCGATGATCGTGGGCGTGGCCCAAAGGAGCGCCATGAACGTGAACGTGCCCGAGAGTACCTGGTAGCTTGCCAGCGGAATAAGACCGCCCATAACGATGCCGCTCACCGCCTCGCCGACGGGAAGGTAGGAGAGAGGCGTCTTGCCTCCGGAGTACATCACGACGATGACGGCTCCGATAAGCGCGATGACGAGGGGGACAGGACCCGCTTTCCAAATAACGTACAGGCCGAGCAGGAAGGCCACGGTCAGAAAGCCGATGGCCAGCCCGAGGGCCGAGCGCGGATTGACGTCGTTGTAGACGAGCACCGAGTCTGAGGCCTCCACGTTGTCCTCGGCTGTATCGGTTCCCTTGATGAAGTCGAAGTAGTCGTTGAAGGTGTTCACGGACGCCTGCATGAGGATGCAGATGAGGAGCAGAAGCCACGCCATGCCCACGTCCAGCGACCCGGTGTTGGCCAAGGCGCAGGCGGCGGCCACGAGCACGGGCATGATGGCCGCCGGCCAGGTATGGGGCGCGGCCAGTTGAAGAGCGAGGCGAGGGGAGAGGGGAGTCGTCGCTCCCCCGCTGTTCGTTTTTGTATGGGAACCCATGTTCGATTTCTCTTTTCGTCGCGAGAAGCATTGTCGATTACCTGGCATTATAGAAGAAGGGCGCCCCAATGGAGCGCCCTTCAAAGGGTTTGCGCGTTGACGGCGCGTTTAGTTGGTCATCAGCGCGGCCGCGATGTCGCCCGAGGTGGACGAGGCCGGCTCCCAGGTTCCGTCGACCTTGGTGTAGGTGATGGTGATGGGCTGGGTGGCCGCCAGCTCGACGCCGTCGAGGGAGCCGATGACGATCTCGCCGATCTTCTGGTTGATCTCGTCGTTGGAGAGAGCGGCAAGAGCATCGGGATCGGCGGTGACCTCGTCCACGGCCGTCTGCAGCGCCTGCAGGTAGCCGGTATAGCTCTTGCAAGTAAGGGTGATCTGGGCCGTGGCGCTGTCGCCGTCGACATTGATCGAGTCGATCGCGTAATCGAAGCCGCTCAGGTAGGACTTCATGAACTCGACGCCGTCGATGCCGTAGACCGAAAGCTGGCTCATGTCGATGGACTCGGAGAACTCGTTGACGAACGCGTCGTCGATGTTTTTGATGCTGTCCAGTTCGGACGCGAGCGATGCGCGGATGGCGTCTTCATCGCTCGTGCCGCCCGAGCAACCGGCCAACCCGACCATTCCAATGGAAAGCGTCAAAAGAGCAGCGAGAACCACTAGAAAACCCTGTATAGTTGATCGTGATTTCGATTTTACATAATCCATATTATCAGCCTTTCTTGTCAATCTTTTCAGAAGCCCTCCAACTTGAAACATTTTACCATATATGGAAGGTGTTTAGCCCCAGGCATTGCCGCTGCCGCCGGATGGCTGCGCGGTGATGGTGGCGCCCTCGCCGAGGATCGAGGTGAAGTCTCCCGTTTGCATGGCCTCCATGAGCACGGGCATCATGAGCGCGATGCCGACGATGTTGACGATGAGCGCAATGGCGCTGATGGCGAGACCCCAGATAAGCGTCTGGCGTACCGTGGCGGCATAGACCTTCTGGCGACCATCGACATCGTCTATCACGTGCTTGATCTTGACGAAGCCGACAATGGCGCAGACAAGGCCCACCGTGCTCAGCATCACGCCGCCGATGATGAAGGAGACCGGACCTGCAATGGCCGCTACCGTCGAGAGCGTGCGGGCGGATTTCAAGTCGGCGTCGATGAGCACCTGTCTCTGATCCTGCGAAGGCTCCGTCGACGGCTCGGGTCGCTGGGGATTTCCGGGAGTCGCCTCCGGAGCTCCCAGCTGCTGGGGCTCGGGCGTTTCTTCGGGTTTCGAATCGCGATGATCGGTCATAAAGGACACTCTTTCTAGGAAAGGCCGCTGCTTCCGAAGCCCTGCGCGCCGCGCGAGCTCTCGGGAAGCTCATAAGTGTTATGTAAAGTAATAGAGGGAGTGGCGATGATCACGAGCTGGGCGATGCGCTCGCCCTTCTCGTAGTTGAACGTCTCTGTTGGATCGAGGTTGATGAGCGGAACCTTGATTTCACCTCGGTAGCCGCTGTCTATGAGGCCCGGGGCGTTCACGATGGAGATGCCCTGTCGTGCCGCCAGGCCGCTTCGGGGAATGATGAGCCCCGCATAGCCCTCGGGAATGGCCAAGGCGATACCGCAGGGCACGAGTGCTCGCTCGAAGGGCAAAAGCGTGCCGCTCTCGGCAGCGCGCAAATCGAGGCCCGCATCGCCCGGACGGGCGTAGGCGGGCGCTTCCAGGGTCTCGTCGAGCTGCTTGAAAAGAACCTCCATGGATCAGCCCAGCTCTTTCAGGGCCTCGGAGAACTCCTCCACATTCTGGAAATCCTTATAGACGCTGGCGAAGCGGATGTAGGCGACGTCGTCCAAGGTGGCCAGACGGGCCAGCACCAAATCGCCCAAATCGCGCGATTTGATCTCGTTGCGCTGGCTCGAGCGCAATTCCGCCTCGATGCTCGTGATGAGCCCGTCGATCTTCTCGGGCGTGATGGGGCGTTTCGCGCAGGCGATGAGCAATCCTCGCATGAGCTTCTCGCGGTTGAAGACCTCTGAAGAACCGTCGGCCTTGATGACGAGAATGGGATTTTCGGCGAGCCGCTCGTAGGTGGTGAATCGCGTGCCGCACTGCAGGCATTCGCGACGGCGCCGGATAGAGGCGCCGTCGTCGGCCGATCGCGAGTCGACGACTTTCGATTCCTGATAGCCACAGGAAGGACAGCGCATAGGTTCTCCTTCTCACTTTGATAAGTTGATTGCTTATCATACCTTATCAGACCTAGCGCGCTCCCCTCTTCAAAACATTGCTACCTTCGCGACACCCGCCCCCGACGCTCTAGGCGAAGAAGATGAGAAATGACGCGATGGTGCTGAGCGTGAAGGCTATGGAAAATTCGATGCGTGCCATTTTTTACTCCTGACCTCTTGCGTAGAACCTTTGTTCGCAGTTATAATAGAGCGAACAAAGGTTCACGTCAAGAGATTTTTCAAACAAATGTACGCTTTTATGAAAGGATGCGCTATGACCCAGAAAGTGACCAAGCGGCAACAGGCGGTTCTCGACTGCATCGAAGCGTGCATTCGCGAGAAGGGCTACGGCCCTACCGTGCGCGAGGTGTGCCAGAGTTTGGGGCTCTCCTCCCCTTCCACCGTCCATGTCCATTTGAAGGCGCTTGAAGACAAGGGCTTCATCAAGCGCGACCCCCTTAAATCCCGCTCCATCGCGCTTACCTATCCCATTGAGGAGGTTCCCTCCCCTGTCACGGCCTTCGCGGCCGCCTACAGCAAGCTCGTCAATGTGCCCTTGGTGGGCAACGTGGCCGCCGGCTCCCCTATTCTCGCCGAGGAGAACATCACCGATACCATCACGCTGCCCACGGACATCGTCGGCGATGCCCCCTCCTTCATGCTCTCGGTGCGCGGCGAGTCCATGATCGAGGCCGGCATCAACGATGGCGACTACGTGGTTGTGAAAGAGCAGCCGGTGGCCAACAACGGCGATATCGTCGTGGCCATCATCGACGACGGCGCCACCGTCAAGCGCTTCTTCCGCGAGGCCGACCATATCCGCCTGCAACCGGAGAACTCGACGATGGATCCCATCATCACCACGGACTGCTCCATTGCCGGCAAGGTGGTGGCCGTGTTCCGGCGCCTGTAGCGCTTTCGCCTCACGAACAGATCGCGAACTCCCCTTTCGGCAAATTGAGAGCGCCCCTGCCCAGATCGCTTTGCGTATCTCGGGCAGGGGCGCTCTTCCGTTTTAAATGCGCTCACTTTCTCAGGCATCGCCTTCAGGGACGAGATAGGAGGAGAATGTGCTGACGAAGGCAGGGGCAACGAGCAGCTGCAGGCGCGTCCCCGCCTCCCCGTGGCTCTCGGAGATGATATGGCAGCGCTCGTGGGCCAGCGACACCAAGTCGCCCCGCTGATAGGGAATAAGCACGTCCAGCTTGGTATCGGCGGCCGAGGCGGCCTGGGCAATGGCGCCCACGAGCCCCTCTATGCCCTCGCCGGTGCGAGCGGACACGAACTGGGCGCTCGGATAGCGCCTTTTAAGGCCGGCCAGCGTCTCGGCGTCCAGCAGATCGCATTTGTTGAAGGCAGCGATCGTGGGAATGCTCTGGGCCCCTATCTGGTCGAGCACCTCGCACACGGCCTCGATCTGCCCCTCGAACTCCGGCGAGGAGGCGTCGATCACGTGCAGGACAAGGTCGGCTCCGGTGATTTCGTCGAGCGTCGACTTGAAGGCCTCGACCAGCGTGGTGGGCAGCTTTTGGATGAAGCCGACGGTGTCGGTGACAGTGACCTCGCGGCCCTCGGGCAGCTCGAACTTGCGGGTGGTGGAGTCCAGCGTGGCGAAGAGCTTGTCGTAGCTGAGCACATCGGCCCCGGTGAGCCGGTTGATGAGCGAGCTTTTCCCGGCGTTGGTGTAACCGGCCAGCGCCACTTTGAACATGCCGCTGCCGTACCGGCTCTCCCGCTGCAACGAGCGCACGTCGGACAGCCGCTCAAGCTCGCGGCGAATGCTCGTGATGCGCTTGCGCACCATGCGGCGGTCCACCTCCAGCTGGCTTTCGCCCTCGCCGAAGCGGGATCCCACGCCGCCTCCCATGCGGTTCGAGGCGAGGTGGGCCCACATGCCGCGCAGGCGCGGGTACAGGTACTGGTTTTGGGCGAGGCGCACCTGCAGGCGCCCCTCCTTGGAGGTGGCGTGCAGGGCGAAGATGTCCAGAATGAGGGCCGTACGGTCGATGACCTTCACGGACTTGTCCATGACCTTCTCCAGATTGGCCTGCTGGGAAGGTGTCAGCTCATCGTCGAAGATGACGAGGTCGGCCTCGTGCGACCGTGCCAGCTCGGCGATTTCGTCGGCCTTGCCCGTGCCGACGAAGGTGCGCGGGTTGGGCGCGTCCAAGCGCTGGGTCGTCGTGGCCACCACGTCGGCTCCGGCCGTATCGGCCAGACGTTCCAGCTCGGCCAGGGAAGATTCCAAGGGCCACGGCAGCCCCGGGCGCTCGACACCCACGAGAACGGCGCGCTCGCGGCGCTCCTCGGCCTTGGTGGCCGGACCCTTTTGGATGACGGATTCGTATTCGGTCATAGCATGCTCCTTTGCTTCAAGTAACGACGGGATCCCCTGAGGGGAAGGCGGTGCAAGTGGTCGTTACAGGCGCATGAGCATCACTCCTTAATCGTGGCGCGGCGTTGCGCCGGGGAAACGGGGGCTATCATAGCACAACAGCAGCATCGGAAAAGCTCACGGCAGCACAATGGTTCCCGAGAAGCTCTCCGTTGCCGGCCCCGTCATGGATATCGTGCCATCCTCTTTCCAGCAGATGTGCAGTAGACCGCCGCTCAACATAAGATCGTTCTCCCTGCCGGCCCGGCCAGTGAGGCAGGCAACCGTGTTGGTGGCGCAGGCGCCGGTGCCGCAGGCCAAGGTCTCTCCGCAGCCCCTCTCCCACACGCGCATGGCGATGCCCTCATCGGTGACGGAGGCGAACTCGACGTTGGTTTTCTCGGGAAATGCGGGATGCGTCTCGAAGAAGGGGCCGGGAAGATCGATGCGCAGGGTCGAGAGGGATTTCTCCGCACCTGCGGGGAACAGCTCGTCGGGCAAGGCCGCCCAATCGTCCACGAGGCAGACGGCGTGGGGGTTTCCCATGGAGGCGCAGGCGAATTCGAAGGCTCCCCACGGCGAATCGAGGCGCAGATGCCCCACATAGGGCGCACCATCGGTCGCGCGGGAGTCCGGCGCGGCATCGACGGGCACGAGCACGGGATCCAAGATGGGCGCGCCCATGTTCACGGTCGCCTCGGTCATCTTTCCCCCCGCATCCACGGAAAAGGCGATGGGGCGCGGACCGGCCAGGGTGTCGGCCAGAAGATGTCTCGAGGCAACGTCCGCCAGCTCGCGATCGACGAGGTACTTGGCGAAGCAGCGCACGCCGTTGCCGCACATTTGGGCCAAGGTGCCGTCGGCGTTGATGTAGTGCATGTAGCCGTCTCCCTCTTCCGAGGTTGCCGGCCGCACGAGGATGACGCCGTCGGCGCCGATGCCGAAGTGGCGGTCGCACAGATACGACACCTGCTCGTCGGTCAGATCAAGAGCGCAGTCGCGATCGTCGATGAAGACGAAATCGTTCCCGAGACCGTGCAATTTGGCGAAGGACAACTCCATGGGACGCTCCTTTTAGGCGGCAATTGAGGGGGCGGAAGCTCTCCTCGACGACCCGGAAGGGCCGCTTCAACCATGGTAGGCGTCCAATGTTTCCAACTGGGAAAGAATCTCGGCGGCCACGGCTTCGGCATCGCCGACATCGGCGTTCACCCAGCGGATGCGCTTATCGCGGCGGAACCACGTACGCTGGCGCTTGCCGTAGCGGCGCGTGGCCGTCTTGATGGCCTGCACGGCCTCCTCTAGCGTGATGTTCCCATCCAGCGCCTCGACGATCTCCTTGTATCCGATGGCCTGGGGCGCCGTGACGCCGTCGCGGAATCCGGCGGCCAGCAGGCCCCGCACCTCGTCGACGAGCCCTGCGGCCACCATGGCATCGACCCGGGCGTCGATGCGCTCGTTCAGGATAGCCGGCTCCACGGCCAGCCCGAATTGCACGGCTGGAACGAAGGGCGCCACGGTGGCGAGCCGCTGTTTCTGCTCGGCGTAGCTGGCACCCTCCTCCAAAAGCTCGAAGGCACGCACGACGCGCCGCACGTTGTTGGGGTGGATGACGGCGGCGCTTGCGGGATCGCGCGCCTCCAGCGCCTCCCACAGGGCTTGGTTGCCGTGTTCCTCCGCATAGGCGGTCCAGCGTTCGCGGACGGGGTTTTCCACCTGGTCGCCCTTGGGGAAGGCGAAGTCGTCGATGGTCGCCTGCACGTACTGGCCGGTGCCGCCGCAGAGCACCGCTCTCTTGCCGCGGGCGTCAATATCGCGAATGCAGTGCCGGGCGAACGCCTGGAACAGGGCCGCCGAGTAGGGCTCGCCGGGATCAACGAGATCGAAGCCGTGATGGGGCACGCGGCGCTCAGATGCGGGAAGCTTGCCCGTGCCGATGTCCATGCCCCGGTAGATCTGCATGGAATCGGCGCTCACCACTTCCCCGCCGAGGCGCTCGGCGACGATCTGGGCCGCGTCGGTCTTGCCCGAGGCCGTGGGCCCCACGATGGCGATGACGGGTGCGGAAAGCTCAAGCATGGACGATCGTGCCCGAGAGATACCAGGTGCGGGCTTCCTCGATGGTCACGGGCACGATGCGCCCCACCAAAGACGTCGCGTCCGCACCAGCGGGCACCGGCGCGTGAACGGTCTGGTTCTTCGGGCTCTTGCCGGCCAAGATGGAATCGTCGCGCTTGGACGTGCCCTCGACCAGCACGGGCACCGTGGCGCCGAGCTCTGCCTGGTTCGCCTCGAAGGCCTTGCGTTGGACGAGATCCACGAGCCGGTCGAAGCGCTCCTGGATGACCTCGCGGGGCGTGTCGTCGTCCATCTCCGCAGCAGGGGTCCCCTCGCGCTTGGAGTAAATGAACGTGAACACCTGGCTGTAGCCGACTTCCTCCACGAGGCGATAGGTGTCCATGAAGTTCTCTTCGGTCTCGCCGGGAAATCCCACGATGATGTCCGTGGACAGGGCGATGTCGGGACGGGCGCGGCGAAGCTTCTCGATAAGGCCGAGGTAGTGCTCGCGGGTGTAGCGGCGGTTCATGGCCGAGAGGATGCGGTTCGAACCCGACTGCACGGGAAGGTGCAGCGCCGGCATGAGCGAGGGCAGCGTGGCGAACAGCCCGATGACCTCGTCGGTGAGATCCTTCGGGTGACTCGTCGCGAAGCGGAGCCGCTCGATGCCCGCGGCGTCCACGGCCCGAAGGACATCCGCGAACCGCGGCTCGCCGTAGAGGTCGCGCCCGTAGGAGTTCACGTTCTGCCCCAGCAGCGTGATCTCCTTGACGCCCGCTTCCGCATAGGAGCGCGCCTCGGCGGCGATGTCGTCCAGGGGCCGCGATTTCTCGCGCCCGCGGACGTAGGGCACGATGCAGTAGGAGCAGAAATTGTTGCATCCCACGGTGATGGGCAGCCACGCCGCCCAGTCGTGCTCACGGACCGTGGGCAGGGCGGAGGAGAACTCCGCTCCCCCCTCAATCACTTCGGCGGCGCGGCCGTGCTGTTCGATGGCGCGTCGGAGAAGCCCCGGCAAAGAGCCCAGATTGTGAGTGCCGAAAACCACATCGAGATGGGGAAGCGCCGCAAGCAGCTTGTCGCCGTCGCGCTGGCCGATGCAGCCGCCTACGGCGATGTAGCGCTTGTCAAGGGGCGTGCCGTCGCGCAAGGGGGTGTTCTTCATGGAGGCGACCTGCCCGTAGAGCCTCGTGTCGGCAGCCTCGCGGACGCAGCACGTCATGAACACGACGATGTCCGCCTCCTCGATGGTTTCGACGGGCAGCGAGCCCAGGCCCTCCAGCATGCCGGCGACCCGCTCGGAATCGTGCTTGTTCATCTGGCAGCCGAAGGTGTGGATGCAGAAACGAGTTCCCTCGAAGACGTTGCTCATAGCAAAACCCTCTAATGAACCGCGGCCGCATCGACGATGGGGGCGATCGCGGCGGCGCCCCGCGGCTCGACGGCGAAGCGGATGGCCGTGCGGTACTCGCCGTCGATGACGATGTCCGCGAAGGAGGGGATGCAGCAGATCTCGATGCCCACCGGCGAGAGGAACCCGCGGGAGATGGCCACGGCTTTCACAGCCTGGTTCACCGCACCGGCCCCCACGGCTTGAATCTCCACCGACGCCCCGTCTTTGATCATGCCGGCGATGGCGCCGGCAACGGAGGCGGGGGACGATTTGGAGGATACTTTGAGGCACCCGATGGAGGGCTTGGTTTCAGTGGTAGACACAGCTGGTCCTTGTCGTTTGTGGTGCGGTTCTTCTCTGGATGTGGTTCGTTTAGCGGGCGCCCGTGGCGCCTTCAGCCCGAATATTCTACCTGTTGCACCCGAGTGGCGCAACCGCGCGCTTCCTTAGAGCGACGTGCGGATGGGAACGGTGATGCGGATGGCTTCCTGGCCCACGATGACCTCCGCCTCGCCCACCGCTTCCAGATAATACGTTTCCGCCACGGGCTCCATGAGCCGGCCGATGCCGCGCTTCAGCGCATCGATGTCCTCGGGAGCCAGACGCAGGGAGCGGGCGTTCTTAGAATTTCGCCGGCGCTCGGATGGGCGATGGGCCTGCCGCGGGAACGATTCGGCGGCCAAACGCTCGGTTAAGGGGTCGAGCGCAGCGATGGCCCCATCGAGAATGCGTCGGGCCGAGCGCTCGGAGAGCGGCAGCCCCAGGGCCTCGCAGCGGTCCGCGAGGTCATCGGGGCCGGCGGCCAGGGCGAGGCGCTTGACGAGGGGGATTCCCGTGCCGTCGCCCCCGAAGGCGCGCACGGCCGGGGAGAGCGAGGCGAGGCCCAGTTGGTACAGCGTCGCTGCCACCTCCACCGGGGTGCCGAGATACACGGAGAGGTCGCCGCGGTGCTCCAAGGCGAATTCCGCGGCCGTGCGCACGATGTTCTTGGGGCCGCGCATCGCCCACGAACCGGAAGGCTCCTGCTCGAAACGGGGAAACGTCGACTGATCCGCCTTCTCGGCGAGGCTTTCGGTGTCGGTGGCGACCGTGAGGCTGGTGCCGAGCCCCGGCTCCGATTGCAGCACCCGGGCTTCTTCGGCGTTCACGGAGATAGAGTAAAGGGCCATGCCGCGCCCGTGCATGCCCCACTTGTCCATATGCGCGCTATCGAGCTTCGAAGTGACGCGCGGTTCGAAGATGCGCTCGTGCTGGGCAGCGGGAATGCCCTGTCCGTCGTCGAGGACGGTGAGCAGACGTTCGTTGCCGGTCTTCTGAGTGGCGAGGAAGATGCGGCTGGCGCCGGCATCGCGGGCGTTGCGCAGAAGCTCGATGACCACGTCCTCGCTCGAGCGGATGTCCTGGGCGGCCTGGCGTCGTTCGGCCTCGGAGGACCGGAGGCGGACGAAGCCGTCTCCGAGGTCATCCTCGACCCGGAGACGGCTCTCGCCGCACACATCGTCTATGAAATCGCTGAGGGTATCGCCTTCCATGGCCTACTTGGCGTAGTCGACCGCACGGCTCTCGCGGATGACGACGACTTTCACCTGGCCCGGATACTGCATCTCGTTCTCGATCTGCTGGGCGATGTCGTGGGCCAAAACGACGGATTCGGCCTCGTCCACCACTTCCGGCTCTACCATGACGCGAACCTCGCGGCCTGCCTGGATGGCGTAGGTGCGCTCGACGCCCTTGTGCGAGTTCGCGATCTCCTCGAGCTTCTCGAGGCGCTTCACGTAGGCGTCCAGCGTCTCCTTGCGGGCACCGGGGCGGGCGGCGGAGACGGCGTCGGCGGCCTGGATGAGCACATCGACGACGGAGTTGGCCTCCACGTCGTTGTGATGGGCCTCGATGGCGTGGACGATCTCGGGGCGCTCGCCGAAGCGACGGGCCAGATCGGCGCCGATGACGGCGTGGCTGCCCTCGACCTCGTGGTCGACGGCCTTGCCGAGGTCGTGCAAAAGGCCGGCTCGCTTGACGGGAATGGGGTCGAGCCCGAGCTCGGAGGCCATGACCGAGGCCAGATAGGCCACTTCGAGCGAATGGTTCAGCACGTTCTGGCCGAACGAGGTGCGATAGCGCAAACGTCCCAGGGTGTTGACGAGCTCCGGGTGGAGATCGTGGATGCCCGCATCGAACGTGGCCTGCTCGCCGGCCTCGTGCACCCGCTGGTTCACCAGCTTGACGGCCTTGTCGTACATCTCCTCGATGCGCGCGGGGTGGATGCGCCCGTCGGCGATGAGGTTCTCCATGGTGACGCGGCCGATCTCGCGGCGCACCGGGTCGAAGCAGGAGATGGTGACGCACTCCGGCGTGTCGTCGATGATGAGGTTCGTGCCGGTCAGCTGCTCGAAAGAGCGGATGTTGCGGCCCTCGCG
>OLOA01001918.1_pt1 | contig 19832 bp, 20 predicted proteins | sample 1672201 | NCBI WGS metagenome assembly OLOA01 (sample SAMEA3136658, study PRJEB25190) | human gut metagenome
GCAGTTGTGCGGGAATGACGCCGCACAGGTGTCCAGCTAGTGGGGTTTCGGGTGCTGGTGGGGGAGTGTGGCCCGGGCTGGTTGTGTGACCGCAGCGTCCGTTGGGCGGCGTCCTGGTCGTGAAGTGGGCAGTTGTGCGGGAATGACGCCGCACAGGTGTCCAGCTAGTGGGGTTTCGGGTGCGGGTGGGTGTTGAAGCCGGTTGCGGGTGTGTGGATGCCGGCGCGGGTGGGGGAGTGTGGCCGCAGCGTCCGTTGGGCGGCGTCCTGGTCGTCAAGTGGGCAGCTGTGCGGGAATGACGCCGCACAGGTGTCCAGCTAGTGGGGTTTCGGGTGCGGGCGGGGTTTTGAAACCGGTTGCGGGTGGAGGAGCGCGGCCCTGGCACGGAGCGTGGATCCCGGCGCTGGCACGGCGTCCCCAGGACATCCAACCGTCCCGGGACCGGCGATTCCGGACCCATGGCACCGGCGGCCTACGCTGGTCGCCGTGACTTCTTCCCCCCGCGCGACCGGCCGACCGGCGTCGTCCCCTCCCGCGCCCGGCGCCGAGGGACAGCCCATGGCGGGCGCCCGCTCGGGTGCCGCCGGGTCACCGGCACAGCGCACCGTGCTGGGTGCCGCCGGACGCCTCGACATGGCGCTGGGCCGCCTGGCCAAGGGTCCGGCCGATCCGACGCACCGACGCGTCGGCGCGCAGCACTGGTGGCGCGCAACCCGCACGCCCGATGGCCCCGCGCTGTTGGAATTGTTCGACCACCACGCCGACGTCGTCACGCGCGCCTGGGGAGAGGGTGCCGACTGGGCACTCGACCAGGTGCCACGGCTGCTCGGTGAGCAGGACGATCCGAGCGGCTTCGCCGCGCTGGCCGCGGACTGCGACCTCCTGCGCCGCGCCCACCACGACCACCCGCAGTGGCGGATCGGCGCCACCGACAACCTCACCGAGGCCCTCGCCCCCGCCGTGATCGAGCAGAAGGTCACCGGCCCCGAGGCCTTCGGGGGCCTGCGCTCACTGCTCGCCAAGTACGCCACCCCTGCCCCGGGCCCCGCCGCCACGCCCGACGGCCCCGCCCACGGCATGGTGGTGCCGCCCACCGCCGAACAGTGGGCCCACATCCCCAGCTTCGAGTTCACCCGCGCCGGCGTCGACGGACGCCGCGCCGCCGCCCTCGTGCGTGCGATGCGACGCGTCCCTAGCCTGGAGAGGGCCCTGGGGCGCGCCACCGACGGCGCGGAGCGCTCCCGCCTGCTGCAGACGCAGCCTGGCATCGGCCCCTGGACCGCCGCCAAGGTGCTGCAATGGGCCTACGGCGACCCCGACGCCTGGAGCGTCGGCGACTACCACGCGCCCGCACTGATCTCACTGGCACTCACCGGGCAGAAGGGCGACGACGCCTTCGCCGACGAGGCGCTCGCGCCCTATGCCGGCCACCGCTACCGGGTGGAGCTGCTCGTCACCCCGCTGGTGGCCCATGCCGCCCGACGCGGGGCCCGCCGCACCCTGCCCAGCCACGTTCCCGGCGTCGGGGTCAACCGTCGCCGCAGCTGGCGGCGGTGATGGCGTCCGGCATGGAGTCCCCCGAGACAGCTCACGAGACAGCCCACGGGGCATCCCACAAGGCCGGGCGCGTGCCCACCCGGCTGCGCCTGGCGCGGCTCGGCGTCCTGCTCATCTTCTTCGTCAACGGCGCCACCTTCGCGTCGCTGGTGCCGCGCTACCCCGAGATCATCGAACGGCTGCACGTCAGCAACACGCTGTGGGGGCTGGCGCTGGGCATCGGACCCATCGGCGGCATCGCGCTCGGCTGGCTGGCCGCCCCCCTGATGCGTCGCTACCGCTCACGCAATGTCGCCGCGCTCGCCCAGATCGCCTCCAGTGGTGCGCTGGTGATCCTGGCGCTCGCCGGGAGCATCGAGTGGGTGTTCGTCGCCATGTTCGCGATGAGTGCCTTCGACGCGGTCACCGACACCTCGATGAACTACCACGGGCTGCGGGTGCAACGCCTCTACCGCCGCTCCATCTTCAACTCCTTCCACGGCTGGTGGTGCATCGGCGCGGTGGTCGGCGGCTTCCTCGGATCGGCCGCGGCCGGCGCCGCGATGGCCGTGCCCACCCAGACCTATGTGACGGTGGGCGTGCTGCTGTGCTGCGTGGTGGCCAGCTGGGCCATGATGCTGCCCGGCGAGGACCGCGAGCAGGTTGCGGGCACCGAGGTTGCCACCGGACGCGCTTGGCTGCGTCCGCGCACCCTGGCCGTGCTCGTCGGACTGGGCCTGCTCGGCGCGCTGGCCGGCGGCATCGAACTGGGTGGCAGCGCCTGGTCGCCGCTCTACATGACCGACCAGTTCGCCGCCACGCCCTTCGTCGCCGGCCTCGGCTTCGTGGCGCTGATGGTCTTCGAAACCCTGGGCCGCCTCACCGGCGACGTGATCGTCGACCGGCTGGGCCTGGTGAGGACCGTGGTCTGGGGTGCCGTGGCGTGCCTGGCGGGCATGGCGCTCGCCCTTGCCGTGCCGACGCCGGTCACCGCGCTCATCGGCTTCGGCGCCTCGGGCTGGGGCATCGCCACTATGATCCCCAACGCCATGAACGCCGCCGACGGCCTGCCGGGCGTCCCCGCCGGCATCGGGCTGACGATCACCACCTGGGTGATGCGTGTGGGCTTCGTGTTGTTCCCGATCGTGATCGGTGCGCTGGGCGACGCCGTGAGCCTGCGGCTGGCGCTACTGGTGATCCCCCTGAGCGCCGTGCTCATCATGGCCCTGTCGCCGCTGCTGCGCCCGCGGCCCGCGCCGCAGGCAGCGGCCACCGGCTGAGCGCCCGGGCGTGCCCGCCGAGCCGGACTCAATGGTCCATCTGGGCCACGACCTCCGGCGGTGCCGCCGGGAGCCGCACGGTGAACATGGCGCCGCCGCCGGGGGCATTGTCGGCGTGCACCCAGCCGCCGTGCGCCTTCACCGTGTGCGCCACGATGGACAGGCCCAGTCCGGTGCCGGGGGTGTTGCGGGCCTTGTTCGAGCGGTAGAAGCGGTCGAAGATGTGCGGCAGGTCGTCCTGGGCGATGCCGGGACCCTCGTCGGACACGGTGAGCGTGTCGCCGGCCAGGTGCACATGCACCGTGCCGCCGCGCGGCGAGAACTTCACCGCATTGTCGAGCAGGTTCGTCACGGCGCGTTCCAGGGTGTCGGGCTCGCCCACCACGTAGAACGGCTCCAGCGAGACATCGAAGTTGAGGCTGCTGCCGCGTCGCTTGGCGCGGGTGATCGCCGACTCCACCACCTCGGCGAAGTCCAGCGGCTCGGGGCTGGGCAGCACCACGTCGTCGCGGCTCAGCTGCACCAGGTCGCCCACCAGCGAGGTGAACTCACCCAGCTGGGCGGCCACGTCGCCCAGGATCTCGGCACGCGCACCCTCGGGCAGCATGCCGCTCTTCTCGTCGGCCACCAGCAGCTCGACGTTCGTGCGCATCGACGTCAGGGGTGTGCGCAGCTCGTGGCTGGCGTCGGCAATCAGGTATTTCTGGCGGTTCCGGCTGGACGCCAGCGAATGCATCATCGTGTCGAAGGCCCGTGACAGGTCGCCCAGTTCGTCGGCGCGCGTGGAACCGATCGGCACCAGTTCGTCGGTCTCGGTCACGTGCGCCACCGCGTCCGACAGCTGCCGCAGTGGCTGCATCACCCGGCGTCCGATCGTGTAGCCCACCGCCGCGGCGATGATCGTGAAGCCGATGCCCAGCCACAACAGGATGGCGCGCAACTGGTCGAGGGTGTCGACCAGCGGTTCGAGGGGACGCGCCAACACCAGCGCATAGGAACTGTTGTCCTTGGCCTCCATCGGCACGGCGACGAGCCGATAGCGCTGACCGTCGGGGCCCAGGGACACGGTGCGCGTCGACTTGCCGAACTTCATACGCGCCACCGCCACCTCGGGGGCGTCGGGCTGGATGCTCACCTTCTCGCCCTGCACGCGCACGATGGAACGGTCGGACTTCACCAGCACGATGTTCACATTCGCGGCCTGCAACGACGAGCTGTTCAGCCCGCCCATGCCGGTGACGTCCGACGCGATGGGGGTGACCATGTAGCCCGCGAGGCTCACCAGCTCATCGTCGACCTGGCCGTACAACGAGCGGCTTGTGGACACATAGGCGATCATGCCCACAACGGCCACGGCCAACGCCACCACCGCCGCGGTCATGGCCGCAAAGCGCTGTTGCAGGGTGCGGGGTTCGCCGTTCCTGCCCAGCACTGCCCGCCGCAGGGGCCGGATCACGGTGCAGTTTCACGCAATACATAGCCCACACCGCGCACGGTGTGGATCAACCTGGGCTCACCCTCCTGCTCGGTCTTGCGACGCAGGTAGCCGATGTAGACCTCCAGCGAATTGGCGGTGGCCGGGAAATCGAAGCCCCACACCTCATTGAGCAGCCAGCTGCGGTCGAGCACCTTGCCGGGATGCTCCATGAAGGTCTGCAGCAGCGCGAACTCGGTGCGCGTCAGGCTGATCCGGCGTCCGCCCCGGGTGACCTCGCGGGTCTGCGGGTCGAGCGTCATGTCGGCGAAGCTGAGCACCTCATTGGCCTGCTGCGACTCGGGACGCGAGCGGCGGGTGAGCGCCCGCAGCCGGGCGAGCAGCTCCTCGAGGCTGAACGGCTTGACCATGTAGTCGTCGGCCCCGGCGTCCAGGCCATCGACGCGATCTCCCACCGCGTCGCGGGCCGTCAACACCAGGATGGGCACGTCATTGCCGTTGGCGCGCAGCATCTTGGTGGTCTCCAAGCCATCCAGGCGCGGCATCATCACGTCCATCACCACGGCGTCGGGGTGCAGGTTCGACAGCTTCGCGAGCGCCTCGAGCCCGTCCTCGGCGGTCTCCACCTCGTAGCCGCTGTAGTGCAGTGAACGCGCCAGCGAATCGCGCACCGCCTGATCATCGTCAACAACCAGGATCTGCATCGCCATGCTGTCTCATTTCTCGTTCGTCGGCGGTTCGGATTCTGTTCCGGGGCTTGCCGTGTCGGCGGACACGTCCGCGCCGGTGGACGCAGCGCTATCAGAGGACGCAGTGTCTTCAGGGGAGGCAGTGTCGCCTGTGGACCCAGCGTCCGATGTGGATTCAGTGTCGTCCTCAACGACCGGCTGCGCCTGCGGACCCTGGGTGCGACGCACGCGCACCTCGTGGCCCTCGTTGTTGAGCCAGTGCACCGCGCCCGATCCGACCACGTCGGAGCGTCCCGAGGCGACGTCGACCACCAGCGCGGTGTCCTCGTCGATCGCGATGGCGCTGGAGATGTCATGGTCGAGCAGCGCGGAGATGGCGCGTTCCAGCAGGTGTTGCGAGTCGATGTGCACGTCCACGGCACTGCCGATCAGGCCCAGCCCGTCGCGCACCACGATCTCGGTGCTGCCGTCGCCGGCGATCTCGGGGCCCACTGCGCGTCCGTGCGACTGCCAGCCACCCACGATCGCGTGCTTGGCCACGATCTGGGCGCCGGCACTGAAGCCCATATAGGGCACGCCGCCACGCACGATGCGCACGATCTCGTCGCGAAGCGGCGTCAGCGCGTCCAGGTAACCCGGTGCCCAGCCGCCGGCAACCACCAGGCCGCCGAGCTGCTCGGGATCGGTGGGCCACTCGACGGTGCCCTCGTCCTCGTCGATCAGCCAGATCGGTTCGATCTGTGCCTCGGGCCAGCGCTGCCTGATCGGGTCGGCGTACATCCCCACTGATGCGCCGGCCTGCTCGGGCGCGCCCAGGATTGCCAGCGCAATGCGGGGTCCGCGGCCACGGGCCTGCTCGACGAAGCTGTCATAAATCGGCCCCGTCGCCTGAGACGGGCCGCCACCCACCAGGAAGAGAGTCATGGCGTCAGCCTACTCAGCGCCGCCCCCGAAGGCCTCCCTCACCCGCGGATCCCACTTATCGACGCAGCGAGGCGGCGTCATCCAGGATGGCGGGCATCGCCGCCTCGATCACCTTCAGCGTGAACTCGAAGTCGGACATATCGCCGTACCAGGGATCGGGCAGGCCGTCGGCGTGGTCGCCGGGCACGAAGTCGGTGATCAGCGCCAGCCGGTCGCCGGGGGCGCCCATCGACGCCAGGTCGTCCAGGTGCGAGCGCTCCATGCCGATGATCAGGCCGGAGCCGAGCTCGGCATCGGTCACCAGGTGGGCCCGGTGATCGCCCACCGGATAGCCGTGGGCGCTCAGGCATTTCGCAGCACGCGGGTCGAGGGGATTGCCGCGCTCCCAATCGCTCACGCCGGCGGAATCGATGCGCAGCCCCAGCGCCCGGTCAGCGGCCTGTGCGCGGGCCACCTGCTCGGCCATCGTGGAGCGACAGATATTGCCCAGGCAGACGAACAGCAGGTCGAACGCGCTCAATTCCGGCCCCCGTAGTTGTCGCGGTTGCCGCCGAGCAGCATCGCCACCACCGACACGATGAGCGCGCCGACGAAGGCCGAGCCCCAGCCGGCCACATGCCAGCCGACGCCCATGGCACCGCACAGCCAGCTGGCGAACATCAGCACCGCCGCATTGATCACCCACAGGAAGAGCCCCAGCGTGATCACCACGAAACAGCTGCTGACAAGGGTCAACACCGGCTTGACGAAGGCGTTCAGCAGGCCGATCACAATGGCCACGATCGCCAGGGTCAGGGCGCGCTGCCCCGTGGTGTCGTTGCCGATGAAGCTGATTCCGGGCAGCAGCCAGGTGGCAACGCCCACCGCCGCCGCATTCACCACTGTGCGCCAGAGCATGCCCCCAGCCTGCCGTGCCGGGCGCCCGGCAATCAAGGCTGCGGCACCCGCGGCGTCCCCCAATCGACCCCCGGGCGATCGCCGGGCGTGGGGGTGGTGCCCGATAGTCTGGAGACCAGTTCGTCAACGGAGGATCACATGGCGGTAGATCTGTCGGGTCGCAACTTCCTGAAGGAAGCCGATTTCACCCCGGAGCAGTGGGCCGAGTTCCTGCGCCTGGCCGCCGAGCTGAAGGCGGCGAAGAAGTCGGGCACCGAGCGTCCCACGATGGTGGGCAAGAACATCGCCCTGATCTTTGAGAAGACGTCCACGCGCACGCGCTGTTCCTTCGAGGTGGGCGCCCACGACCAGGGTGCCCACGTGACCTACCTCGACCCGTCGGGTTCGCAGCTGGGGCACAAGGAGTCGGTGGAGGACACCGCCCGCGTACTGGGACGCATGTTCGACGGCATCGAATACCGCGGCTTCGGCCAGAGCCGCGTGCAGACGCTGGCCGACTACGCCGGGGTGCCGGTGTGGAACGGGCTCACCGATGAATGGCATCCCACCCAGATGCTGGCCGACCAGCTCACCATGACCGAACGGTCCACCAAGCCGCTGCGCGAGGTGTCGGTGGCCTACGTGGGCGATGCGCGCTTCAACGAGGGCAATTCGCACCTGGTGTCGGGCGCGCTGTCCGGCATGGACATGCGCATCATCGCGCCCAAGGAGCTGCAGAACAGTGCCGAGGTGATCGCCACCGCCAACGAGATCGCCGCGACGACCGGCGCGCGGCTCACCGTCACCGACGATCCGAATGCGGTGGAGGGCGTCGACTTCGTCTCCACCGACGTGTGGGTGTCGATGGGCGAGCCGAAGGAGGCCTGGGCCGAGCGCATCGACCTGCTCAGGCCCTATCAGGTGAACTCCGCCCTGCTGGCTCGCACCGGCAATCCGAAGGTCCAGGTGCTGCACTGCCTGCCCGCCTACCACAACCTGGGCACCGCGATCGGCCGCGAGATCTACGAGCTCACCGGCATGGACGCCCTGGAGATCACCGACGACGTCTTCGAGGCGAACGCCGACGTGATCTTCGACGAGGCCGAGAACCGGATGCACACCATCAAGGCCGTGATGGTCGCGACGTTGGGGGAGCGGGGCTGAGCCATGGCGAAGGGATTCACCCGCGCCGAGCTGCAGGCCTTTCGTCACCAGACGGTGCCCGACCTGTTGCCGGAGCCGTTGCGCCTGCTGTTCGTGGGCATCAACCCGAGCCTGTGGAGTGCCGGGGTGGGCGTCCACTTCGCCCATCCGGGCAACCGCTTCTATCCGGCGCTGGCTGCGGCCGGCATCACCTCACACGTGATCGACGCCTCCCACGGGTACCCGCCCGAGGGGCTGTCGGAGCTGGAGCGTGGCGGTGTCGGCATCTCGAACCTGGCGCGCGAGGCCACGACGAAGGCCGATGAGCTGGACAACCAGCAGTTCGTTGACGGGCTGGCGCGCATCCGTGAGATGGTGCGTCGCTATCACCCGAAGGTGGTGGCCTTCCTGGGCATCGGTGCCTACCGGGTGGCCACCGGGGACCGGCATGCCAAGGTCGGTGAACAGGCGCTGCGCCTTGATTGGGGCGACGGCACCGGGAGCAGCGCCCACGTCTTTGCGCTGCCCAACCCCAGCGGGCTGAACGCCCACGAAACCGTGGAGTCGCTGGGCCGTGACTATCGGGAGGCCGCCGAGGCCGCGGGCGTGCCGCTGTTCCACTGAAGACGGGTACCGCCCGAGCGTCACCCTCGACGAGTTCTGGCCCTACTGGATCATCGTTCCGGGCTGTGGCGGTTCGCGAGTGGGCCGTCCAAACGCCGCCGATTCGTACCGCGCCGAGGTCTCGCCTGGGCGACATCCGTACTACCCGCGGTACCCCGCGGGCGTTGGCGTCACTGCCTTGGTAACTGGGCTCTTTCCTCATCATGTGGGTCGTGCTAGCGTGCCATATGTCAAAGGGTATAAACGTTTCTACGCACAAACATCTACTCCGAGAAGGTGAGCCATGAGCTCGAACCATGCATCCGCCGACATCCTGGCGACCAGGCAGGCCACCCTGGCTGATCCCCTGACGCTGCCCTCGGGTGCCGTGATCAAGAATCGCATCCTCAAGGGCGCCATGAACGAGGCCCTGGGCGATCGCGGTGCGCACCCAACCGAGCCGCTCGTGAACCTCTATCGGCATTGGGCGAGCGGCGGCACCGGGCTGTTGCTCACTGGAAATGTGATGGTCGATCCGCGGCAATTGGGCGAGCCCGGCAATGTCGCCGTCGAGGACGAGACGGATATGGACATGCTGCGCCAGTGGGCGCAGGCCGGTACCGAGAATGGTGCGGCCCTGTGGATGCAGATCAACCATCCCGGCAAGCAGTCGCCCCGCACCATCAACCAGCATCCGGTAGCTCCCAGTGCCATCGGATTCGGTGGCAAGTACGAACGCTTCTTCTCCATGCCCCGCGAGCTGTCCCGTGGCGAAATTGAAGCGATTGTCGGTCGGTTCGCACGCACCGCAGTCATCGCGAGGGACGCCGGATTCACCGGAGTGGAGATTCACGGAGCTCACGGGTACCTGGTGAACCAGTTCCTGTCACCACTCGACAACCACCGGACGGACGAGTACGGGGGTTCACTGGAAAACCGGCTCTTCACAGATGAGGGTGTAGCTGTGGTGCGACCTGGGGCGGCGCGTCGGTGTCGGGGTGAGGGTCGAGGTCTTCCGATGATGGGAGTTCTCACACAACCCGTCCGGAAGACCTCGACGTGCCTGACGCTACCTTCACGCGCCCTGACCTGACTACCTTCACCCGCCTCGACGGCCTCGGTCTGGAGGTCACCGGCCAGCTGCTCGAGCCTGACCGGTCCGTGCTGGCGTGCCGGGTCGTGGAGCCGGACTACTGGTGCAGGCGGTGCGGCTGCCAGGGCGTGCCCCGTGACACGGTGAGCAGGGAGTTGGCGCACGAGCCGTTCGGGTGGCGCCCTACCACGCTGGTGCTCACCGTGCGCCGCTACCGCTGCAAGGAGTGCTCGCACGTGTGGCGTCAGGACACCACCGCTGCGGCGCCGCCGCGGGCCAAGATCTCCCGCGCCGGCCTGCGGTGGGGTCTGGTCGGGATCGTCGTCGGCCACCTGTCGATGGCCCGAGTTGCCGAAGGACTGGGCGTGGCGTGGAACACCGCCAACGACGCGGTCCTGGCTGAGGGCCGGCGTCTGCTCATCGAGGACCCGACCCGCCTGGACGGTGTCAAGGTCGTCGGGGTCGATGAGCACGTGTGGCGGCACACCCGGCGCGGTGACAAGTACGTCACCGTGATCATCGACCTCACCCCGGTCCGGGACGGCACCGGGCCCTCACGCCTGCTGGACGTGGTCGAAGGTCGGTCGAAGAAGGCGTTCAAGGACTGGCTGGCCGAGCGGGACCAGGCTTGGCGCGATGGGATCGAGGTCGTGGCCATGGATGGGTTCGCGGGCTTCAAGACCGCCACCACCGAGGAGCTGCCGGACGCCGTCACGGTTATGGATCCCTTCCACGTCATCCGGTTGGCCGGGGACGCTCTCGATGAGTGCCGCCGCCGAGTCCAGCAGGAACTGCACGGACACCGCGGACGCAAGGGCGACCCGCTCTACACCGCGCGGCGGACCCTGCACACCGGGGCTGACCTGCTCACCGACCGCCAGCACGAGCGCCTTGACAAGCTCTTCGCTGGGGACCGGCACGTGCACGTCGAGTGCACCTGGGGGATCTACCAGCGCATGATCTCCGCCTACCGTCACCCCGACCGGGCAGCCGGCCGCGTCGAGATGAGCTCCGTGATCGACGCCCTCGCCGACAGTGTGCCTGAGGCGTTGGTAGAACTGCGCAAGCTCGGCCGCACCCTAACCAGACGCGCCTGCGACGTCCTGGCCTACTTCGACCGGCCGCGCACGAGCAACGGACCTACCGAAGCCGTGAACGGTCGCCTCGAGCACCTGCGTGGCCTGGCCCTCGGCTTCCGCAACCTCACCAACTACATCGCCCGCGCACTCCTCGAAGCCGGCGGATTCAGACCACACCTACACCCCGAATTGTGAAGAGCCGGTTGTCGTTGTTGCCGTCCATGCGATCAACGGTAGCCATTCCCCACCGATCGAAAGGTGCCCTGTCAGGACGCGGATCAGCGGGGTCCTTCCTCGGCTTCGAGCATCGGCCGAGCATGGATGCATGCCGGCGATCGATCCGGGGAGACCATCCGGCCCATAGTCGGAGACGGACAAGTGAGGAAGCACATGGATATCAGCGGACGTACCGTCCTGATCGTCGGAGGCACCACGGGAATCGGACGTGCCCTCGCCCAGCGATTCGTTGACGCGGGCAGCACGGTCGTTGTCGGCGGGCGCAACATCGAGCAGGTCGACGGCGTCGAGACGGTGCGCATCGACGTCACCGATGCGGCGTCGGTCGCTCAGGCGCGCGATGAGGTGCTGGCGAAGCACCCCGAGCTCGACGTCGTCGTGACGATGTCGGGGGTCATGCTCACTGAGGACCTGCGCGACCCGGACCACATCGCCCAGGCCGAGACCACGATCTCGGTGAACCTGCTCGGCACGATCCGCGTGATCGATGCGTTCACCCCGCACCTGCTCGGCCGTGGCGCCGGTGACATCATCACCGTTTCCTCGGGCATCGGCTTCCTGCCGTTCCCGCTCATGGCGACGTACGGCGCCTCGAAGGCGGCCGTGCACTCGTACACCGAATCGCTACGCGCGCACCTCGCTGGAACTGGTATCGCTGTGACCGAGCTGATCCCGCCGGCCGTCGCTAACGCCGGCCAGGAGAAGCTCAACCCGAATGCTCTGCCTATGGGCGACTTCCTCGACGAGGTCATCGGGCTGCTCACCCAGAACCCGACTCCGAAGGAGATCGTCGTCGAGCGAGCCAAGCCCCTCCGCTGGGCTGAGCACGACGACACCTACGAGGAGCTCCTCGCCGCTCGGTCCCAGTCGCTCAGTAATCTCTCCGGACGCTGAGCCGGAGCAGCAGCGTCCCGGGTCATCCGGGGCCGTCGCTTGTGGCGGCGAGGAGCGCAGTGATGGCGTCGCTGATCGGCGTGTGGATGTCGTGTCTGCGCGCGAGACGCGAGATGACGCCGTTGCGGATACCCCATTCGAGCGGCCGGCCGGCTTCTCGGTCGGTGAGGATCGACGTGCTCATATCAGCCGGGAAGGCCTGGAAGCGGGCCAGGATGGCAGCGGGCACGTCATCGCTCAGTGCTGCTCCTTCCGCATGCGAAACGGCCAGGCACTCTTTCAGATAGTCGAGAGTGAGGTCCGCGAAGTCAGGGCGGGTGAACACGCCGGCACGCCGACCGGTGAGCGCCATGAGCCCGGCAGCGGCATTCTGGAGAAGCTTGCGCCAGGCGAGAGTGGTGAAGTCGCCCGCGAGTTCGACCTGGCAGCGCGTGTCGCGCAGGACATCCGCGATGCGCTCCGCCTCCGGTGATGCGGGAAGCGTCAGCCGGGGCTCGCCCCGCAGGAGGATGGTGCCGTCTTCCTGCGACTGCGCCGGGAACCAGACGACCGCGGGGACGACCTCTACTCCCTCAGGAACATGGGGTCGAACGGCAGCGATCTGCTCGACGCCGTTCTGCAACACGCAGACCACGGTCCCGGGGGCGCACAAAGCACGCAGCCAGGGGGCTGCCGCCGCGGTCTGGGTGGCCTTGACCGCCAAGAAGAGCACATCCGCCTTCTCGGGCTGCGCAGCAGGATCGGTGCGCACGGGGCCGGGAACGACGATCCGGCGGTCGCCGTCGATCAGGGTGAGCTCTGTTCGCGGCGTGCGACCGTAGAGCGTCGGTGTGTTGCCTGCCTCATGTAGGAGTGCGGACACCGTCGTCCCGATGGCTCCCGGGCCCACGACTCCAACGCGCTTGCGCTCCCTGAAAGAACTCGGTTGCTGCTCTGTCACCATGCGCCAATGTTACGCTATTACCTATGGCAAGATCATCAAGTAACTCCGTTTCTACCGCCGAGGATCCGCTGCGCCGCTGGCTCGGAACGGTTCAGGCGCGGAGTGCGGGGCTGGTGGCAAGCGAGGCAAAGGTTGTCGACCTCGTGCTGGAGGACCCGTTGTTCGTGGGAAGGAGCACGACGGCGCAAGTCGCCGAGCGAGCAGGGGTCTCGGCACCAAGCGTGATCCGTGCCGCCCGCGCAATCGGTTTCTCGGGCTTCGCTGAACTGAAGCTGGAAATCGCCCGCGCTCGCGGAACAGCGGAGTTCTTCGCCCCGCCACACACGCTCACGAGCACCGATTCGACGCGCACGATCATCGACACGACAGCGCGCACAGGGATCGACGCGCTCACCGCCCTGGGCGGCGCGATCGACCCGGACGCTCTCGACCAGGCGGTCTCTGCGATCCGTGGCGCGGGGCAACTCCTCGCCTATGGTGCGGGCCCATCGGCGACGGTCGCGGCCGATGTCGTGTTCCGGCTGCGTTCGCTGGGCGTGCGGACATCGGGGGTCGTCGATCACGAGTCCGCGATGATCGCGGCACGCCTGCTCGACCCCGGCGACGTCGTCGTCGCCGTCAGCTCGACCGGTCGCACCGACATGACCGTCGCGATCGCCGACGCCGCCGCGACCGCCGACGCGACCGTCATCGCCATCACCAACCAGTACGGCACACCACTCACCGATGTCTCCGCCGTCGCACTCGTCGTGGGCGGCGCGCCGCTGACGACGCAGATGGCCGCTGCCGGGAGCCGGCTGGCACAGCTTGTCGTCGTCGACGCTCTCGCAGCTGCATTGGCACTGCGCGATCCCGACCGTGTCTCGCGCGCGGAACGGGCCGGGATCGACCTGCCCGACATCACCTGATGCCACCAGTCACCGTTGCGATCGTCCTCGTCGCCGCAGTCGCCCACGCTGGCTGGAACCTCGTATCGAAGTATAAGAAAGGCGACACGCTGCTGTTCGTGGGCGCCTACACGACCGCTTCCGCGATCCTGTGTCTCCCTCTCGCGATCGGTGCCGCCGTCTCCGGTTCGCAACCGATCACCTGGGCCCTGGTCGCCGCTGCGGCCGTGTCCGCCGCCCTGCACCTGACGTACTCGCTCACCCTGCAGGCGGGCTACGACCGAGCAGACCTCGGAGTCGTCTATCCGATCGCTCGCGGCGTCGGGCCGCTGCTCACCATCGTGATCGCTATCTTCCTGCTCGGAGAACGCCCCACGGCGCTGGCGATCATCGGAGCGCTCGTTATCCTCGCAGGCATCCTCGTCGTCACGGGCAACCCCTTCCAGAGAACGGGCAGCCGCCCCCTCCGCGGCATCGCATGGGGTACTACCACCGGAGCCACGATCGCCGCCTACACGCTGTGGGACGCGTTCGCGATCGGCTCCATCGGGCTCGCACCCGTCAGTTACTACGCCGGCACGCTCGTCGTCCAGGTCGTATTCCTGGCTCCAGCCATCATCAGACGCCGCGCAGCGTTCGCGAACACCCTCCGCGTAAATCGCGCGCCTATCGCCGCGGTCGCAGTGCTGTCCCCGCTCGCGTACATCCTTGTGCTGACCGCAATGCAAACCTCACCCGTGGCACTCGTCGCGCCACTGCGGGAGGCATCCATCGTGATCGGCGCGCTCCTCGCCTGGCGTCTCTTCGGCGAAGGACACCTCGCCCGGCGTCTGATCGGCGCCGTGATCGTACTTGCCGGCATTGCCGGCATCAGCCTGTAGTCGCAATGCCAGACCAGGTACGACTCAGCGACTTTCTCCGCGTTTGATCGCCTTTTCGCCGCTCTCAGCACCCGGTGCTGCGGCCTGAGCTCCAACGTCGCATCTCCAGCCTATGAGCGTGATTCGCGCGCACTGCCGGATGTCGCCGTTCTGGTTCAGAGTTTGGTAGCCCACGGTGATCGATCCGCGACTGGGGCCGGTAGGGCCGGGTCCACCTGTGCTTGATCTTCTCGCCGAGCGCCTCGGCGAAGACGTGGGATCGGTAGCAGGCGCCGTTGTCGGTCATCACCGCGGTGACACTCACGCCGAGGTCGCGAAGAACGCGTTCGCGCGTTCCCAGAACCGGGCCGCGGTCTGTTTGCGTTGGTCGTCGAGGATCTCCGAATAGGCGACCCTGGAGTGGTCGTCCACGCCGTGATGGAGGTATCGGTAGCCGCGTGAGCCCGCCCCCACCGAGGCCATCAACGGACGGCTCGACTCCCCCGTGCGCTTCGCTCCAAACGGGAGGTACCCCCAGCCTCCGCGCAACCGCCCTCGGCTTCCAGAACCTGACTCACTACATCGCGAGGAATCTGCTCAAAGCCGGCGGATTCAGACCCACCTACACCCTCGTTCGTGAAGAGCCGTCTATCGAGGTGTGGCTACGTGTTCAAGTGCATCGATATCGAGAATCGTGATGTTTCGACGCCCGTGCAATTCGATGAGGCCGGAGACCGAGAGCGCGGCGAGGCGCCGACTCAGGGTTTCCGGCGTCGTGCCGAGGTACGCGGCGATTTCCTGTTTCGCCATCGGCAGTCTCACCGTGGCCGCCCCGTCCCGGACGGTGCCGGGTAGCTCCAGTAGGTAGGCCGCGACGCGGGCATTGACATCGCTGGAGGTGACGGCCGCCAGTAGTCGCTCGACGGACGAGAGCCGGTCGGCGAGCGTGCGCAGCATCCGCTGACTGATGTCGGGGTAGTCACGCAGCAGGACTGCAAGGTCGGCATGGTCGAACACACATATCCTGCTCTCTTCCAGCGCGACGGCGAGGTCGTTCGGGCGGTGACCCGTCAGGAAGGCCCGTTCACCCACAACATCGCCGTCGGTCACCGTTCGCAGGATCTGTTCCTGGCCATTGGCGGCCACGTAGCTGACCTTGAGCTGTCCGCTGTGCATCACCAGCAGGCGCGACACCGGCTGTCCGGGCGCATAGACGACCTCCCCCCTCTTGGCGAGTACCGGGCGGGCGAAGTCCGCGACGCGCAACTGCTCTTCATGGGTGAGACCTTGAAAGATCGGGACGCGGGTGACGCACAAGTCGTCCTCGGGCATGACGCAAGCCTATCTTGCTCCGGCTCGACGCGACCGTAACGGACGGGGCAGCGGCGCTCTAAGCCTCGCGAACTTGATCCATGTCAAGGAGTTCGCGGCACGGTCAATCTACGGTGAAGGTGTCAGTAAGAAACACCACGACGGAAGGATTCCACAATGACCACCGCGACCACAACCCACACCATCCTCCGCGCGGAAGGTTTTTCCTGCCCCTCCTGCGTGACCAAGATCGAGAAGCAGGTCGGCCGTCTCAAGGGTGTCGAAAACGTGAAGGTCCACTTCGCCTCCGCCCGCATCGAGATCGACCACGACGCCGAGCGCGTGTCGGTGGAAGACCTAGTCGCCGCAGTCGTGAAGGCCGGCTACAAGGCCACACCCGCGGCCTTCTAACGTCAGCGGGCCAGCGGGACCTGCCACATTTTCCCCTTCATTCTGCCGGTCCGCCGGCTCAAGACGTAGAAAGGTCGTACCCGGAAGTGAACAGGCTCCAGAAATGGGTCTATGGGAACTGGTCCGTTCCCGTCGTGTCCGGTGTGCTCATCATCATCTCGTTCGCTGTCCAGTGGCTCGGCGGGGGTGTCGCCAACCTCACCGTCGGCCCGCAGTGGTGGCTGAACGCCGGCACCCACGCCACGCATGCCAACGCGGTCTTCACCCTCGGGGATGCCTTCATGATCGCCGCGGCCGTGGTCGCCGGCTACGGAATCGTAGTCAAGGCGGTTCGCACGCTGATCGCCAGGGTCATCGGCATCGACCTGCTGGTGTCGGTCGCGACCATCGGCTCTGTCATCATCGGCAACTTCTGGGAGGCCGCGGCGGTCACGTTCCTGTTCGCCATCGGGCACGCCCTGGAAGCAGCCACCTTGAACAAGACGCGCTCGGCACTGGCCGAGCTGGTCGCTATCGCCCCAGATTCCGCGACCATCGTGCGCGACGGTCAGCAACAGGAGGTCCCTGCCGCCCAGGTGAGAGTGGGCGAGATGGTGCTGGTCAAGAACGGCGCGAAGGTCCCCGTCGACGGCCAGGTCGTCTCGGGCACCGGCGTCATCGATGAGGCCTCGATCACCGGCGAATCCATCCCGGTGGAAAAATCCAAGGGCGGACAGGTCTTCGCCGGCACCGTCTCCCGCGGCGGTTTTCTGCAGGTCCTGGCCATGGGCATCGGTGCCGACACGACCCTGGCCCGGATCATTCACCGGGTCGAGGAGGCCCAGGACGCCAAGGCGAAGACCCAGGCGTTCATCGACCGCTTCTCCGGTTGGTACACCCCTGCGATGATGGTGCTGGCCCTGGCGGCCGGCCTGATCTCCGGCGACGTAGTGCTGGCTCTGACCCTGTTGGTCATCGGCTGCCCCGGCGCCCTGGTGATCTCCATCCCGGTCGCGATCGTGGCCGGTATCGGCCGCGCCGCCAGCAACGGCATCCTGATCAAGGGCGGCGAATTCCTGGAGACCTCGGCGAAGATCTCCGCAGTCGCCGTGGACAAGACCGGCACCCTGACCGAGGGATGTCCTGAGCTGACCGATGTTGTCATCCTGGATTCCGCACTGGAGCGCAGCGAAGTGCTGCGCTGGGCTGCCGCCGCGGAGGCCGGCTCCGAACACCCGCTGGCCCGTCCCATCCTGGACACTGCCCAGGCCGAGGGAGTGGGCCCGCACGGCGTCCCCGGCAGTGTCACGCCGGTCCCCGGCAAGGGCATCGTCTCTGACGTCGACGGTCGTCGGGTGCTGATCGGCAACCCGCCGCTGCTGCTCAAGTACGGCGTTGTCGATGACGGCAGCGCCGCCCAGGCCGCGGAATCGCTGGCCGCTGACGGCAAGACGCCGATGATCGTGGCCGTCGATGACAAGGTGATCGGTGTAGTCGCCGTGGCCGATCAGATTCGACAAGATGCGCCCGAGATGATCGCCCGCTTGCACCGGGCCGGCGTGGAGAAAGTGGTCATGCTCACCGGTGACACCCGGCTGGTGGCTGAGACCATCGGGAAGGCGACCGGGATCGATGAGATCCACTCCTCCCTGCTTCCCGAGGACAAGCTGGAGATGGTCGCGCAGCTGCAGCAAGAGGGCTACACCATCGCCATGGTCGGCGACGGCGTCAACGACGCCCCCGCCCTGGCCACCGCGGACATCGGGGTGGCGATGGGGGCGGCCGGCTCGGCTGTGGCCGTGGAGACCGCGGACATCGCCCTGATGGGCGACAACCTCCTTAAGCTGCCGGAAGCTATCGGCTTGGCGAAGCGGACCGTGTCCGTGATGCGGCAGAACATCGCGATCGCCTTAATCACCGTAATGCTGCTGCTGGCCGGCGTCTTCGCCGGCGGGGTGACCATGTCGATCGGCATGCTCGTTCACGAAGCCTCCGTACTGGTGGTCATTGCCAACGCGATGCGGCTGCTGCGCAACAGCCCGGGCTCCACCGCGATGCCGAAGAGCGATGTGTGATGGGCTTCGAACTCGGCGGGCGTCTGGTAGCCGACCGCTGAGTTGAGGCGCTTCGTGTCGGGGGCACCACCCGCTTGCGGGGGAGAAAAACCGTGGATCCAGGCCTCCACCGCCTCGATGGCCCCGGCGGGGGTGCCCCATTCGCGGCGGTTGTAGAACTCACTTGTGAGGACGAGTCATTGGGATTCAGTCATTGCATTGACCCACTCCCCCGCGCGCTGCGCTCCAAGCGGGAGGTGCCCCCAACACGCCGGTACGTCCCATGGACTGATCCAGTTCGAGTTCCTGGCAGCACCGATTCACCTCCGACCTGATTTCGTTCACTCATCGGTATCTACGCCTGCGTAAGTGCTTCTGGCCTTCGGGTTTGCGGTCGTCGGGTGTTGATTCTGGTCGCTACGTATTCAGGGTTGGGGCCCGGTAGTCTGACCAAGTGAGCCGATTCGTAGTGCGGGGACGCTCTGCGTCGGGGCGGTGACAGTTCAGGTCGTCGAGAAGCAAGGGTCCTAGGTCGTGTCTCGCATGCACGTGGGTTCAGCGCATACCCCTCTGTGCCAACCTTGAGTAAGACACCCGGACAGTCCGGATCGGTGTCGTAGAGGGCGGGGAGGAGTTCCCCAGGATGAGTACGACGATGACGGCGCCCGCTGGGGCGGGGCAGGCTGTAGGCATGGAAGACGTCCCGGATCCGCAGGTGCCGGCGAAGGCGCAGCAGCGGACCTACACGGCGAGGTACAAGGCGAAGGTCCTGGCCGAGTACGAGGCGTGCGATCGGGAGGGCAAGGGGGCGCTGCTGCGCCGGGAGGGGCTGTACACCTCGCTGATCAGCTCGTGGCGTGACCAGCGCGACCGCGGCGCCTTGGAGGCGCTGGGGCGCTCGTCGGGCGCTGCGCCGGCCACTGCTGCCGAGAAGGAGGCGGCCCGGCTGCGCAGGGAGAACGAGCGGCTGACCGGCGAGCTAGACACGGCCCGGAAGGTCATCGAGATCCAGGGAAAACTCTCGGCTCTGTTGGACCAGTTCTCGACCGACAGCGCGAAGAAGACCGACGAGCGATGATCGACGAGACGATCACCGAGCTCACACCCCTGATCGGTGTCAAGGCCGCCTGCAGGGCGGTCGGCAGGTCGCGGGCCACGCACTACCGTCACCACCGCAAGAGCCCGACCCCGCCGAGGCCACCACGACGCGAGCCGGCCCGCCAGCCCCGCGCCCTGAGCGCGGCGGAGGAGGCCCAGGTGCTGACCGTGCTGCGCTCGGCGCGGTTCGTCGACATGGCCCCGGCCGAGATCTACGCGGTCCTGCTTGACGAGGGCGCCTACCTGTGCTCGGTCTCGACGATGTACCGCCTGCTCCGCAAGCGCGGCGAGGTGCGCGAGCGGCGCCGCCAGGCCACCCACCCGGCCCGGGTCAAGCCCGAGTTGGTCGCTACCGCCCCGAACCGCGTGTGGTCGTGGGACATCACCAAGCTGCACGGTCCGGCGAAGTGGACCTACTACTACCTGTACTCCATCATCGACATCTGGCTCTTCCCAGATGAGGGTGTAGCGCACGTCGCGCGGCGGGCCGGCGCGTCGGT
>OLOA01001923.1_pt1 | contig 19801 bp, 10 predicted proteins | sample 1672201 | NCBI WGS metagenome assembly OLOA01 (sample SAMEA3136658, study PRJEB25190) | human gut metagenome
TGATACAAAGCAAATTCAAGCTGAAAGGATAATAAATTACAATTTTTATGAAAATTTAGAAAATACAAAAGAAAATATAAAACAATTCCAAAATCTATGTCAAGAAAAGGGAAATTTAGTTATTGCTTCAGGTATAGGAAAGTATGCAGAATATTTAGAAAAAAATGGTCAGATACCCAATAAAGAATCATTTTATCTTACAATGTTTAACTTACCTAGAGATAACTTTTATCTAAAGAATAATGTTAAACTTGTATTGTTAGTTAATGAATCAGAAATGAAAACATTTAAAAGTGAAGCAGCCGATGATTTCACTTCTTATGCATCAATGATAATAGATGCAAATAAAATACTAAGAGAAGATAATATGCAAGTACAAGATATTGATGAAAGATAAAGAATAAAATTATAACCCCCCGTTTTACGGGTGGTTATAATTTTATTCTTTATCTTTACTTTTTATTTCTACGCCTTTTCTTACTATGTCGTTAAATGCATTTATTCCAATAAATACTGCTGTCATTACTAGTAATACTGTTAGGTTTGTTTTTAATAAGTTTGCAAAGTATAAAGTGCAAATATATAATAAAAAAGAATTGGGCACTCTGTTTTTGTTCTGAATATGTAAAAAAGGCAGGTTAGCGACGAATTGCCGGTCATTTGTCATTAACCGTCGGTAAGTTTCGAATATTTGTGTTTTTTGTTCTATCTTTGTTCTCGAAACTTAATTAAAGACTAAAACTTATGTTCTCAGGGATTGTAGAAGAATATGCGGAGGTGGTGCGTATTGTAAAGGAGCAGGAAAATCTGCACCTCACCTTGAAATGTTCGTTTGTGGACGAACTGAAAATAGACCAGAGTATCTCTCATAACGGTGTGTGCCTGACTGTAGTCAGTTTACAGGATGGAACGTACACGGTTACCGCCATGAAAGAAACGATAGAGCGTTCCAACATCGGCTTGCTGAAAGTGGGAGATAAAGTGAATGTGGAACGCAGCATGATGATGAACGGGCGGCTGGACGGTCATATTGTGCAAGGACATGTGGATCAGACTGCCGAATGTATGGATATAAAGGATGCTGAAGGGAGCTGGTATTTTACTTTCAGATATGCGTTTGACAAGGAAATGGCAAAGCGCGGCTACATCACGGTGGACAAAGGCTCGGTTACGGTGAATGGTGTGAGTCTGACCGTTTGTAACCCTACGGAGGATACTTTTCAGGTTGCCATCATTCCTTATACTTACGAACATACCAATTTCCATACTTTTAAAGTGGGAAGCATTGTGAATATAGAGTTTGATATCATCGGCAAATATTTAAGCCGCATGATGCAGTTCTCCTGATTCTTTTACCGCAGGTTGCACAGATGATTGTTGAAGATGAAAGAAACTTCTTTGTGGAAATCCGGAATTATCCGCATCGGCTTTTGAGCAAAAAAGAATCTGTGCAATCTGTGGTAAAATCGAATATCAGAATTATAAATCTTTCAGCAATATCTTGCTGGTGCTTTTATAATATTCTTCACGGGCATTTGCCAGCGCCTCCCAAGAACTGCTGTATCGCTTTTTGTCTATTTTGAAGGCTTCCGTTCCGGCTATGTCCAGTCTGTTCAGCAGCATAGCCACGTTCATCCGGTTGATATCTACTGACGGCAAATAGCCTATGCTTTCATCGTCACCGTCCATAGCAGTTTCATAAATCATGTGCATGTCCTGTAGTTCATACAGGATTTTCTTGGTGAGCCTTATCGGGATTTTATGTTCGTCGCTGAGTGTCTCGGCGGTATAAGGAGCCTCTTCCGTCTCAAAGCGCTTGCATATCAGAGACATGATGAGGATACACAGAAAGTCGTGATAACGGCGGCTGATATTTGCCGTTTCTTTGCTGAAACTGTAGTTGCGAAGATTCTGTGCCACATAGCAAAGTTCTGCGCCATACAGGCAGATTCCCCATGAAATTTGCGCCCATAACAAGAACATAGGAATGGCGGCGAAGCTACCATAGATTGCATTGTACCTTGATACCCATATCTGACTGCCGATATACAAGTATTGAAAAGCCTGAAAGGCTGTGCCTGCGATGATACCCGGAATGATGGCATACTTCAGTTTCACTTTAGTATTGGGCATAAAGACGAACAGTCCCGTAAACATGGCCCAAGTCAGGATGAAAGGGATCAGGCGTACCAGAAATTTCATCAGGGGTGCCAGTAATACGAAGTCCTCCATGTTTTTCACCATGGTGGACATAAAGATGGTAAGACCGCTGGAAAGTACGATAAGTAGGGGCAGTAAGAGCAGGATGGAGAAATAATCCGTCATTTTGCGATACAGTGTACGGGGCTTCTTCACTTGCCATATATAATTGAAGGTACGTTCTATGTTATAGGTCAGGCTCAGAATGGTCCAGAACAACATCACCAGACCCACTCCGATAAAAATTCCGCTTTTGGCGTGCACCAGATAGGAGTCAATCAGGCCAAGAATGGTTTCGGCAGCCGCACTCTGTCCTTCAAGACCGCTACGGAATTGGGTTTCCAGCAGGTTGGAGAAGCCGAAACCGCGTGCGATGGCGAATAAAATGGCCAGAATGGGAATAATAGAAAGCAGGGTGCTGTATGTCAGTGCGGATGCTTTATTCAAAATACGTCCCTGAGTGAATTCACGAACAGAAAGAGTAGCGATTTTTATTGCATTATAGAGTATTCCTCGGGATTTGCTAACCTCGTCTTCTGTCACCCGCCATATATCATCTTTGAGAAACGATTGCAGACCTTTCAGTTTTTCCTTGTTCATGGTACTCATAAGCTCTTCATTAGGATATATGAAAAAAAAGCAGCCGGCCTGTAAGCCGGGTTCTGTTCTTCGCCTTGCGGCGAAGTGCCTGCCATTTATCTACGCCTGTTGTCACCAACAGGCTCTAGCGGTCTACCCTCCGACGTGGGGCGAGCAACCCTCATAATGTCGGTTTACATGACCTTACAACTCCTAAGACGTACAGCCCGTCATGTCACCATGCGGCTGGTAGGCTCTTACCCCACCTTCTCACCCTTACCCCGTTTCCCGTAGGAATTGTGGCGGTTGTTTTCTTCTACGTTACTCCACCTTCGCAGATGGCTTTCTGTTAGGAAGTAGGATGCTCTGCGTTGCCCGGACTTTCCTCTTTCGCCTTACGGCGTCAGCGGCAGACCGGCCGGCTGCTTTTAAGTCTACAAAGATAGTGATTTTAGGTTAAACGTAGGATAATAAAGCGGAAAAAAGTAAGAAAATAAATGGAAAAACGAAGAAAGAGCGGAACAGCCCATTACTTTTTCTTGGTATATATAATAATGAGAAGAGAATCGGTGATGCTCGGTTCGGCACTCCTGCTTATCGTATAGAAACAACGGTAAAAACAGAAATATAAAAGTAAATGAACAGTGCCGGAAAGAGAAGTGGGTGCAGTTTTCGCTTTCCCTCTCCGGACACGGATTTTAGCGGTAGAATTCCAGTTCGTTTCTTAATGAACGCACTTCCTGTTGCAGAAGTTCTATACGTTCCAGCATGTGGTGAATGGCGTCGATTCCTGCAATATTGATGGACAAGTCATAATATAAATGCGTGTAACGCTCCAGTTCCGCTAGTTGGGATGTGGGGAGGTAGCGTTCCTCGTCAATCACCCGGACTTCGATCAGTCCGTCTTCTTCCAGTTCCATAATGAACGACGGGTCCACATGGCAACGGTCGCAAAAATCGTTGATAATAATTAAATCGGTCTGCATAATCCTTCTCTTTTTTTAATTGCTACTATCTTTTAATTGGCGGAACAGCTCTTTCTGATGTTCGGTCAGGTTGCTAGGAATGGTGACATTATAAGTTACTATCAGATCGCCAAATTTGCCTTCTTCCTTGTAAACAGGAAAGCCTTTGCCTTTCAAACGGACTTTGGTTCCGTTCTGGGTTTCAGGTTTTACTTTCAGTTTTACCTTGCCGTTCAGTGTGTCCACGGTTTCTTCACCACCCAGTACGGCGGTGTAGAGGCTAAGCGGAGCATGGATATATAAATCATTTCCCAGACGTTTGAATACAGGATCGTCTGGAATGACAAAGGTGATGTACAGATCGCCTGCAGGACCACCGTTTACCCCCGGTGCACCATGACCACGCAATTTGATAGTCTGTCCGTTGGCTATACCTGCCGGAACAGTGATACGTATGTTCTTTCCGTTTACATTAAGCACTTGTTTGTGTGTTTCGGCGGCTTCACGCAATGAAAGTTGTAATTCAGCATTATAGTCCTGTCCACGGAATCCGGCGCTTCGTCCGCCGTTTGCACCGCCACGATGCCCGAACAGTTCTTCAAAGAAATCAGAGAAACCACCTGCGCTGCCACCGAAATGTGCACCGGTGAATTCTTCTCCTCCATTGCCGGAATACCAGTAACTGCCGTTACCGTCCGTACCGAATCCGCTTCCGGCTCCGCCAAACCCTCCGAATCCACCAGCACCTCCATATTGTTGCTTTTGTTTTTCAAATTCGTCGGCATGTTTCCAGTGTTCCCCGTATTCGTCGTATTTCTTACGTTTTTCCGGGTCACTCAGTACTTCGTTGGCTTCATTTATCTCCTGAAACTTATCTTTGGCTCCAGGATCATTCGGATTCAAGTCAGGATGGTATTTGCGGGCCAGCTTACGGAAAGCCTTCTTGATATCATCTTGGGTGGCGCTTTTGTCCACTCCCAATACTTTGTAATAGTCTATGTAAGCCATATTATATATTTGTTAAATTTCATCTGCTTTAAGAGAAACAAAATACATGCCAATTGGTTGTGTTCTGTTTTTATTTTATTATCTTTGCAGCGAATTTTTAGAAATTATTCTAAAGGAAATGAGGGGATTGGCAATCATATTCAGGTTTTTTATGCTATTAGTCCTGCTGCTTCCTGTGGTTGCTCTGTGTCCTGTGAAGGCGGAAACGACCTCGGAAGGGCCTATCCTTATTGTCACTTCTTATAATCCCGAAACGCGTAGTATTTCTGACAACCTGTCTGCTTTTATGGATGAATACAGACAGCGTGGCGGCAAGTATACTCCGATCATAGAGAGTATGAACTGCAAGAATTTGTCCGAGGCCTATCTGTGGAAATCGCGTATGGCCTCCATCCTTGGTAAGTATAAGGGGAAAAACCGTCCGTCACTGGTTATATTGTTGGGGCAGGAGGCATGGTCGGCTTATATCTCACAAGACACGGAGATAGCTAAAAAGACTCCGTCTATCTGTGGCATGGTCAGTGTCAACGGACTGGTATTGCCCGATGATAGTATCGACACGCGGGTATGGGAACCTGAAAGTAAGAATATTTATACGGATTTCAGTGATTATAATATTGTTGCCGGTTATGTATATGAATATGATGTCGATAAAAACATAAAGCTGATGCGTCGTTTTTATCCTGATATGCGCCGTGTGGCATTTATATCGGATAATACCTATGGCGGGTTGTCTATGCAAGCCTTGGTTAAAAAGGAGATGAAGAAGTACCCCGATTTAGAAACAATTTGGCTGGACGGCCGTACGGAAACCTTTATGGAAGTGAGTGAAAGGATGCGCAGGTTGCCTCAAAATACGTGTGTGTTATTGGGAACATGGCGTGTAGACTGTACGGAGAGTTATGTTATTGGTAATACGACTTATATGCTGCGCGATGCGAATCCCACCCTGCCTGTGTTTACTATTGCATCTGTGGGGCTGGGACATTGGGCATTGGGAGGATATACTCCCGAGTACCATGCGGTAGGAAAGAATATAGGCGCGGTTACTTATGATTTTTTGGATAAAGGGGATAGAGAAGGGGTGGACTTGTTGACTATTCCCGGAAACTATACTTTTGATATAAAGCGTTTGCATGAATTCAAATTGGATTCATTGAATCTTCCTCAGGGAGCGGTGTTGGTGAACAAGACTCCTTCGTTTTATGAGCAGTATAAATATTGGGTCATAGGGGTTGTTTCGGCGTTCATGTTCCTGATAGCCTGTTTCTTGATAGCCATATATTATATTATCCGTATCAACCACTTGAAACATAATCTGGAAGTATCCGGCGAGGAACTGCTGGTAGCCAAGGAGAAAGCGGAGGAATCCAACAGGCTGAAGACGGCTTTTCTGGCCAATATGAGTCACGAAATACGCACTCCCTTGAATGCCATTGTGGGATTTTCCAGCGTGTTGGTCAGTGATGATTCCTCTCCTGCCGAGAAAGAGCAGTATTGTGATATCATTCAGAAGAATTCCGATTTGTTGTTGCACCTCATAAATGATATTCTGGACATCTCGCGCATGGAATCCGGAAGGATAAAATTCGTATGGGAAGAATGTGATGTGGTAGAGTTGTGTCAGACGGCTTTGTCTACAGTGGAGTATGGACGCAAGACCAGTGCTTTGTTTCTGTTTGAAACTCCTGTGCCTTCGCTGGTTGTCAAGACGGATGCCCAGCGTCTGAAGCAGGTGTTGATTAATTTGCTGTCCAATGCCGCAAAATTTACTCCGTCCGGTTCTATCAAACTGACGGTTGCCATAGACAAACAGCATCAGCAGTTGGAATTGTCAGTGTCGGATACCGGTTGCGGTATTCCACCCGATAAGAGTGAAAAGGTATTTGAACGTTTCGAAAAATTGAATGAATATTCCCAAGGTACGGGGCTGGGATTGGCCATTAGCAGGCTGATAATCGAGAATCTGGGAGGTAAGATATGGGTGGACAAGGATTATACCGAAGGCGCCCGGTTTGTATTCACGCATCCTTTGACTAAAAAAGAAAAAGAGTAGAGAAATGAAATATAGAATATGTATCAGCGCCCTGCTGTTGTGGGCGGGTATGCAGTTGTCTGCATCCAATAATCAGAAAGAAGTGGTTATCAAGATTATAGAAACCAGTGATGTGCACGGGAATTTCTTTCCGTATAACTTTATCGAACGGAAAGAATGGAGTGGAAGTCTTGCCCGTGTTCATTCCTTTGTGAAAGAACAGCGTGAGAAATATGGGGATAATTGCCTGTTGATGGATAATGGGGATATCCTGCAAGGTCAGCCTACAGCTTACTATTATAATTTCATGGATACCGTGTCTACTCATGTTGCGGCGGATATGATGAATTATATGGGATATGTGGTAGGTAATATGGGTAACCATGATGTAGAGACTGGGCATGCGGTGTACGACCGTTGGATAAAACAGTGCGATTTTCCGGTACTGGGGGCTAACATAATAGACAATGCCACTGGAAAACCTTATCTGAAACCCTACGAGGTGTTGGAGCGCGACGGAGTGAGGATAGCGGTTCTGGGTATGATTACTCCGGCCATTCCTTCATGGTTGCCGGAGAAATTATGGAGTGGTCTGCATTTTGAGGAAATGGAGCCCTGTGCACGCAAATGGGTGAAGATTATAAAGGAAAAAGAGAATCCTGATGTCATTGTGGGATTGTTTCATGCCGGAAAGTCGGGCAACGTGTTGGGACAGGTGGTGGAAGATGCCTCTATGGATGTAGCCAAACGGGTTCCGGGCTTTGATGTGGTGCTGATGGGGCACGACCATACTAGGGAATGTGTAAAGGTGCAGAATGTGGCAGGAGACAGCGTGTTGGTTATTGACCCGGCAAACAATGCCAATGTAGTTTCGGATGTGACCCTGACCGTAACAAAGAAAGACGGGAAAGTAGTGGAGAAGTCGGTGGAAGGTAGATTGGCGGATATAAACAAGTATCCTGTCAGCCGGGAGTTTATGGATAAGTTTGCCCCTCAATACAAGGCTGTAAATGACTTTGTATCCCGTAAAATCGGTACAATTTCACGTACCATCACAGCGAAGGATGCTTATTTCGGTTCTTCTCCTTTCATAGACCTGATTCATCAGTTGCAATTGGAAATTTCGGGTGCTGAAGTGTCTTTCTGTGCTCCGTTGTCCTTCCGGGCAGAGATTAAAGAAGGAGACATCTATGTGAGTGATATGTTCAATTTGTACAAGTACGAGAACATGCTGTATGTGATGGAACTTTCGGGCAAGGAAATTAAAGGTTTCCTGGAAATGGCATACGCCATCTGGACTAATCAGATGAAGAGTTCCGAGGACCACCTGATGCTTTTCAAGGAGCCGGTAGAGAAGGGGAAGCGTGCTAATTTCAAGAATTTCAGCTTTAACTTTGACTCTGCCGCAGGCATTAATTATACGGTGGACGTGACCAAGCCGGCAGGAGAGAAAATCACGATTCAGAGCATGTCGGACGGGACTCCTTTCAGTATGGATAAGGTTTATAAAGTGGCTTTGAATTCTTACCGTGGGAACGGTGGCGGAGATTTACTGACTCTTGGAGCTGGAATTTCCAAGGAAGATTTGGCAAAACGTATTATTTTTGCAACCGATAAGGATTTGCGTTATTATCTGATGCAATATATTGAGCAGGAAAAAGTGCTGCATCCTCATGCTATGCACCAGTGGAAGTTTATTCCGGAGGAATGGACTGTGCCTGCCGCGAAAAAAGACTATCAATTGTTGTTTGGCGAGGAAAAGAAATAAATAGTTGAGCAAGAGAAGGTACATAGTAGCCCCGTTATTACTGCTGGCGCTGTTTTTAACGTAATCAGGTAAGCATCACTTTGTTTACCCACGTTCATATTGTGAACGGGGTGATGATTGTGCACTCTCATCCTTCGTCCGAAAAACACCATACGCATACCACAGGACAGGTAATCTCAATTGCTCATCTGAGCACTATCCAGACTCTGGAGCCCGGGGGGCAGACAGAGATGACTGTATTCCGTCCTGTGTTGTATGTTTTGGAATACAAGACAAATACTTTCCGCGCGAAAGTGCTTTGTGCGCAATGTATCCATTTGCGCGCTCCTCCTTTTTATTGCTGAAACATAAGGTATATCTGTTGACGGGATACATTCGGATAATCCGTTCAACAGATGCGGATGTGCTTTTGCCGTAGAGCTGCACACATTCTTTAATTGAATAAACCGAAACATTTTAGTAATAGAAAAAATAGATGAAACAATATATTCTGTTACTCGTGCTCATGGTGATGGGTGCGGGTATCCATGCGTATGCAGAAGATGTAAATCCTGTGAAGGAAGGAAATGTGATTTCAGGTCATGTAGTGGAAAAAGGCACGGAGAACAGCCTTCCGTATGCTACCATATTGATTGTGGAAACCGGGCAAGGTACGGTGAGTAACGAGGACGGGGAGTTCCGTTTCAAGAAGGTTCCGGCAGGAAAGTACACATTGAGAGTTCAGCTACTGGGCTATGAGACACAGGAAAAGAAAGTGACCGTCAGTAACGACTTCACGGTAGATGTTCATTTTTTGATGAGTGACGAAAGTATTATGACGGACGAGGTAGTCGTATCGGCCAATCGCAATGAAACAAGTCGCAAGGTGGCTCCGGTGGTAGTCAATGTGATGAATGCCAGGCTTTTCGAATCGGTGAATTCTACCGATTTGGCTAAATCCTTGAATTACCAGTCGGGGTTGCGTGTGGAGAACAACTGCCAGAACTGCGGCTTCCCTCAAGTGCGTATCAATGGGCTGGAAGGACCTTATTCTCAGATTCTTATCAATAGTCGTCCGGTAGTCAGTGCTCTGTCCGGTGTGTATGGCTTGGAGCAGATTCCGGTGAATATGATAGAGCGTATAGAGGTTGTCCGCGGAGGAGGGTCGGCCTTGTTTGGTGCTAATGCAGTGGGCGGAACCATCAATATCATCACGAAAGACCCCATCAACAATTCATTTCAGGTTTCTTCAACAATGTCCAATATGAACGGCAAGGTGTGGGAACAGTATATGGGAGCCAATGCCTCTTTGGTGTCAAAAGACAATACGTATGGCATCGCTTTGTATCAGTCTTATCGGAACCGTAATCCGTATGATGCGGACGGGGACGGTTTCTCGGAGTTGGGAAAGCTGAATATGAATACGTTCGGGCTGCGCACCTATTACCGTCCTACGCAGTTCAGCCGTATCAGTCTGGAATATCATACCACGAATGAGTTCCGCCGCGGAGGGAATAAATTTGATTTGCAGCCGCACGAAACGGATATCACCGAACAGACCAAGCACGTTATCAATAGTGGCGGATTGAGTTATGATCTGTTTTGGAAAGAATACAAGCATAAGCTTTCTTTCTATTCTTCCATCCAGCATACCGACCGTAACAGTTATTATGGTGCGCAACAGGATGCGAATGCATACGGAAAGACGAAAGATCTGACTTGGGTGGCAGGCGGCATGTATGTGGGTAATTTTGAGAAAGTTTTATTCTCTCCTGCTACTTTTACCGCCGGGCTGGAGTATCAGAACAACTCCCTGCACGATGTTATGACCGGTTATCACCGTGATATGAAACAGGATGTACGCATTGCCAGCGCTTTTGTGCAGAACGAATGGAAAATGAATCAGTTTGTATTCTTGGCCGGGTTCCGTCTGGATGACCATAACCTGATTGACAACCCCATCTTCAGCCCCCGTCTGAACCTGCTCTATAAGCCCAGTGACAAACTACAGGCGCGCATCACTTGGTCCACCGGTTTCCGTGCGCCGCAGGCTTATGATGAAGACTTGCACGTTACGGCAGTAGGAGGTGAGGGCGTGCTTATCAAGTTGGCGGAAGGGCTGAAGCCTGAGCATTCTAACAGCATCAGCGGCTCCATTGACTGGACGGCGAATATCGGTCATTTCCAGACCAATTTGTTATTGGAAGGATTCTATACCGGATTGGATGACGTGTTTGTACTGGAGGATATGGGCCATGACCAGAATGGTAACAAGGTGAAGGAGCGTCGTAACGGTAACGGGGCACGTGTGTATGGCGTGAATCTGGACGGAAAGATTGCACATGGACGTGATGCGGCTTTACAGGTGGGCTTCACGGTGCAGCGCAGCGAATATACTGAGCTGGAGGCATGGAGTGAGAATCCTGAGGTAGCGCCGGTGAAGCGGATGCCCCGTACTCCTGACTATTACGGTTATTTCACATTGACATCTGCTCCGTTCAAGAATTTCGACTGCTCCTTGTCCGGTGTGTACACAGGCCGGATGCATGTACCGCATTTCGCACCGACAGAGTTGCCCGAGGAATATATAGGACAATATATCGCTAAAGATGAAATGGTGCATACTCCTGATTTCTTTGATTTGAATGTGAAACTGAATTATACGTTTGTATTGAATGACCATATCAAGTTGCAATTGAACGGTGGAGTGCAGAATATCTTTAATGCTTTCCAAAAGGATTTGGACAAAGGTGGTTATCGTGACTCGGGTTATTTCTATGGGCCTACACAGCCTAGAACGTATTTTGTGGGGATCAAGATTACGAATTGAATAATCTGCTGATTGGTCAATGTGCTAATATGTCAATGGGTTACGCTTTGTTCCACATGGCACATTAGCACATTGTCACATTGACAAATTAGCAGATTGATTTATTATCAACTACTGACAAGTGACTATACTTTTCTGTAATCCGGAATCCCGGATCGGGATAATTATATAAGGGGAAGCGGTGTTCTGTTTCTCCTTCCATATATTTCCACAGACTGGCATATTCTTCTTTCTTCTCGCCCATTTCCTGCAATTGCAGCATATATTGCCAGATAGACTTGTTTTCCTTGATGTATATTTTTTTCATCTGATGAATAATCGGACTATGCTGGCGGGTTGGGTCATGGTCAAATTCCAGTATCCGTTTTCCCTCTTTTGTCATACCGATAGTTACGAAAGTCATGCTCTTGCCTATACCCGGCAGGTTCAGTACGTTGCGGTCTGTTGCTACGAAAGGAATCTGATGGAAGGTGCAGAAACGCTGTACGGCTGCCGCACGGTCTTTACTGTTTCTCAACAGGTTCAAAAACTCCTTTTCTTGCTCTGCGGAGAGTTTTCCCCATACCTTTTCCTCTTCTTTCTCCTGCAAGGAGCGGCTGTTCGGTGTGAATACGGCATAATTCTCCTCAAATCCTTTTACCGAGAAGGTGTAATAGCATAGTACACCCAGCCCATTCAATACTTTGCGCAGTTTGGCGGTGTGTCCGCGACGGGAAGCAGCCACATTATATACTAACTGGTTGGTGATAGTCCACCCGGCTGCCAGTATCTTGCGGATAGCTTCACGCGCTTCGGGTGTTACTTCCAGCGGAGTCTGGAAATGCGTTTGAATCAGAAATTGGCTGACTCCTACGGCAGATGCCTTTTCTTTGAACTCGCGTAAGATTTCCAATAGCTCGTCATTGATTCGCATGGGCAGATATACCGGGAGCCGGCTGCCCAAGCGTACTCGTTGCAGTTCCGCATATTTCTCTCCTTCGGCGCGGTGCAGGTTTGCGTTCCGTTTGCGGACAGCCATTTTGTAGACGGCTTTCAGTATATTGCGCAGGGTCTTGTTCTGGCTCATCAATGCATCGCCTCCTGTAATCAGGATATCCCTGAGCTGAGTGTCGTTCTCGAAATATTCCATCAGTTTTCTCAACCTCTTGTCCCAGCTCTCTTTCGGCTTCAATTCCTCGAAGTTGAAGTTCAGACGTTCACTTTGAAAGTCGTACATGCGCTGGCAGGATGCACATAGGCCGCCGCAGGCACGTCCCATCGAGTCGGGGATAAGAATGGCCACATCGGGATAACGGCGGTGAATGTTGTGTCCGTCCGGCAGCAGCCATCCGGCAGCGTTGGGCTTTCCGTCCTCTACTGCATCTTCTTTTTCCCATGCGTGGATGTTACCGTAAGTTTCTACCAATTGGGAAGAGTACAAGATATAGCTGCGTATGGCTTCGTCATCATATCCTTTTCCGGTAGGATTCAATAATGACAAATAATAAGGGGTGATGAAGACAGGCATTCCTTTCTTGCGTGCTTTGTGATAAAGCTGCAAGGTTTCTTCGGACAAGGAGTTGCCTAGCATCCGGTTCAGTTCGGTAGGGCTTTTTACGGCCATTGCCAGATGAAAACGGGCTTCGTTCCACCATTGGCAGACCAGCCGGCGTTTATCCTCTTCCGTGCTTCCTTCAGGAAAAAGGTAGCGGCTGGAGGGTGCGTGTCTGTTTTCTATTTTCTGGATAAGAAGGGAGATGATACGTTCTTTGTTTTGTCGGCGGATAGCCCGGACATCCTCATTCAGTCCGCTGGGCCAGCGTTTCATCCACTGTTGCACTTGTTTTTCATCAGGTAGCTCCTCTTCTTCGTGATAAAGCCGGTCGAACTGGTGATACAGGTCAATCCATAAATCAACGGAAATCTCTTCATTGATGATACGATTCGTTAAAAACTTCCAAAGCAGTGAGATGGTTTCTATTTTAATCTCCTGTTCTGTAGAGGCTTCGTAAATGGTTTTTCCATCGTTATCTATCAGTCTTTTAATTTGCCTTGCGGCAGCAGGATTGTAAATAGGACCGGATAATAGATAATCGTTCAGCTTGTTTTTGAAAGCTGTTTCATCCTGGCTTTCTGAAGCTAATGAAGTGAGTTGGGTTAATCGGGTTTCGAATAGTGTTTTAATGCCATGGGTGGATAACATCTTATTCTTTTGTTTCATAAGCAAACGGTTGTTAAGAAAGTGAATACTATAAATAACATATTTCTCGTAGAAAAGTTATCAAACTGTTAACTTCATGCTGCTAAGATAGTAAAAAAGCTTCTTTTATGCAAATTCATTAACAAAAAGACGCTTTTTATAAATAGCATTATTTTATAGAGTACATTTGCTTTGTGCTTTCGTCTTTTTTTAAAGCCCGGAGCTTTTATCGGGAAACGAAGAAATTCGTAGTTTTGTAGAGCTTTGCTTGTTTGCAGGTCAATCAAGCTGAAGAGAAACCTCATTTTAATAAATGGAAAAACAACATAGGAGTAAATAAATGGAACTGAAACAACTTTTTACCTTTGCAGCAGCCTGTTCGCTGGCACTTTCGGTATCGGCGCAAGATAGAGTACACTATACAGGCACGGAGCTGTCTAACCCTACCTGTCATGACGGGCAATTGTCACCCGTGGTAGGGGTACACAATATTCAGGTGATGCGTGCCAACCGGGAACATCCTGCACCCGATAACGGCAATGGATGGACATACAATCATCAGTCCATGTTGGCTTATTGGAACGGACAATTCTATATGCATTATCTTTCCGATCCTTCGGACGAGCATATTCCTCCCTCACAAACTTTCCTGATGACCTCGAAAGACGGTTATCACTGGACAAACCCGGTGACCCTTTTCCCTATCTACCGGGTTCCCGATGGCTATACCAAGCCCGGACGCACAGACAAGGCGAAAGATCTGGATGCCATCATGCATCAGCGTGTAGGCTTTTATGTGTCAAAGAGCGGCAGACTGATAGCCATGGGAAACTATGGTGTGGCACTGGACAAGAAAGATGACCCGAATGACGGGAACGGAATAGGCCGTGTGGTTCGCGAAATTAAAAAGGACGGTTCCTTCGGCCCCATTTATTTCATTTATTATAACCATGCGTTCAATGAAAAGAATACCTCTTATCCTTATTTTAAACGGAGTAAAGACAAGGAGTTTGTAAAAGCCTGTCAGGAGATTCTGGATAATCCCCGCTACCGTATGCAGTGGGTGGAGGAAGCCGACCGCAATGACCCGTTGATTCCTTTACACAAAGAATACAAAGCGTATTGTGACTATACCTTGCCCGACGGCCGTTTGGTAAGCCTGTGGAAACATGCCCTGACTTCCATCAGCGAGGATGGCGGGAACACATGGGCGCAACCGGTGGAACGTGCGAAAGGTTTTGTAAACAGTAATGCGAAGATTTGGGGGCAGCGTTTGAGTGACGGTACATACGCCACGGTGTATAATCCTTCCGAGTTCCGTTGGCCGCTGGCTATCTCGCTCAGTAAGGACGGGCTGGAATATACGACCTTGAATCTGGTGCACGGCGAGATTACACCGATGCGTTACGGAGGTAATTATAAATCATTCGGTCCTCAGTATGTACGGGGTATTCAGGAAGGTAACGGGACTCCTCCCGATGGTGATTTATGGGTGACTTACAGTATGAATAAAGAGGATATGTGGGTGTCTCATATTCCTGTGCCTGTCCGCGCACACGCCAGCGAGCATGCTGACGACGATTTTGCCGGCTACAAAGATTTGAGCGAACTGACCGACTGGAATTTGTATTCCTTGCAGTGGGCTCCCGTATCACTGGATGGAAAATGGCTGGTGCTGCAAGACAAGGACTTATTCGATTATGCCCGTGTGGAGCGTAAGATACCTGCTACAAAAGAACTGAAAGTATCTTTCGAACTGATGGCGGAACAGAACGATAAAGGACTTTTGCAGATAGAATTTTTGGATGAAAACGGCATTGCCTGTTCCCGTCTGGAACTGACTCCCGATGGACTTTTCCGTGCCAAAGGAGGTGCGCGGTTTGGTAATTTGTTGAAGTATGAACCGGGCAAGACGTATAAGGTAGAAGTGGAGCTTTCTGTTGCCAACCGCATGGTAATTGTCTATGTGGATGGAAAGAAAGTGGGGCAACGTATGTTCTTTGCGCCCGTTCCGGCCATCGAGAGAGTGATGTTCCGGACCGGAGCGCAACGGACTTATCCTACGGTGGATACCCCGGCGGACTGGTATGGCATTCTGCCGGATGCGGGTGAGCAGGAACCCTTGTGCACCTATCGTATAGCCAACTTTAAGACGGCTTCTGCTGATAAGGATGCCGGTGCGGCTTTCTTGAAATATAAGGATTTCAAGCCCTATGTGGATTATTTCAACAGCATGGAGGATGAGAATATAGCCCAGGCTATTCCCAATGCCCGTGCATCTCAATGGATGGAAGAAAACATTCCTCTTTTCGAGTGCTCTCAAAAGAACTTCGAGGAAATGTATTATTATCGTTGGTGGACGCTGCGCAAGCACATCAAGGAAACTCCGGTGGGCTATGGTATGACCGAATTTCTGGTAAACCGTTCGTATGCCGATAAATACAATCTGATAGCTTGTGCCATCGGTCATCATATTTATGAGAGCCGCTGGTTGCGTAATCCGGAATACTTGAATCAGATTATCCATACTTGGTATCGGGGTAACGAAGGAGGCCCGATGGCCAAAATGACCAAGTTTAGCTCGTGGAATGCGGATGCGGTACTGGGACGTTACATGGTCGATGGAAACAAGGAGTTTTTGTTGGATATGGTAAAGGATTTGGAAGCGGAATATGCCCGTTGGGAAAAGACAAACCGCCTGCCCAATGGACTTTATTGGCAGGGAGATGTGCAGGATGGTATGGAAGAATCCATCAGCGGAGGCCGTCGTAAGCAATATGCCCGTCCCACTATCAACAGTTATATGTATGGCAATGCCAAAGCACTCTCTCTTATCGGCATCATGACAGGAGATGAGGGCATGGCCATGAAATATGGATTGAAAGCCGATTCCATTAAAACATTGGTACAGGATAAGTTGTGGAACACAGACCATCATTTCTTTGAAACGATGCGTGGAGATGCGTCCGCCGAGGTACGCGAGGCTATCGGCTATATCCCTTGGTATTTCAATTTGCCGGATGCTTCTTCCAAATACACTGTGGCATGGAAGGAAGTGATGGACGAGAAAGGTTTTTCCGCACCTTACGGACTTACCACTGCCGAGCGCCGTCATCCTGAGTTCCGCACGCATGGCGTAGGTAAGTGTGAATGGGATGGGGCTATCTGGCCGTTTGCATCTGCACAGACTTTGACCGCAATGGCCAATTTCATGAATAATTATCCTCAGACTGTATTGACAGACAGCGTGTATTTCCATCACATGGAACGCTATGTGGAGTCGCAGCATCACCGTGGCCGCCCCTACATAGGCGAGTATCTGGATGAGGTGACCGGTTATTGGTTGAAAGGAGATCAGGAACGCAGCCGTTATTACAATCATTCTACTTTTAATGATTTGATGATTACCGGTTTGATAGGGCTCCGTCCGCGCATGGATAACACAGTGGAGGTGAATCCGTTGATTCCCGAAGGAAAGTGGGATTATTTCTGTTTGGATAATGTGTTGTATCATGGCCGTAACCTCACTATTTTGTGGGATAAGGACGGCAGCCGTTACCAGCGTGGAAAAGGTCTGCATATCTATGTGGATGGAAAGGAAGTGGGACACGCCGATACATTGACCCGTGTCCTTTGTGAGAATGTGCTATAAATTTGAATAAAGGGGATGTCTTAAGATAATAAACAGACTGTTGAAAGAAAAATGAATTACAGAAAATTCTTAATAGCCGCTTTGTTAGTTATGTCTTTCGCCGTGCAGGCGAAAGACATAACTGTTACCCGTCTGACGTGTGAGATGCGCGAAGGAAGAGTGACCACCTCTGATGCCCCTCGTTTGGGATGGCAGATGAGTTCGCCGGAAAATGGCACGCGGCAGACTGCTTATGAGATAGAGATTCGGGATGTATGGGCAGGAAAAGTAGTCTGGAACAGCGGCAAAGTAAAATCCGCTCAAAGCCAGTTGGTTTCCTGTGCGGATGCGGTCTTGGAGAAGGACAGGCATTATACTTGGCGTGTCCGTGTCTGGGATGAGGCTGATACGCCTTCGGCATGGAGCGCCCCCTCTGATTTCAGTATCCTGACTTCCGAAGCGGCTTTCGCCGGCAGTGAATGGATTGGGGCCATTACCCGTAAGGATGCCCGCATACCCGAAGGTCGGAAATATCATGGCAGTGAACTGAAAAAGCCTGAGGCAAAGGCCGCCTGGGATGCTGTGGATACTTTGGCAAAGAAAAGTATTTATCTGCGCCGTGAGTTCCATGTGGCAAAGAAAGTGAAAGACGCCACGGCGTATGTATGTGGCTTGGGCTTTTATGAATTTTCGCTGAATGGAGAAAAAGTGGGAGACAGCGAATTTGCCCCTCTTTGGAGCGACTATGACAAAAGTGTCTATTATAATACTTATGATGTCACCTCGCAAGTGAAGAAAGGCGGTAACGCCATCGGAGTCCTGCTGGGAAATGGATTTTACAATGTGCAAGGCGGCCGCTATCGTAAACTGCAAATCAGTTTCGGCGCTCCCACGCTTCGTTTTCGGATGGTGGTGAATTATGAAGACGGAACCAGTGAAACGATTGTTTCCGGAAAGGACTGGAAGTACGATTTCAGTCCCGTACTGTTCAATTGCATCTATGGCGGAGAAGATTATGACGCCCGCCGTGAGCAGAAAGGCTGGAACATGTTCGGTTTTAAAGAGCAGGATTGGCATCCTGTCGTGATTCAGGAAGCCCCCAAAGGGGTGCTTCGTCCGCAGATAGCGCAACCGGTAAAGATCATGGAGCGTTATGATATCCGGAAAGTGACCAAGCTCACCGCTGAACAGATAACAGCCGCCTGCAAGTCAACCAAACGGACGGTGGATCCGTCTGCCTTTGTGCTGGATATGGGACAGAACCTGGCCGGGTTCCCCGAAATTACCGTCCGTGGAAAGAAAGGGCAGAAAATAACCTTGCTTGTATCCGAATCCCTGACGGACGAGGGAGCTTGCAATCAGCGTCAGACCGGCAGACAACATTATTATGAATATACTTTGAAAGGGGAGGGAGTGGAAACTTGGCATCCTCGTTTCTCCTACTATGGCTTCCGGTATATTCAGGTGGAAGGTGCTGTGCTGAAAGGGCAGAAGAATCCCTTCCGTCTTCCGGTGATCCAGAAGATACAGTCGTGCTTTGTTTATAACTCGGCTCCTAAAATATCCACCTTCGAATGCTCCAACCGCATCTTCAATGATGCCCACCGATTGATAGAGAAAGCGGTGCGAAGCAACATGCAGTCTGTGTTTACGGATTGTCCGCACCGGGAGAAACTGGGCTGGCTGGAACAGGATCATTTATGCGGTCCCGGTTTGCTGTACAATTATGATTTGACGGGCTTTGTTCCTCAGACTCTTCAGAACATAGCCGATGCACAGCATGCCAACGGCGCGGTTCCTACCACTGCTCCGGAATATGTGGTGTTCGAGGGCCCCGGTATGGATGCTTTTGCCGAATCTCCCGAATGGGGATGTACCTTTGTGGTATTACCTTTCATGTATTATGAGACGTATGGGGATGATTCATTGATTAGAAAATACTATAACGGAATGCGCCGTTACATTGATTATATGACTACCCGTGCCAATGATGGAATCGTTTCTTTCGGACTGGGTGATTGGTATGATTATGGAGATTTCCGGGCCGGATTTTCTCGTAATACGCCTGTTCCTTTGGTAGCTACCGCCCATTATTATATGGTTGTTCGCTATCTGGTGGAGGCGGCACGTATGCTGGATAATAGGTATGATGTAGCATATTACACTCATTTGGGTGAAGAAATTAATAAAGCATTCCATCGGGAGTTTTATCACAAGGACACTCGTCAGTATGGTACGGGAAGCCAGTGCAGCAATGCCTTGCCTTTGTTCCTGGGAATGGTTCCCGCCGATGACAGACAGGCGGTGCTTGATAATCTGGTAGCGGATATAAAACGCCACGGCAACCGGCTGACCACCGGTGATGTGGGTAACCGTTATCTGTTCCAGACTTTGGCGCGTAACGGGTTGAATGAGCTGATGTACACCATGCACAACCATGAAGAAGCACCCGGCTATGGTTTCCAGCTGAAATTCGGAGCTACCACGCTGACCGAGCAATGGGACCCGCGGCAAGGTTCTTCGTGGAATCACTTTATGATGGGGCAGATTGATGAATGGTTCTTCAACTCGCTGGCGGGTATCCGCACCGTTGAGGGAAAACCGGGAATGAAGGAAATAGAAATACGT